>Ga0207079_1013_pt1 | contig 41633 bp, 38 predicted proteins | sample Alteio_BWMinHeat_61_FD_153525 | JGI IMG/M metagenome (GOLD analysis project Ga0207079, IMG submission 153525) | Enriched cells from forest soil in Barre Woods Harvard Forest LTER site, Petersham, Massachusetts, United States -... | ecosystem: Environmental > Terrestrial > Soil > Temperate forest >...
AAAGATAGGTTTAAAGAAATGCTTAAAGATTTATAAAACTGAAACAGACGTAATACTTTACTGCCTAGTTATCCACATAATATAATTCTTTGTGAATAAGTATTTTAACTGACTGAGGAGTACCCCGGCTAACTTTATCGCCTTAACGGATAATCTTCTCCTCATACAGGTAAAATATGTTTGATCAATGGTCAATTAATTTAGACATTCTAAAGAAAAAGGCTTTTAACCTGAGATGGGCAACTGTTCCCGAAGGAGTTATACCGTTAACTGCAGCCGACCCTGATTTCCCCAGTGCGCCAGAGATTGCTGATGCTATTTGCAGCTTTTCCAAAGACAAATATTTTTGCTATGGCCCACCGGAAGGGCTTTCGGAATTTAAAGAAAGCCTTGCTACCTATTTCAGGGAGAAACGGCAAATTCCTGCATCACCTGCATTTATTTTTCCTGTCGATAGTGCTGCATTTGGTATATATATCACATGTAAGGCTTTTTTATCGGCTGGTGATGAGGCCATTATTTTTGACCCTGTAGATTTTTTATTTCGTTACTCGACGGAAGCCGTAGGGGGAGTGGCAGTACCGTTTGCTATTCCGCCAGGTACCGTGACGGCTGATTTTGAAAGATTGGAAGCATTGATCACTAAAAAGACCAGACTGATATGCCTTTGCAACCCTCTGAATCCTACCGGAAAGGTTTTTACAAAGGATGAGCTGTTACAATTGGGGACAATTGCCCTTAAACACAATCTTGTAATTCTGTCAGATGAGATATGGAGCGATATTGTATTCGCTCCTCATAAGTATACGAGTATTGCATCGTTAAATGAAGAGATCAGGAACAGAACAGTTACCATTACCGGTTTCAGCAAAGCCTACGGCCTGGCAGGACTCCGTATAGGTGCCGTAATGGCTTCAAATCCATACTATTATAAAAAATTAATAGACGCTTCGCTTCATTACTCCACGATACACGGTGTAAATGTGGTCTCGCAAATAGCTGCAACTGCTGCATTAGAAAAATGTGGTTATTGGCTAAATGATTTTTTAGATCACCTCGACGCAATGAAAAATCTTTGTGTACGAGAGCTTAATAGTATAAATAAATTTAAATGCATTGCTCCAGAAGGATGTTACGTAGCTTTTATTAACATCACGGCAACAAATAAAAACAGCAATGAGATAAAAGAAATATTGATGAACAATGCTAAAGTTGCAGTTGTCCCCGGGTTGAAAGAATGGTTTGGTGAAGGTGCGGAAGGATATATTCGCATCAGCTTTGCTACCTCTGCCGATATTTTGAAAGAAGCATTAACAAGAATTAAAAACGCTGTACTTTTATTGTGAGCATATTCCCATTTTGGAATAACAATGCAGCAATGAAACAAAACTTTTAAATGAAGATTGTAATTATCGGGGGAGGAATTGCCGGTTTAACGCTGGGCATCCTTTTACGTAAAAAGAATTTTGAAGTAGTAATTAACGAAAGGTCGGAAGGAAAGCCTATCCGCGGACATGCATTTCTTATGCATTCCGATGGGTTAGCAATATTGAAAGAATTAAATAGCGAGATGAAATTCATCCTCCCGGGCAGAAAAATAAGTACTTTTAGTTTAAGGAGACCAAATGGCAACGAAATTAAACATATACAGCTCCAGGGCTGGCAATGCATAAAAAGAGTAGACCTGATACGTTTTCTATACTCGCTGCTGCCCGATGGAATAATAAAAGAAGGCAGGAGTTTCTCGCATTTTATTTATGAAAACAATATAGCAGTTGCTGCTGTATTTTCAAATGGAGAAATGGAGTATGGCGATATTTTTGTTGGCGCGGACGGGGGAAATTCAAAAGTGCGGGAATTAATATTGGGTAAGGCAAATTATACACCTGTTCACGTAAAAGAAGTAGTGGGTATTACCAGCAATATAAAAAGAAAAACAAAAAAGACGCCTGACGAATTCATTAAGTTCCAAAATAAAAACAATGGTCTTGCATTTGGGCTGATACCTACTTCAACTGCTGAATATGTTTGGTTCATGCAATACGACCCTTCCATTTCCGATGTGATGCATGGCACTCCGGAAGAATTAAAATCTTTCTGTTATAAATTATTAAAGAATTTCCCTGCTGCGGTAACGGATATACTGGAAGGAAATGATTTTGCCACCAGTTACATCTGGAATACACGTGATTTTGATCTGCTCCCTTCCTTTTATCAACAAAATGTTGTGGTCATAGGAGACGCTGCCCACCTGGCACTTCCATTTACCAGCGCAGGGACCACTAATGCTATCGTAGATGCGAAAACACTGGCTACTAGTTTATCGTATATCGACAACTATGAGGAAGCATTCAGAAAATACTATGAAATAAGAGCCCACGAAGTATCAAAACATATACACCTGGGCAGGCAACTAAAACAATTGTTCTTAAATCCGCAAAACCATAATGATGACGACATACCTGTTCCTTTGATCCCGGATAAGGAAGATTATACTACGTTGGCAAAAAATAAACTGATACAGGTATTATACTTTACCGATCCCATTTGCTCTACCTGCTGGCTCATACAACCCTTGTTACGAAAACTAACACTCGAATACGGAAAGTATATAAATATAGAGTACCGCATGGGGGGCCTTTTGCCCTCATGGGAAAATTATAATAAAGGGAAGATACGTGAGCCATCAGATGCTGCAAAACACTGGGAAGAAGTTAGCATCTCTCACGATATGCCGTTAGATGGAGATATATGGGCAGAAGACCCGCTAAACTCATCTTATCCGCCATCCATTGCTTTTAAAGCTGCCCAAATGCAGGATACCTATAAGGCAATATTGTTTTTGCGGCGCATTAAAGAAATGGTTTTTCTTGAAAAAAAGAATATTATCCGGTGGCAATTCATTGAAAAAGCTGCCTTTGAAGTAGGACTTGATTCTGCAAGGCTGCTTAGGGACTTTCAGGGCAAGGCGCAGGAATTATTCAAGGAAGACCTTTTATTGGCGGAACAACTTAATGTAAAAAGTTTTCCAACCCTTTTTTTCCGCAATGGATTTCCGGTCCAGTACGCTATAAGAGGATTTCAACCTTATCAAAATTTTGAAGAAATTATTTATAAACTCGTTCCAAATGCAAAAAAAGAAATAGTAAATACCGATCCCAAAAACCTATTTACCCAGTTCCCGACAATGACAGATAAAGAGTTCGCTTTTCTCAGCAATATCCGGAAAGAAGAAGCATCATCAGTACTGAACGATCTTTATGGGAAAGGATACCTCAATAAATATGACAGTAAAAACGGCGTTATATGGATAAGTAAGTTCTCTTAGTAAATTATTACACTCCTAACGTCACCTGGTCCGCCACCAATAGACAATAAATAAAATTGCCGGGATGCCTAACACCAATATTTCCCCGGCGAAGTCTCCGCCAGAATAATAGTTAACTATAGAAAATGTAAGCAACCCTGCAATGGTAAGCAAGCCACCCAGGCCTTCCAAAAACCAGCCAACAAGAAGACCCAATACGGCAACCAATAAGGAAATGGTCATTACCAAGTCACTCAATTTAAGCCCTGATAATTTCAAAGACTTATTTTCGCTTATGGCTACACCCATCACAAAAATAACCAGTATTGTACCCCCTATCCTCGCTATCCAGCGAATCGCAGCGGTAGTATTGGGCAGAATTGTATCGGAATTTCTCATCTGATCTCCTATAACACTTTAACAACAAAAGTAGTACTCTATAATATTATAAAGCCATGAAAATAACATTAACCGTGAACATTTTCAGGAAATAGAATTAAAAAATATAGTTCCAAAATGGATATGCCGGTAGTTTTACCGGCATATCCATTTATTGAAAAGTCAGACTAGTATCTACGGAGTCACATGAATATAATATTCTACATGCGCCTGGATATTTATAGTGGTAGTGGTCTTACCTCTTAGTTTACCACCATAGGAATAATTAATAGTTACCGGGCCCGAATTTGGAATATACGATCTAAGGTTAGTCGTATTATTGATTGGCAGAGTTAAAGTTGCAGCATAAGTACTTGGGTTATTATCTATTTCTCCTAAGCTGGCTGTTGTTGTATTTGTAGAAGTGCTGAATGAAGCCAGAGCTGTTTGAAAATTACCGAAATTGTCAGTGGTATCAGGATTTGTAATGGTAAGCGTACAGGAAGTAAACCTGAAGGTATCAACGTTTTTTATACCTAGCGCATTTCCTGTTTTTGCTTTAATGAAGGAATCCAGGTTGTAGTTAAAAGTTCCGATAGCCATACTTGCATGCTGCATTGTTGTATCAGATATAGGCGGAACAGAAATAGTAACATCAACACCTGTCCATCCTAACGACTGTGCCAGTTGGCTGGCAACTTTGCTGCAGGAGTTAAAAACCATAGTGCAAATAAACGCACCCAATAAAGACAACAGAATATTTTTTTTCATAGCTATATATTTTTATTATTGTAAAGGTATACAATTTTTGAAATGCGAGCTTTGATCTTTATTAAAAAAAATTTTGTTTAGCGTAAAATTTTCCCGCTCCATGAAAATACTATTCATACTTTGGGGATAAAGTGCTTTTTTTGTACTTTTATTAGAAATCATTTAATACTTAGAAACATTATATTATATATATTTTAAAAACAGTTTAAGCTGTCCTGGTTGTGTTTACTGCAGTAATGCAATACCAGCAAGGTATATTATCTACTAAAATGAATAAAAAAATACGCTGGATCTTACTTACGCTGCTTGTATATTTTTTCGTAATGACTGCCGGCAGGCTTTTTTTATTATTTACTTCAGGCTATTTACATGGTATTAATAAAAATATTTTTAATGCACTTTGGTTAGGGACAAGGTATGACCTGCGTGAGTTGGGAATACTCACCGTATTGATGCTGTTCATACCGCTCATTCCATTTTTAGATCCCTTCAAAACCTCATCTGCTAAAAAATTCTGGATAGGTTTGTTATCGCTGTTGTCTGTTCTGGTTGTATTTATGTATGTAATTGATGCCTTGCATTTTGATTACCTGGCGCAAAGGCTAAATGCCAGTATCATGAATTTTATACCCGAAGGCAGTACTTCAGCGCTAATGGTATGGCAAACATACCCTGTTATAAAAATATTGTTGCTGATAACATTATTAAGTACCGTAATAATTTTCTTTATCAAAAGAGTACTCAAGATTACCGGCAGGCAGACTGCAACTGTAAATAAAAGGAGCAATATTGTAACTCATGTTATTTTATTCCTGCTCGCCGCATTATGCGTGTTTGGCCGTATTGGCCAGTACCCCCTTAGATGGAGCGATGCATTTGAATTAGGCGATAGCCGTCTGTCACAGTTAGCACTAAACCCTATCCAGAGTTTTTTCAGCTCCATGAGCTTTCGTCATGTTTCTTATGACGAAAATGCCAGCCGTAAATATTATCCGATGCTGGCATCATATCTCGGTGCTGATACCACATCTGCCCGCAGTCTCAGCTTCATGCGGACGGTAGCGGGTACCGGCACTAATAAACCAAATGTAGTCCTGGTGATATGCGAAAGCTTTAGCGCCTATAAAAGTTCCATGTGGGGCAATCCTTTAAATACGACTCCTTATTTCAGCTCTTTATGCGACAATGGCATATTCTTCGAGCGCTGCTTTACACCCCATTTTGGGACTGCAAGAGGGGTGTGGGCTACTATAACCGGTATTCCTGATGTGCTGCTCGACAAAACGGCAAGCAGGGATCCATTGATCGTAGACCAGCATACTATCATGAATGACTTTGCAGGTTATGAAAAAGATTATTTCATAGGCGGCAGTACCAGTTGGGCCAACATAAAAGGTGTGCTCAATAATAATATTGACGGCATTACTATTCACGAGCAAGACAACTATAATGCCAAAAAAGTTGATGTGTGGGGGATCAGCGATAAGAATCTTTTCCTCCAGGCCAATGAAGTACTGCGCAACAAAACCACACCATTCTTTACCATTATACAGACCTCAGATAACCACAGGCCTTATACCATACCAAAAGAAGACAGGGACGCATTTAAAACAGTTCATTACCCCGCCGATTCATTGATCAGATACGGTTTCCAAAGCAATGATGAATTAAATGCTTTCAGGTACACTGATTTTTGCTTCCGGACATTTATGGAAACTGCGAAAAAAGAAAAGTACTTTAATAACACGATTTTTATCTTCATTGGGGATCATGGCATAAGGGGCAATGCAGGCAACATGTTCCCAAAAGCATGGACTGATAACGCCCTTACCTGCTTTCATGTACCATTGCTTTTTTACGCGCCGGCACTGTTACAACATGGGCGGCATAGTATGATCTGCTCACAGGTAGACGTGCTGCCTACCATTGCAGGGATTGCAGGGATCTCTTATACAAATGCTACAATGGGCCGCGACCTGCTTCATCTTAAAGACACTACTTCAAATGTTGCATTTTGCATGGACCACGATATCCGGAACATCTCTGTCGTTCACGGTTCTTATTTTTTCCAGCATCAATTAATGAATAACCAGGAAACGCTGGTATCGCTCAATGACAACAAACCAATACCAGCGGAACAATATAAAACCATTAGCGACGAGATGAGAACCCTTACAATGGGTTTCTTTGAAATTTCAAAATATATGCTGTTCAACAATGCTAAACCTACCCATAAGTAATTTCCCCCCACCCATAAATCCCATTAGCACATCATATATCATAACTAAACCCTTTTATTACTCATCATATAACACTATCTTTATTGAATCTTTTTAATTCATCAATATTTTCTTTAAATTCGTAATATCAAATTTGAGCTTATGAAAAATATTTACTTGTTTTTTTTGGCATTATTCATCTCGCTTCAGTCATTTTCTCAGACGGGTCCTATAACAGGCAGCCTCAGCGTATGTGTAGGTAGTTCTACAACATTGGGTTGCACTCCTCCGGGCGGTACATGGAGCAGTTCCAACCCAGCTACCGCCTCCATTGGCTCATCATCTGGTATAGTAACAGGAGTTGCCCCGGGCGTAGTGACAATAACCTACGCTGCCGGTGGTTCTATTTCAGTGGCTTCCTTCACTGTTAACCCGGTACCATCTCCTATTATATGTCCATCAACAGGGTGTAATGTATGCGTTGGGGATTCAGTCACTGTTACAGATACTACATTAGGTGGTTCCTGGAGCAGTAGCAATACGAGTGTTGCAACAGTCGGTTCATCTACGGGCATAGTTACCGGTGTATCTACAGGAACAATAATACTCACTTATATGCTGCCTACGGGTTGCTATGTCACGGTACCATTTACGGTTAATCCATCACCAACTTTGTATACCGTTACGGGCGGTGGCAGCTACTGTGCGGGTGGTCCGGGTCTCCCGGTAGGGTTAAGCGGTTCACAGTCGGGTGTATCATACCAGCTATATTGCGGCACAAGCCCGGTAGGTGGCCCGGTTAGTGGCACAGGCTCAGCAATTAGTTTTGGCCTGCAAACCTCTGCATGTATCTATACTGTCGTTGCTACTTTTACTTCTACATTATGTACAGCAACAATGACAGGGAGCGCAACAGTAACTATAAATCCTGTACCAACCGCTATAGCCTGCCCTACTACGGGTTGCTCGGTATGCGTTGGTAGCACGATCACTTTAACTGACGGTGTTATCGGCGGCACATGGAGTAGCAGCAATACCGCAGTAGCAACTATTGGCTCTGGAAGCGGAATAGTTACCGGTGTATCTGCAGGTGTTGTCACCATCACTTATACGCTGCCGGGTGGCTGTTACACAACAACTACTGTTACCGTAAATCCCGGGCCGGGGCCTATCACCGGAATAACAACAGTATGTGCGGGCTCCATGACAACATTATCATCTACACCCGGAGGCGGCACGTGGAGCATCAGCCCGCTTACAGTTGCTACAATAGGATCTTCTTCAGGCGTAGTTACAGGTGTTAGTGCGGGAACAGCTACGGTAACCTATACGCTTCCCACAGGTTGCGCGACAACCACAACCATTACCGTGAATATAACACCAACTATAACCAGTCTTACCAGTATTTGTATCTCCTCCTCAATAACATTAACCGGAACACCTGCAGGCGGCACATGGACCAGCAGCAATACAGCGGTAGCAACCGTTGGTTCTTTCTCCGGGCTCGTAACCGGCATTACAACCGGAACTGCCATTATCATGTATACCCTCCCTGGCGGATGTGCAGCAAAGGACACAGTAACAGTCGTTTCGTCACCGGCACCAATCGTTGGCTCCGGTAGTATCTTGTGTGTATTCGGCACCATCACATTAACTGACGGTACTCCTGGCGGCGTATGGAGCAGTAGCAACCCTTCAGTAGCGTCTGTAGGTTCTTCAACCGGAGTTGTAACCGGGATAGCTGCCGGCACGGTCACGATCACTTATTCACTTGGCGGTGGTTGTTTGGTAACCACCACAATTACCGTTAATCCTTTACCTGCACCTATAACAGGGCCTAATAGTGTCTGTGCCGGGAATTCCATCACATTATCCGATGGAACTCCGGGAGGTACCTGGAGCAGTAGTGGCACTTATGCCACTGTCAACTCAACATCCGGCGTGGTTACCGGCGTGGTTGCAGGTATAGAGACAATTACCTATACCCTGCCAAGCGGATGCTACACCACGACCACCGTCACTGTAGCCCCAATTCCTTGTACGCTCGGCATACCTAACACGGCAACTGGTAAGGTGGAATTATTCCCGAACCCTGCTTTTGATGAACTGACCATAAAAACAGGTGAAGGCGCTTACAATTCATTTACCATTGCCAATAGCGTTGGCCAGATATTGATGCAACAATCGCTGTCTGCTGGTGAAACAACCATTAACGTAAAGGCCTTGCCTCCTGCCATTTATTATATTACAATCAGGGGTGACAATGGTGTGGTGGTGAAACGGTTTGTGAAAAATTAACCGGTTTTACGGCTAATACAGCACGAGAAAGCATCCCAGACCGGGATGCTTTCTTTTTTGCTTATTATTTTAAGAATCAGGTCCATCGTTTAATACTGAATTAATATTCAACCAATTACTTCTTGTTAATTATTTAGATTATCTTTCATTACTAAACAGTTTAATTATGGCGGCACCAGATAAAAGGATCGTATTGGTAACGGGCGCTACAGGTGGCCTGGGCACGGCAATGTGCAGGAAATTACATGACGACGGCTACATTGTGGTAGCTAATTATCGCAGCGAAGAAAAAGCAAAGAAGTGGCAGGAAAAATTACATAACGAAGGACACGACATAAAGATCTATTATGGAGATGTTGCCGATTACGATTCCTGTGGGCAAATGATAGAGAAAATAACAAACGATATAGGCCACGTAGATGTGTTGGTGAATAATGCGGGTATTACGAAAGACGGCGCCTTTAGAAAAATGACCTATGAAAACTGGCGTGCGGTTTTATCCACTAACCTGGACAGCGTTTTTAACTGCACACGCCACGTTATTAACCCGATGATAGACGCAGGTTTCGGGCGCATCATTAATATTTCATCCGTGAATGGTCAGCGCGGCCAATTCGGCCAGGCAAATTATTCTGCTGCCAAAGCTGGCATGCATGGTTTTACCAAAACCCTGGCTATGGAAGTGGCTAACAAAGGTATCACCGTAAACACCATTTCACCCGGCTACATCGGCACCGATATGGTAATGGCTGTTAAAGAAGAGATACGCAACCAGATCATAGCACAAATACCTTTAGGCCGCCTGGGTGGCACCGAAGAAGTTGCCTACCTGGTGTCGTTCCTTGCCTCTGAACATGCTAATTTTATCACCGGCGCAAACCTGAGCATTAACGGCGGGCAACACGTTTATTAATCATGTACATTTGCCTTATGAAGCGGTTTATTTCTTTATGTTCGGTCCTGTCGTTGTTTCTCGTTGTTTATTCGCTGATGGCATGCGCGCCAAAGAATGATAAAGATGGGATACAGTTCTTTGAAGGCACACTGCAGGATGCATTGAACAAAGCTAAGACAGAACAAAAACCCATCTTCATTGACATTTATGCTACCTGGTGCGGGCCATGTAAACTCTTGAAAAGAAAAACGTTTACCAATAAAGAAGTGGGCAGCTACTTCAACACGAATTACATCAGCCTATCGCTCGATGGTGAAAAAGGCGACGGCGCAATACTAGCTAACAAATACCGTATTCCAGGATATCCTACGTTAATCGTTTTAAACAAAAACGGAGAACTCGTAAATATGGAAACAGGGTACCTTGACGCAAACGACTTACTTGCATTTGGCAAGCAGGCTTTTCAGAAATAACATTTGCAAATGATCATTACTATTTACCTCTTTCCTGCTTTACCTCATCGGGCGTAACGGTACCACCGCTGTTCCCAAAACTACCATAAACATAGGTAAGTACAGCGGCCACTTCTTCATCTGAGAGTTGCTGGGGAGGCATAGTGTTGTTGAATTTATTGCCGTTAACGGTCAATTCTCCCGAACTGCCTTTAAGCACCTGCCGTATGGTGTTTTCTTTGTTGGCTATATAGTCCGATTTCGCAAGTGGCGGGAAAGTGCCGGGTACTCCCTGGCCATTTGGCTGATGGCATGCCACACAGGTCCTGTTATAAACATCTTTGCCCGATACCGCTGGCGTTTTTGTATTTGTCGGGTTAGAGTCAGAACCGCATGAGCTGATTATTATAGCAATTATACTGCAAAGCTTTACTAAATAGTTTTTATTCATTACTCCTGTTTTTAAGTTCAAAAGAAAGCAATACACAGTGACAAACAAAATAAAGAACTAAATTTATAGGTATCTATTGGAATAACACAGAAAAATGAATAATAAATCGATCCCCGAAATTATTGATCAATGAGACTCCTCGCATTCCTTTTGATCATAATAGTTCAGCAGGCATTCTGCCAGCCTGCCTTGCAAAATAAGAGCTTGAATGTATCCTCGTCCCTGAGGGGGCTATCGGTAGTGGATGATAATGTGGCATGGGTTAGCGGCAGTAAGGGCTGGGTGGGCATAAGCACCGACGGTGGCAACAACTGGAAAGCAAAACAAGTGGCCGGGTTTGAAAAGTATGACTTCCGTTCCATCTATGCATTCAATGCAAAGACAGCCATTATTGCAAATGCCGGCACCCCGGCAAATATCCTGCTTACAACAGATGGTGGTGTTACCTGGAATGTTGTATACACAAACAATGATTCTGCTGCCTTCTTTGACGGGATAGATTTCTGGAATAACAATGAAGGTATCATTTATGGCGATCCCATAAAAGGTAAAATGATGGTGCTGCGTACAAGCGACGGAGGAAAAAGCTGGAAAGAACCGCCTGCTGAAAGCATGTCTTCTTTAGAAAAAGGTGAAGCCTCATTTGCTGCAAGCGGCACAGCTATCAGGTGTATAGGCAATAGTAAGGTGGTGATCGCCACAGGTGGCATTGTCTCACGGTTATGGATATCGGCTAATAAGGGAGATACCTGGGATGCGCTCAGTACACCGATCTTACAGGGAGAAGCAACCACGGGTATATTTTCAGTTGCTTTTTCCGACGAACGTCATGCTATCATTGTTGGCGGTGATTATAAGAATGAGTCGCTGCAGGTAAACCATGTTTTTACTACAGAAGACGGCGGCTACGCCTGGGTCCCACCATTTACACCAACAGGTGGTTACCGGGAATGCGTAGAGTATATCAGTAAAAACACCGCTATTGCTACTGGCCCGCGTGGCACAGATATTACCCGCGATGGTGGAAAAAAATGGGAACAATTATCTGCTGACGGTTTTCATGTCATACGCAAAAGCCGGAAAGGAAACCTCATTCTATTGGCAGGAACCGAAGGAAAAATTGCATTACTGAAAACCAATACAAAGCACTGACTTAAAAGGTAGCGTTATACTTCCTCATTCTGTATATAGCCCATATGGTCAACGCTATCCCAAGGCCTTTAATAAAGCCATTTATAAAATCGGCTACGTCTTCGTTAACAGCGTTTAGGCCAAATCTCCTTATGAATTCGCTGGCCGGCATAAGAAATAAACCAATTACTAATATGCTCATGAATTTTTTATGGCTCTCCATATTTTTATTTTAGCGAAATTAACGGTTAATTTCCATTAAATATCCCGCTATAAAAGGGATTTGTCGGCTAAGTGCTCAATCACACTCAACTTAGCTTGTCACCCAATGCAACACTTGTTTTGGAAGGCGTTACCAACACATAGCCCATACCCTCTGTATTTTTGAATCCCAGCGTAAGCACCTGCGATTCAAACGGCCCCACTCTTTTAATTGGAAAGTTCACTACGCAAGCCACGAGCAGCCCCATCAGTTCTTCTTTCTTATAAGTACCCACTAGTTGCACACTTGATCTTTTAATGCCTATCTCATGGCCAAAGTCAATCAGCAGTTTATAAGCTGGCTTACGCGCTTCAGGAAAATCATTTACCTCAATTATTTTACCCAGCCGTATATCCACCTTTTCAAAATCTTCGTAAGTGATCATTATTTAATTTTTACACAAATATAATCATCACAAAACCCGCTATAAACAAAATCTTCGCCTTTCTTTAACGTTCCGTGGCGCACAATTTTTATTGGTAGAGCGTAAAATCTTTTTTATGAAAACGACATTATTAGCAGCATTAATAGCATGCATGTCTCTCAATGGCAATGCTCAGAATAAAGACTATAGTTGTAAGCAGAAAACAACTTATCATCATACAACACATAAAGAAAGTGTTGTTAGTAACGCGCAATCGTCATCTTTAGATGCTAAAAAGCAGGCTGCAGCCTGCTATACAAAAAGTTACAGCCATGTGATGGAAAGTTCATTTACCGGCAATTATCCGCGAAGTATTGACATCAATGAAACCAAACCGGCAAAAAGTTTAACGGTAACCAGCCCGGCATTTAAAAATCTTGGTGCGCTGCCGGCAAAGTACACCTGTGAAGGTGGTAATGCAAGTCCTCCGCTGACCGTGAAAAATATACCTACCGAAACCCAATCCCTTGCCATTATTATGTATGACCCAAACGCTACCGAAAAAACCAGTGAGACCTACTGGCTGATATGGGATATTGATACAACCGGCATTATACCGGAAAACTTTGTCAATGACCATGAAAGCATAAACGATGCAAAAGAATATGGCTACCATGCTGCATGCCCGTTATCAGGTACGCACTACTACCATTTTATGGTCTATGCGCTTGATACAAAATTTGCAGGGAACAGACATACCACCAGGGAAAAATTAGAAAGTACTATGCGCGGCCATATTCTGGCAAAAGGAGAATTGATAGGTGTGTACGACAGGCTTTGATAGATAAACACGTAAGATGCTGTTCTATATAATGCCAAAGGAATCTGCAGGAATTTTCAAACCTGCAGATTCTTTTTGGGCTCAATTTTTTATATGCAAATGATGCTTTACCAAGCCTGATGAGGATGCTTCTGGGCAAAGCATCATACTCCCTAGCGTATACCCTGCATTTGGCACCCATTTCACTATTAATCATATAATTGATAATCAAGGCCTTAGAATATAAACCGGGAGCCAAAATGAAATTTTTATGAAATTTTTACATTTTGCGCTGATACTGATTGATACCATTTACCCGTTCAATGGCTAAATTTAACCCAACTAAAAAAAACTTTATGAAACAACAATTTTTCAACACCATCAGCAGGCTCCGTCTTGCCGCTAAAAAGACAAATTATATTACGGTAACAGCAGGTATGCTTTTCCTGGTATGCGCAATTGCATATACCTCATGCAAAAAATCATACACACAGGCCAAACCAGATTATGTTGTACTTGGTATACATACAATTACGCTGGTTAATACAGGCGGTATGATTGGCACAGGTAATACAACCTCATTGGCGCTGAATATTAACTATGTTGCGCAAAGTAATGCTGCGCAGGAACTGGTAACTTTATCTGTATCCGGCTTACCGGCGGGCATTACCATGGACACCACATGGATCACGACAGGCTACCCCTCTTTTGCTACAACCCTCACCTTATACGACACTACTGCTGCAGGTGCAACTGCTGGCACATACACAGTTACGCTGACGGTCACTGGAGCATCTACCGGCAAAAAAACATTCCCCTTCACAATTAAAATCTCAAACCCACCACCGTGCACTTCCACTATAGTGGGTAAATATCTTAATTGCTATAGCCTCTGCACAGGCCTTTCGTTTACAGACAGTGTGTATAATGACGCCACGACACCAAACAAGATCTGGTTTGTCAATTTTAATAATACTGGCAGTGCTGCATACGGCTTACTGAATTGTAGCACCATGCAGCTTACTATACCTTCTCAAACCATTGGCGGCATCACTTATTACGCCAATAATATGACCGCATATGCCCATAGTATATATGGTTATGTTTATAAAGGATCTACAAGTTGCAACCTTAACATGCATTAACAGATTTCCTGTTCCTGATAAGACATTGACTTATTGGCACAATCCGGTCGTATTGTTAAGCGATCGGATTGTGCCGCGATTTTATATTTATGCAGCACGCATCTGACGATCAATATGCTTATATTTACCTTACATGAAGCAATTTTTATCAGTCATCCTGCTGTTTCTGGGCACAAGCCTGTACGCACAACAACAGCTTTTTTGGTTTATCACCAATAAGAAAACGGGCTTTAAGGATGCTCAGGGAAATACAGTTATCCGGCCCGCTTACGTTTATGCAGAAGATTTCTCTGAAGGACTGGCTTGTGCAGGTATTGGCGCTAATGCGGAAACAGGCCTTTATGGATTTATCAACCCCAAAGGCGACTGGGCGATCATGCCGCAATACAACCTGGCAAGCTCTTTCAGCAACGGCCTGGCGGCTGTGATGATGCAGGGTTACTGGGGTTATATAGATACCGCAGGCAAATGGGTGATTCGCCCGCAATACCATATTGCCAAAACATTTTCAAACGGCTATGCTGTTGTTAATAAAAATAACAAATGGGGCGTCATAGATAACAAGGGCAATTTTGTCATGCCACCTGAATATTATGGCATTACCAATATTAACCATGGTATGGTGGCTATACAAAAAAATGCCGGTTCTAAGTGGGAGGTGATAGATACAAAAGGGCAGAAAATATCGAAGCACACATTTACTGATGTAAAAGATTTTAATAATGGTATGGCTCCCGCTGCAGACGACAGCGATAAATATGGTTTCATATCCCTAACGGGCGATTGGCTGATAAAACCAATATACACCAACGCTGAGCCTTTTTCCGAGGGCCTTGCCGCAGTAGAGGTTGATAACCATTATTGGGGCTTTATAGACAAAACCGGCATGATGGTCATTCCGGCCACATACAGTCATTCCGGAAGGTTTATTAATAGCATCGCCATGATAGACATGAATATGGAATACTGGTACATCGACAAAAAAGGTAGTGTGATAATTAAATGCAGTAAGTACTAGAGAGCCGGTCTTTTATGCAACCTATATATGTTTTGAGAACTAAGGATAAACTTATCATTCTCTAAATTTTATTATTTATGTTTGTAATAACAAAATGATAACGTAATTTGTGTTACCTGTTTACTTCCTCATTTATATACTCCACTATGAGCCACCGCTTTTAACTTTTGATTTTTACTAACAAAAATGACCGAGCAACAAAAAGTTTTTCTTGCCAAGAGCGAAATAAAGGCCCACGACCTGGAGCACAAGCGCAAGGTCGCTTTTAACATTGGAAAATATAACGATGCAGTAGTAAAAGGCAAGCAGCAGTTTGCCAACCTCGAAATTGCAAGGGAACGCGCGAAAAACATAAAGTGGAAGGCCATAGAGAACCTCGATAAATACCTGGAAGAGTTTGAGAAGAATTTTACAGCCCGTGGCGGTAAGCTCATATGGGCAGAGACCGCTGACGAAGCATTGCAGGCAATACTGCAGATATGCCGGGAGAAAAATACAACGCAGGTCGTGAAAGCAAAGTCAATGGTGACGGAGGAGATACACCTGAATGAATTCTTGAAAGAAAACGGCATTGACTCAGTAGAAACAGACCTTGGTGAATACATACAGCAGCTTGACGGCGAACCGCCTTATCACATTGTTACCCCGGCCATGCATAAAAGCAAGGAAGATGTAGCCAAAGTGTTTCATGACAAGCTGGGCACTGACCCCAACCTCACTCCGCCGGAAATAACAAAAATAGCCCGCCGCAATCTTCGGGAGAAATATATAACAGCGCAGGTAGGGATAACAGGCGGCAATTTTTTATTGGCGGATATAGGCGGTGTATGTGTAACGGAGAACGAAGGCAATGCAAGGCTCTGCACTTCATTTCCGCCCACGCAAATATCTATAGTGGGTATCGAAAAGTTATTGCCGTCTATTAATGACCTCCATCTGTTTTGGCCGCTATTAGCTACTTACGGCACAGGCCAGAATATAACTGTCTACAATACCATCTTATCAGGCCCGCGCAGGCCCGAAGAAACAGATGGCCCTGAAGAAATGTATGTGATATTGCTGGATAACGGCCGTACCAACCTGCTGCGACAGGAAGTGCGCGAGAGCATGTATTGCATTCGCTGCGGGTCTTGCTTGAATGCCTGCCCTGTTTATAAAAATATTGGTGGCCATGCATATGGCGCCACCTATAGCGGGCCTATTGGCGCTGTGATAACGCCGCACCTCAGCGGCATAGAAGAATACAAGCACCTCAGTTATGCGTCGAGCCTGTGCGGCAACTGCACAGAAGTGTGCCCGTTGAAAATAAACATACATGAAATGCTGCTGGAAAACCGTACCATAGCGGTAGGGGCAAGGCTCAATAATAATTCGGAGAACTTATCCTGGACATTCTGGAAGCAGGCAATGCTTAGCCGCAGGCTCATGAATAGCGCAGGGCCCGGCATTAAAGACAAAGTGGTGAACAGTCTCTTTAAAAATAGCTGGGCACTGCACAGGGGGCCAATAAAATTTGCTGAAAAGTCTTTTAACAAGCTATGGAAGGAGCGAGCTAAATCATAACCCTCCGCTGTATGGAAACGATCGTTGTATATAGCGCCACTAACAATAACCGCCTGAAGTTTACTTTAGACTGGTTGCTGAAAGAGCGGTTACAACTCGACTACAGGATCACTAACAACGAACAGGAAACCACTACCCTCCCTTTTTTCATTTCTTATGGAACTCCTTTGCCAAATGCTGTATCCGTACCGGATAAAGGATTGCTTTGGCAAACAGGAAAACAACGTTGTGATGTAGTGGCCGGCACGTGGAACACCTTGCCAACGTTATTTGCAGATGCGGACAACAAATGCACTTTACCGTTCGATCTGTTTTCAGGCATTTTCTTTTTATTGTCGCGTTACGAAGAGTATTATCCATACAAACCTGATAAGCACGGCAGGTATCCGCCTACCGAAAGTATCTTATGCAAAAACGATCTGCTGCTGCGCCCAATAGCTGATGAATGGGTTTTTGCATTCAGAAAGCAGTTACAGCAGGCGCTGGGACATAACATTGAGCCGACCCATTTCCTTTTCCAGCCTACTTATGATATAGACATGGCTTACTCCCACCTGCACAAAGGAGTAGGGCGCATAGTAGGTGCGTATATGCGCGCTATGCTTAAGGGCGATGTAAAACAGATCAGTGAACGGACACAGGTGCTCAAAAACAAACAAAAAGACCCTTACGATTCATTCAGGTGGTTACGGCAATTGCACCGCGAATATGATATAAAGCCACAGTATTTTGTCTTATGCGCATTCAAAACCACGACCTTTGACAAGAATATACATCCGCAGCATCCCGCCATGATGCGGGTAATAAAGAACCTTGCAAGGGAGAATGCACTCGGCATACACCCGTCTTATTATTCGATGGATGATGATAAAGTGAATAAAGAAAAAAAGATGCTGGAGCACGTGTCCGGGCGTAATGTGCATATATCACGGCAGCATTACATCAGGTTAAAAATGCCTGACACGTATCGTTTGCTGATGCAAAACAACATTATGGAAGATTACAGTATGGGTTATGGTGCTCACCTCGGGTTCCGCGCAGGCACAGGCAATTCATTTTTCTGGTTCGACCTGGATAAGGATACGATCACTTCACTGCGCATCCATCCCTTCTGCTTCATGGATACAACTGCTCATTATGAGGCAAAGCTCTCCGCTTCTGAAGCATTTGAGCAACTGAATGCCATGAGTAAAGTATTGGAGAAGACGGGGAGCACACTAATAACTATATTTCACAATTTTTCACTAGGCACCAGCAATGAATGGAAGGGTTGGCGGCAAGCCTATGAGCATTTCCTCCAGGAAAAAGTGCACACCCATCAAATCACATTAGGAATTGGTGATACCGCATAACATGGGGAAGCCCCGACACCTGTCCCGCTATCTTAGCGGGAGGGGTTTGGGGTTACTTCTTTATGTACACTCTTGTGCCAACATTAACGAACTTATACAACTCATCAACGTCTTTATTACTTATTGCCACGCAGCCGTCTGTCCAGCATATGCCTTTTTCTATCATGTCGTCCCCACCTTTCCACACACCATGTATGCCCACATCGCCACCTATACGTGCAGATGATGGAACCGCACCACTTTCCTTAAGCTTGTTGAAACGCGCTATTGACGTATCATTCGGGTAATTAAGCAGCATAAATTTATTGTACTTCGAATTCGGGTTTTTGATTTGTATCGTAAACCATCCTTCAGGTGTGCAACGGTCGCCTGCCATCATTTTATTCAGTAATGGCTTAGGCCCGAAAACCGCTTTGTAAGACCTGATGATCTTACGCCTGTACAAAACCTCAACAGCATAATTAGATTTACTAACGATCACCAGCACAGAGTCTTTGTTCATCGTATCCGGGTTGATGGGTTTGTGCAGGTTAGACGGTATGGGGCGTATTATCATTGTTTCCTTTATCCGCTGGCTTCCCTGGTCATATTGTATCGTGCGGACCAGGCTGCCATCCTTATCTTTATGCTCCTCAAGCACTTTATAATTCCGGGGATATGGCTCAGACTTAGGTTCCGGTTTTAATGCTGTTTTGGTTTTTACCTGCGTCCATCCTTCTGAAGAAAACAATAAACATATAGTGAAGAATATTAACAGCATCACGCTATTCAATACCTTACTTTGTTTACATATCATTCTTGTTATAGATTTTCTGATCGATACGAAACTAAATAAAAAAAGCAAAAGGAAGCAAATAAAAAACAGGTAAGCTTTACTCGCTTAATTTTTTGTACTCCGCATTCGATATGATCTTATAATCCGGGGGTATACTGAAAATGGCATTCTCTATAGGGCTTGCCTCAATTTTTTCAGCTTCAAAGATCAGGATCATCCCGTTTTCATCTTTGTGTGTGAAATATAATGGCAGGAACCGCGCATTTGGGAATTGCTCAAAAGCTACCGCTTGGGACGGCTGCCATTCTTTAGTGTATAAAACCTCTTCATTATTGCCACTCCGGTAGTTTACGTCTCCCTTATAGGCAGCGAAGCCTGCTATTTTTTTACTGTGTTTTTCTTCATTTTTAATGGAGTAGCCACCAAATGGTTCCTGTCTCTTGCGAATATCATCCATGATCAACTCTATGGCATACTTCCTGCCATTCCTCACCTGTAGCGAATAGGCTTTGTTTTTGCCGCAATCCAGCAAAAGAATATCCTGGTAGCCATTACTTAATTTTAATTCTTTCTTTATCCGGTTGCCCTTGAAAGTGAAGGTATAAGTGCCGGTGAATTCTTTTTGTTTGGCGGATTCCACCGTGACCTTGTATATCATTACCCCTTCAGTAAAAACTTTTTGTCCCCGGGTATAAAAACCAGCAAGTAGAAACAGGATTAAAAAAATAAGAGTTCTGCAATTCATAATGAAATACTTATGATTCACAATTGTACCTAAATAGTTTATTTTCTACAAATTACCATTATTCTTACAATTTATTCGCTTTTCACTGGTAATTTATTGTTTCATTATCATTTTTGAAGGCGTTAAATTCGTAAATTGCCTTTTTATTATTAATATGGATAGCATCATGATATTCTTGAAAAAAATTAAAAAAGCGCGAGGTTTTCTTGCAGGCGTGATCCTGTCAGCGACAGCATTTTTCTTCATTCACGCAAAGTCCAATGACTCTTATTTTGAAATATCCAAAAACCTGGACATATACACCAACCTGTTCAAGGAGCTGAATAATTATTACGTTGATCCTATAGAACCGGGGAAACTGGTAAAGACGGGTATTGATGCCATGCTGGATGACCTGGACCCGTATACTAACTACATTACTGAATCTGACATAGAGGATTATGAATTTATGACCACCGGCAAGTATGGCGGCATAGGCGCCAGTATGCGCCGCAAGGGAGATGAAATATACATAGGCGATGTTTATGAGAACAGCCCTGCTCAAAAAGCCGGCCTACACCCGGGTGACCTTGTGGAATCTATAGATAACCAGCCGGTGAAAGGGAAAACCATTGATGACCTCAGCATGCTGCTGAAAGGCTCACCGGGAACGCAGATCAACATGAAGATAAAAGATGCGTTCACGCACAATGAATTGCAGAAAATGGTCACCCGGGGCGAAATAGAAATATCGAGCGTCCCTTACTTTAGCCTCATAGGCGACCAGAATAATATAGCTTATGTAAGGCTCACCCAGTTTACACAGGGATGCGCGCGGCAGGTGAAAGATGCATTTGACAGCCTGCAACGGGTACAACCTGCATTGAAAGGGCTTGTATTAGACCTGAGGAATAATCCCGGTGGATTGCTGGAAGAGGCCGTTGGCATCTGCAATTTATTCATTGACAAAGGGCAACTGGTCGTTAGCACCAAGGGAAAAATACCCGAGTTGGATAAGGATTACAAAACACCCAGCAACATATGGAACAAAGACCTTCCGCTGACCGTGCTGGTAAACCACTCATCAGCATCAGCGTCAGAGATAGTGGCAGGAACTATGCAGGACCTGGACCGGGGCGTAATTATAGGAGAGCGCTCTTATGGCAAAGGTTTGGTGCAGGTAACGAGGCCTCTTGGCTTTAATGCACGCCTGAAGTTAACTATAGCCCGTTACTATACACCAAGCGGCCGTTGTATTCAAATGCTCGACTATGCGCACCGCAATGCAGACGGTAGTGTAGGCTTTATTCCTGACTCCCTGAAGAAATCGTATAAAACAAAAACAGGCCGTACCGTACGCAGTGGTGGCGGAGTGGAACCTGATGCATTCATAAAAGACGAGCCCATGAGTATGATAGCGGTAACACTGTACACCAAGAACTACCTGTTTGACTATGCTACTGAGTATGCCAGCAAACACCCAACTATACCGGCAGCCAGTAAATTCTCGTTGACTGATGATGAGTTTAACCAATTTTCAAAATGGGTGGAGAACAAGGATTACTCCTATAAAACCGAAACGGAAATGCAGTTAGACTCTTTGGAAAAAATAGCCACGAAGGAAAAATACTATGACAATGCAAAAGGGGAATTTGAGGCCCTCAAAGGCAAACTATCGCACGATAAGAAGCAAGACCTGCTGAAACATAAAGACCAGGTAAAGCAAATGCTTGAAAATGAGATAGCGTCGCGGTATTATTACACAAGAGGACGTATTGCCCAGGGACTGCAATATGATAAGGACGTTGACAGGGCACTCGCACTTATTACACAGCCAAGCGAATACCAAAAAATATTAAAGCCCGGGAAATAAATTTGCCCAGTTCTTTAATAATTGTAACCCATATTCTGTCCCAATAGATTCCGGATGAAACTGCACTCCGAGGCAGGGATAGTGTTTATGTGTGAGTGCCATTATTATTCCGTCGTCTGTGCTTGCAATATTTTCTAATGCCGTATTATCAAATTCATTTACTGCAAGCGAGTGGTACCGCATCACGGTAAAGGGTGATGGAATGCCCTGAAACAAGGGGTGCTGCGTATGTACAACCTTACTGGTCTTGCCGTGCATGGGGTGAACGTGAACGAGCTTTGCGCCAAAGTACATACCCAATGCCTGGTGTCCAAGGCACACACCCAGTATAGGTGTGTGCTGATGAAAATGATCTATGACACTCATGGTGATACCTGCCTGCAGGGGTGTTTCAGGGCCGGGTGAGATAACGATACGCTCCGGCGCCAGGGCTGTCAATTGCTGCAGCGTAATTTCGTCATTCCGGTATACCGTGCAATCATGGCCGGTTTGCAGCAGGTAATGCTGCAGTATGTAGGTGAATGAATCGTAATTATCAATGAGCGCCCACATTAGCTGCCTTTTGATTTACGGTGTCAAAGAAATGTTCCAGCTTTTCGAATGTATCCCGCACAAAGGGCAACAGCTTACCTGCCTGATCGAAAAACCAGGGGGCTAACCGGGAAAACCATGGATAGGTTTTGGATGCAGCTATTGTTTCAGGGGTAATGATGTTCATGCGGCTGCAGATCCATAATAAAGAACCCCACAATACTGCGCCGAGGAATGCATAGAAGACGCCCCCTATCAGCTTATTAATGGTACCCAGCATCATGCCTTCCACTGCTTTCTGTATGAGTTTAGCCAGGAGCCGGACAAGGAGAAACACCCCTATAAACAACACCACATAGCTTATGATCTGCACCCATCCGGAAGTGACATATCCTTTTTCCAGCAGCCATGTAGACAAAGCCTGGGACAATTTTAAAGCGCAGAGTATGCCGAGCAATATGGCAAGAACTGAAAACACGGCCACAATAATCCCCTTCATATAGCCGCGGATAAAAAACAGCAGGATCAGGATAATGCCTATTACATCTAGTATCATAGTGATGCTATAAAGTACGTGAAGATAACAAAATTACTGTGCCAGTAACTGCTTCACGACTTCTGATATGGCTTTACCATCGGCCTTGCCTGCAAGCTGCTTACTGGCTACGCCCATTACTTTGCCCATATCAGCGGGTGATTTAGCACCTACCTGGTCAATAATGGCCTTTACCTCTGCTTTTAACTCATCCGCAGACATTTGTTTGGGCAGGAATTTTTCTATGATGGCGAGTTCCTCTCTTTCTTTTGATGCAAGGTCTTCGCGGTTTTGTTTTTCAAATATATCCAGCGAATCACGGCGTTGCTTTGCCAGCTTCTGGAGCATTTTTGTTTCCGTAGCTTCGGTGATAATGCCGCTGGCGCCTTCCGCAGTTTTCTCGATTATTATTGCTGCCTTTATAGCACGAAGTGTGCGCAATGCAGCTTCGTCCTTCGCGCGCATTGCATCCTTCAGTTGTTCCATTACTTTTTCTTCGAGAGCCATATTATTTGGAATTGGGGATTTGGAATGGGTAATTAGGATTGTGTAACATTATTGAATTAGGAATAGCAATTATTACCTAATGCTTAAAGACATTGCAATCACAAATTATTGTGCTTCTACTTCTATAGCTTCGGTTGCTTTTTTGAGGAAGCTTTTGGCAAACTCTTTCAGCTCTTTTGCCAGCTCATCATTTTTTGTAGCACGCTGGTAGGTATCGGCCATGCCGAAGAATGTCTGGTAGAAAAAGTCATTCATTTCATCCACCATCATTTTTCCGGTCCAAAGGTCGATACGAAGGGCAGATTTCTCCTGTCCGTCCCAAAGGCCAAGTAATATGGCTTTTGCATTTTGCCAGTCCGCAACACCACCGTCAGGGGCAGTCCATTGGATAACTTCCGGCATTTTATCTTCAGCAAGTTCTATCTGGATATTAATATGTGATTTCATTATAACTCAATTTTTAACAGTCAGGCGTCAAAAGTACGGCTAATTGATTAAAAGGTTAACTAACTAACAGGTTAAAAAGTAGTTAATCAATACATATGTATGAATGATTCATCTTGATTGATATATAGTACTTACTCTTTCAACTTAGCAGTCGTCCATTTATTTAACTGTTTTATACATGCAGCTATATCTTTTGGCAAAGGCGCCTCAACAGAAATTAAAGTGCCATCTTCCTTTTCAAACTCAAGCCGGTATGCGTGAAGCGCCAACCTGCTCAGCAGCGGTTTTTCCTGCTCATCTTTTTCAGACATGCGGTATTTGCGCTTGATGTGTGATAGGAAAAATGGTGTACCATCGCCATACAGTTCATCGCACACTATGGGATGGCCAATAGACTGCATGTGTACGCGCACCTGGTGTGTGCGCCCGGTATGTATCTGGAACTGCAGCAAAGAATACAGCGGCCATTGCTCCACAACCTTATAATCAGTTACCGCCATCTTACCTTTCCGTGCCACGATCATTTTTCCATTGGCTGCAGGATGCTCGGCTATTGGGCTCTCTATTCGCCCTTCGGGAGGAACGACTATGCCATTTACGAGGCCGGCATAAAATTTATTAACGTTCCGCTCCTGGAACAGTATGGACAAATAGCGATGTATGTGCTCGTTCTTCGCAAAGCATATAACGCCGCTGGTATCCCTGTCGAGCCGGTGTACTACCCATATCTTTTGTCCGGTCTTTGCTTCCAGCACTTTATTCAGGCTGGGCAGTTCGTGATCGAACCTGTCGGGGACAACAAGCAGGCCAGCCGGTTTGTTTACAATTATCAGATCATCATCCTCATACAGCGTTTCTATCTTCATTCAAAGTCATTTATTTTGCCAGTTCTTTTTTATAATGTGCGAGACAGTAGTCTTCATTTTCCCGCATTATCTTCTGGTCTTTTTCTTTTTTGTCTTTAAACCCGCAAAGATGCAACACTCCGTGGAAAATAACGCGGTGCAGTTCATCGGTATAAGTTGTTTTGTATTTCTTAGCATTCTCCTTTACACGGTGAGTACTAATATATATCTCCCCCTGCATTGCCTTACGAGACTCACTGAGGTCGAAGGTAATAATGTCTGTAAAGGCATCATGTTCTAAAAAATTCTTGTTCATCTCCAATAAAAAGGCATCACCGCAAAAAACGTAGTTAATATCTGCCGTTTGCACGTTTTTCATGTAATCACTAATGACGCCATCTATAAAAGCAGAGAGCTTTGTTTTGTTTTTTAAACCGGCTTTTACCTGGTGTTCATAAAATGTTGCGGGCATAAAGGATAGTTTTTACAAAGGTATGAGTGGTTAATGTGAAAATACGAGCATGTGAAAATGTGAAAATTATATTGTCTGAACTAAATTTTATATGATTATAAAATTATATGACTTACGGATTATTTGTTATTGTGTCAATGCCCCATTATAATTTATTTTACCCATGACTTATTTTCTATGACCATTTTTCAACTGATAATCAATTGTTTGTGCTTTCTACAGCTATTAGTTGATGCCCCAATATGCCCTATGGGGCATTGGGTAGGGTCTGAACTAAAATCTGCCACGGCGAACAAGTTTATAGGAGCCTGGAGTCTTTAGTCTGCAAACTATTTTCAATATACTGATGCCCCATTTTATTTTTATTGCCCACGAGTTATTTCTCGCAGCTATTTTTTGACTGATAATCAATTGTTTATGGTTTCTATGCCCTCAAAGTTGACACCCCACTGTGCCCCATGGGGTATGTTATGGGGCATTGTATGGGGCAAGTGCATTTAAACATCTTATTATTTTGGCTAAAGCCAACCTTAATATTTATTGCCCCTGACCTGAAGGTCGGGCCTACTATATAGCAGTGTATTTTTAATGATCATTTGGTATAGCATTAACGCCAAAATGATATGACAATGATCTGAAAAATGGCACTCATTTTTCATGAAATATCCATCCTATGTAAAATTACTATAGTAGTAAATACTGACAAAATTTATTTAGCATGATGCTACCTGGAGCGTATAATGATGCAATAATCATTCAATATTGAAGTTCGAACTAATTCATATCCCACGCTGTTAAAAATGATCATTGTCATACCTCAATTGCCCTTTAATTTATTTACTTTGCCAGAAAATAACATTATGGCTCGCCAGGTTACCATTTTAGGAGCTGGGCTGGTAGGTTCGCTGCTGGCTATTATTTTGCGAAAACGCGGTTATGAAGTAACGCTTTATGAGCGGCGCCCGGATATGCGGAGCGCTTCTATTTCTGCCGGCAAATCTATAAATCTTGCCACCAGCGCAAGGGGATGGAAGGCACTGGAACTTGCGGGACTAAAAAGTGAGATGGAATCACTAGCCATACCTATGTATGGCCGATTCCTGCACCAGGCAGATGGCAATACTGCCTTTCAACCGTACGGTAAAAAAAATGAAGCTATATACTCGGTGAGCCGTGGCGAACTGAATAAAAAACTAATGACGCTGGCAGAAAAACATGGCGTGAAGATATACTTTGAGCACCGTTGTACCCATGTAGATATACCTACCAATACGTTGCATTTTGAATTACCCGACAAGCAGGAGCAAACAGTACATACTGACCTTTTGTTTGGCGCCGACGGTGCATTTTCTGCACTGCGTGACAGCTATACACACCTTAGCAGGGTGAACTGCGACCAGCATTATCTTGAATACGGATACAAGGAACTGTGCATACTGCCCGGAAAGAATGGCGAATGGCTGATGGAGAAAAATGCCCTGCATATATGGCCACGCGGCAACTACATGCTCATTGCCCTGCCGAATACTGATGGCACTTTCACCTGCACACTCTTCATGCCGTTCGAAGGGGATATATCTTTTGGAAAACTGAAAGCGGAACAAGATGTGACCAGGTTTTTTGATAAACAATTCCCGGATGCGAAGGCACTCATGCCCGGGCTGCTGGATGACTTCTTTACCAACCCAACGGCTGCGCTTGTCACCACCCATATAAGCACATGGCACTATAAAGATAAGAGTGCCCTGATAGGTGACGCAGCCCATGCCATAGTGCCCTTTTACGGACAAGGCATGAATGCGGGCTTTGAGGATTGTACGGTTTTGAGCGGATTGATGGAAGCCTCACCCCGGCCCTCTCCCAGGGAGAGGGAGGTGTTACCTGATGAATTGGACTGGGAAACCATATTCGAAGAATATGACGCAAAAAGAAGGCCTAATGGCAATGCGGTAGCGCAACTGGCACTGCTGAACTTTATAGAGATGCGGGACAAAGTTTCCGACCCTAAATTCCTGGAACGTAAAAAAATAGAAAAGGAACTGGGCAAGCGATTCCCGGAACAGTTTATTTCTGTCTATGAAATGGTATCATTCAGCCACATACCTTACAATACTGCTATACAGTGCATACAAGCGCAAGACCAACTTTTAGGATGCATTATGGATGAAGGCGATTTTTTTGTGAATGTAGAAAAAAGTAGTTTTGGCGATACGCTCAGCAAATGGGTAAATGATTACCACAAAGCGGTGCAACAATTAGATTTTGGAAATTGATGTAATTTCTTCAAACAAAAGATTTTTCGTTTTTTGTAACCCAAAAACAATCATACTATGAGAAATATATTTGGAAAAATAGCCGCAATAATAACAATCATTACATGCGCTGCCTGCTTTGGTGGGTGCGCAAATAAAAGTGATCGCATTATAGGCGAATGGAGGGATAATACGATGCAAGGAAAAAGTTTTGTTTTTGACAAAAATGACCATGCCACTATGATCCTGGGAAATGAAGTAATAGGCGGGAAAGATCGTGTTGGCAGGAACCATACCGGAGAGTTGAAATATGAAGTTAATTATAACCACGACCCATATTGGCTAGACCTGGTAGTTTATGAAGCCGGAACGACCAATGAGCTTAGGCGAATAAAAGGAATTTTCAGGTTCATATCGAATAACAAAATGGAATTGCGAATGAATATGGAGCCAGATGGCGGCAGATTTAGCGACTTTGACCGGCATGATGAAGAAAATACAATGGTTTTAGAAAAAGTATCGCAATAAGATTTACATTTCGGAAATGAAGCCTGATAAAAGATGGACATTAAACCCGGCAAACGAGGAAACAGTAAACAGGCTTCAGGAAGGTTTAAAAATAAGCCCTGCGATATGCAGGGTGCTTGCGTTGCGCGGAGTATATGATTACGAAAGCGCCAAACTTTTTTTCCGCCCGGAGTTAGCTCACTTGCATGACCCCTTCCTGATGCGCGGGATGAAAAAAGCCGTACAGCGCATTAGCGATGCCATAGAATGGCATGAGCGCATACTTGTTTATGGCGATTATGATGTGGATGGCACCACTGCCGTTTCGCTTATGTATTCTTTCCTGAAAAAAAATTATAACGGCGACCTTGCTTATTATATCCCCCACCGGTACCGTGAAGGATACGGTATATCGAAACAGGGGGTGGATTTTGCCCATGCCAACGGGTATACGCTGATGATAACGCTTGACTGCGGTATAAAGGCCGTGGAGGTTATTGCATATGCGCAGTCGATGAGTATAGACGTGATCGTGTGTGACCACCATCTGCCTGATGAACATGTGCCTCCTGCTTTTGCGATTTTGAACCCAAAACAAAAAGACTGCACCTACCCTTACAAGGAACTCAGTGGCTGTGGCATAGGTTTTAAACTGGCAAGTGCATTAAATATACATTGGAAACAGCCAATGGAAAATGTGTATCAATACCTGGATCTTGTGGCTACCAGCATAGCAGCAGACATAGTGCCGATAGATGGTGAAAACAGGATACTTGCCTACTATGGTATAAGGCGCATCAATGAATCACCTTGCCTGGCTATATCTACCCTGAAAGAACTGGCCGGAGTGACACGGCCATTGTCAATAACAGATCTTGTATTTGTGATAGGCCCGCGCGTGAATGCCGCCGGAAGGATGGATGATGCCAGGAAAGCAGTAGAATTTTTTATAGAAACAGATCCTGAAAAAATACCAACACTTGCTGCCGCACTGCACTCTGATAACGATGACCGCAAAGAAGTGGATAAAAGCACCACCGAAGAAGCACTGGCTATGATAGAAGGAGACCTTGTGATGCTGCAACGCAAGTCGACCGTGCTGTATCAGCCGCACTGGCATAAAGGCGTAGTGGGCATAGTGGCATCAAGGCTTATAGACCATTATTACCGGCCGACCATACTACTGACTTCCGCCAATGGTAAGGCCACCGGATCTGCACGATCTGTGTCGGGCTTCAATATTTACGAAGCCATACATGAGTGCCGCGACCTGCTGGAGAACTATGGCGGGCACTTCTATGCCGCGGGCATGACCATGAGCGAGGATAATGTAGCTGCTTTTATAACAAAGTTTGAACAAATAGTTTCCGCAACGATAACAGCAGAACAGCAGGTGCCGGAAATAGAAATAGATGCTGAAATACCCTTATCATTTGTAAAACCTGCATTCTATAATTTAATCAAACAATTTGAGCCATTTGGACCGGCCAACATGAAGCCGGTATTTGTGACACGGGGGCTACATGATCACCAGGGCAAATCAACAGTAGTAAAAGAGCAACATCTACGCATTGTAGCCACCCAAGAGCATGGACAAATAACAGAAGGCATAGGCTTCGGGCTTGGTGATAAATATGATATTGTGCGTAACGGGCCGTTTGATATGGTGTACAATATTGAAGAGAATGAATATAACGGCAACACAAAACTGCAGGTGAAAGTTATTGATGTAAGGAGAACTACCCCGAACCTCACCCCAAACCCCTCGCGCTAAAATAGCGGGACAGGTGTCCGGGCTCCCCATGCGGTTTTCAATGTGGAGATTTAATCGATTTTCGGGTTCTTCAGAAAGTGTACAGAATTATGTACAATATTTGCATTATTATTTTAACCACTCAATTTAATTGTATGAAAAAAATGATCGTAATTGGCCTCATGTTTGTTGGCATCACAGCATTTGGGCAAAAAATAGATGCGTCGAAAGTACCATCTTCTGTACAAAGTGCCTTTAATAAAAATTTCCCCGACATAAAGGATGCAAAATGGGAAAAGGAAAAAGGAAATTATGAAGCTAACTTTAAACAAAATGGCCAGAAAATGTCAGCACTTTTTGATGCCAATGGCACCTGGCTGGAAACAGAAACAGATATTGCCATAACTGCACTTCCCAAAGCAGCTACCGATTACATTGAGAAGAATTGCAAAGGTGAGAAAATTAAAGAGGCCGCAAAGCTGAAGATGGCTAATGGTGATAACAATTACGAAGCTGAAGTGAAAGGAATGGACCTGATCTTTGATGCAAATGGCAAGTTCATTAAGAAAGTGAAAGATTAGAGCTGGAATAAGTAACTAAGCGTTTTTTATAAGTGTGTTACGTTTTCGTAACACACTTTTTTGATAAAATATTATTCATAGATTTACATTCGCAGGTTTTTTAAACAGAAAACATACAAAAACTTTTATATGAAAACAATATTCAGGTCTTTGATCATCGTGGCAGCTGCAATGGCAGTTAGCAATACTTTATTTGCCCAGGGTTACCATGTTTTAAATACATTCCATATCGCCAGCGGGGGGAGATGGGACTATATAGCCGTATGCCCGGTGACCGACAACATTTATGTATCCCATATGACGCAGGTGAACATACTTAATAAAAATACGGGCGATTCGGTAGGGGTGATACCGAATACAGAAGGTGTGCACGGTATCGCATTCGCACCTGATTTTAAAAAAGGGTTTACCAGCAATGGCAGAGGAAATTCGGTGACAGTATTTGACATTAACTCAAACGCCGTACTGGCGCAGATAAAAACAGGCGAGAACCCGGATGCCATTATGTATGATGCCTTCACTAAAAAAGTGTATACCTGCAATGGCAAAAGCAAAGATCTGTCTGTGATCGACCCGGCGAACAACACAGTAGTGAAAACTGTAGCACTTGGCGGCAAACCGGAAACGGCTGTATCTGACGGGGCAGGTAAAATCTACATTAATATAGAAGATAAAAATGAAATCGTTGTGGTGAATACCAAAACCTACACAATTGAAAATCACTGGAAAGTAGGCAAGGGCGAAGAACCATCCGGGCTTGCTATTGATACTAAAACCAAGCGTTTGTTTGCCGGCTGCGGAAATAAATTGCTCATTGTAATGAATGCAGAAAATGGCAAATTGGTGAAAGAACTGCCCATTGGCGATGGCTGCGATGGCACAGCATTTGACCCGGGTACGAAAACAGTGTTTAGTTCCAATGGCGAAGGCACACTTACCGTTATTAAAGAAAAATCAGCCAATGATTTCTCTGTTGTAGAAAATGCTATTACAAAAAGGGGGGCAAAAACCCTGGCCGTTGATGAAAAAACACACAGGGTGTACCTGCCAACGGCAGACTTCGGTACACCTGCAGCAGGAGAAAAGAGGCCACCAATGGTACCGGGAACATTCCAGGTGCTTGTGGTAGGAAAGTAGTATTTTTAGAAAAACATTCCGGATGAAAATACTGATCGTGGAGGATGAGCCTGCTTTAAATAAGAGTATGGTAGATTACCTCTCATCGCAGCAATACCTCTGCGAGTCAGTAAGCAACTACAGGGACGCTCTTGATAAAACAGAGCTGTACCAATACGATTGTATTGTGCTGGATATTATGCTGCCGGGAGGGAGCGGGTTGCAATTATTACAATCGCTAAAGACGGCAAATAAAACAGATGGCGTTATCATCATCTCGGCAAAAAACGAACTGGACGATAAGATCAAGGGTATAAGCCTTGGTGCTGACGATTATCTCACCAAGCCTTTTCATTTATCAGAATTAAGCGTGCGTATTTCGGCCATCATCAGGCGCAAGAACCTGCAAGGCAGCAACTTGCTTGTTTTTGAAGAAATATCTATAGATGTTCAGGCAAGAACAGTAACCGTAAATAAGACACCGCTTGTACTGACACGCAAGGAATACGAATTATTGGTGTATTTTGTCATTAATAAAAACAGGGTTTTGTCGAAAAATACAATTGCCGAACACCTTTGGGGAGATGATATGGATATGGCCGATAATTACGACTTTATTTATGCTCATATCAAGAACCTGAGAAAAAAATTATTAGCTGCAGACGCAGGCGATTATATTCAGAGTGTTTATGGCATGGGTTATAAATTTGCGATACGTTGAAACTGCTTGACAGATATAACCGTATCAACATCACGGCAACTATAATTACGTTTATTATAGGCAGCTGCACCTTTTATTTCCTTCTAAATTACATTCTCATTAACCAGCTCGATGAAACCCTTAAAACCGAGCAACAGGAAATAGTTTCTTATGTAAAGGAACATAATGCGCTTCCGGAGATAATTCCCACAAAAGACCAGTATATCAAATACCAGCCATATGCGGGGGGTGATATACTTGTAAAAAATGAATTTCAAACGCTTAAGAAAAAGTATGAAAAAGATGAAGAAAACTATAGGGAGCTGGAATTTAGTGCTCAGGTGGCCGGGAAGCAGTACACGGTAATAGTAGACAAACCGCTTGAAGAGACGGAAGCACTAATGCAGGTAATAATTGGTGTTACCATTTTAATGATCGGTATAATCCTGCTAACGGGATACCTGATAAACAGGACGGTAATACGCAGGTTATGGAAACCATTTTATAATACTATTGATTCTGTAAAATCGTATCACCTTTCTGACCAGCCGGCCTTACAACTTGAAAACACAGAGATAGATGAGTTTTCATTGCTTAACCAGAGCATCAATGAAATGACGGACCGGATACAGCAGGATTATGGCTCACTAAAAAATTTCACGGGACAGGCCGCTCATGAAATGCAAACACCACTTGCTATAATACGTACCAAGCTAGATACATTGATCCAAAATGAGGGAATACTGGAAAAAAACGCACAGCATATTGTAGATATTGAAAAGGCTGTGCATAGATTATCGCGATTACACCAATCGCTGTTATTGCTTACAAAAGTGGAGAATAAGCAATTTATTTTAAACGAAGACGTGAGGCTTGACAACATAGTTGAAGATAAATGCACTGAGTATTCGGAAATGATAGAGACGATGCATTTAGATATTTCATTGACCAAAGAACCCGTAACTATTAAATTTCACCACCAGCTGGCAGAAATACTGGTTAGCAACTTAATGAACAACGCTATCAGATATAACAAAAAAGGCGGGAGTATAAAAATAGCACTGCATGCTCACCAATTGACAGTCTCCAATACTTCTGCAAATGAACAATTGGATAGTGATAAGCTATTTAAACGTTTTTACCGTGGCAATAACATAGAGGATGGCACCGGATTAGGCTTATCTATTGTAAAGCAAATATGTGACCTCGCAGGATATGCTATTGAATATACGTATAATGCAGGTTGGCACGATTTTACCATATATTTCCCGGCTTAGGCAGCTTCTGATTTTATTCAGAATTAAGTTATTCCTTTGTGCCATGAAAACTCCTTTCTTTAGGATGTTTAAAAAAATATTTAGAAAGAATCCGGCAATTATTTTGCTCGTTTTTCTTTCCAATATTTCCATTGCCCAAACCAGGAATCTTGATTTTTACATCAATACCGCACTTGCCAGTAGCCCTTTACTAAGCGAATATCAAAACCAGGTTGCATCAAATGGGCTTGACAGCCAGCGATTACATGCTACTTACCGCCCACAAATAACAGGCATCAGCAATAATACTTATGCCCCTGTAATTAACGGATGGGGGTATGACCAGGCATTATCCAACATTGCTTCATTCAATGAGCTGGTGAATGTGAACCAGGCATTTGTTGGCAAAAAAAATATAAACACACAATACAATGGCATCCGCCTGTTAAGTGATTCCTTTCAGCATGCCAAAAAAATGTCAGAACAGGACCTGAAGAGAACTATTACGGCGCAATATATAACAGCATATGGCGATCTGCAGCAATTAAATTTTTATAGGGAAATGTACAGCATACTCCGCGACCAGGAAATTGTTTTAAAGAAACTTACACAAGGTAATACTTACAAACAAACCGATTACCTTACTTTTTTGGTAACACAGAAACAACAGGAGTTGCAGATGAAGCAACTACAAATACAATTTCGTAATGACTATGCACAGCTGTGCTACTTGTGTGGGATATTTGATACATCAACAACTTCACTGGACATGCCAGAAGTTGTTTTACAGCATCTGCCAGATGCATCCTCATCCATTTTTTTTCTGCGTTACAGAACTGACAGCATGATGCTGGCTAATGATATTACCATCCTGAATTACAGTTACCACCCCAAGCTGAGCGCCTTTGCCAATGCAGGTTTCAGCTCATCTTTTCTTTACCAGGCGTACAAGAATTTCGGGTTTAGTGTGGGGATGAATCTGAATGTACCTATTTACGATGGACACCAGCGTGTGATACAGGAAAACAAGATCAAGTTGCTGGAAAATACAAATAGCAACTACAGGGACTTCTTTACCCGGCAATATGACCAGCAAATAGCCATGTTAAGGCAACAGCTATCAGGAACAGAATCCCTGATCAGTGATATTGACGGCCAAATAAAATACTCAAAAGGACTGATAGATATAAATGGAAAATTACTGGAAACAGGAGATGCAAAAATATCTGATCTTGTGATCGCAATAAATAATTACCTGTCTGCCAAAAACCTATTGACACAGAACAGCATCTCCCGTTTGCAAATTATTAATCAAATAAATTACTGGAACAGATAAATATAGCTTATGGATAGTTTATTTAAAAAATACATTTTGCTATTACTGCCAGCTGTAGTAATGCTATCCTGCCATAGCCACGAAAAAAAGGAGGCAGCTGAAGAAAAGACCGCTGCTCCCGAGGGAACGCCGGTTACTATAACAACCATAAGCACACAGCCCTTGACAGAATATATAGACCTGAATGCAACGGCCACTTTCTTACAAAAGAGTTATGTAAAAGCTAATGTTAACGGATACATAGAATCTGTGAAAACACAACCGGGCAAGTATGTAAGCAGTGGACAAGAATTATTTACACTGATCACAAAGGAAGCAAAAACAATACATAACTCGGTAAACAAATTAGACCCGTCATTTAAATTCTCAGGCATTAATGTTATTAAAGCAAACGCAGACGGTTATGTAACGCAATTGAATCATCAAACCGGCGATTATGTACAGGACGGAGAACAACTGGCCATTATCAGTGATGAGAGCAGTTTTGCTTTTTTGCTGAACCTGCCATACGAACTAAAAGCATACATGGCTAAAAACAGTACCGTTGACCTTACATTGCCAGATGGCACAAAGCTGAAAGGTATGGTTAGCGCCACTATGCCCAGCGTTGATCCTGCAGCGCAGACACAGGGGATTGTAATAAAAGTGCCTGCTTCGTACAAGATACCGGAAAACCTCATTGCCAAAGTGCGCATAATAAAAACCAATAAGTCTGGCGCCATATCGTTGCCTAAAGCAGCAGTGCTTACTAATGATATACAAAATAGTTTTTGGGTGATGCAAATTATAGACTCAAATACCGCAGTGAAGGTGCCTGTTAAAAAAGGCTTAGAAACAAATGACCGCGTGGAAATAACCGAGCCTCAGTTTAAAGAAGGAGATAAAATATTATTGACAGGAAATTTCGGATTGCCAGATACTGCAAAAGTGAAAATTCAAGAATGAAGAACTTTTTCGTTTCATATAAAAACCCTTTAACGGTCGTACTGGTATTCCTGATACTGGGAGGAATATTTGCATATAGTAAAATGCAAACTTCTTTGTTTCCGGAGATCACGTTTCCTAAGATTAAGATCATTGCTGATGCGGGGTTACAGCCTGTGAACAAAATGATGGTAACGGTAACCAAGCCATTAGAAAACGCTATCAAGCAGGTACCTGACCTGCACATGATCCGCAGCACCACCAGCCGCGGCAGTTGCGAAATATCCGCATTCATGAACTGGGATGCTAATATTGACCTGGCCCAGCAGCGGATAGAATCAAAAATAAGCGAGATAAAAAACCTGCTCCCAGGTGATATACAGATCAGTGTGGAAAAAATGAATCCTTCTATATTGCCGGTGATGGGGTATACGTTGGAGAGTAATTCTTTGTCGCCAATCGAAATGCGGCAGTTGGCTACTTATACCATTAAGCCTTTTTTATCGCAGACGGATGGCATTTCAGAGATACGCGTTATAGGTGGCAAACAAAAAGAATACTGGCTGACACTTGACAAACAAAAGATGGCTAATTTGTCCATCACGCCTGATTCTATTAATGCTGCCATGAGCCAAACGAACCTGCTCAAATCGAATGGCTATATTTCCGACTACCGCTATTTATACCTATCTGTAACCGATGCCGCTATTCATAACATAGAGGACCTGAACAATATTATTGTACGCAATGATGGCAAGCGTATCGTATACCTGAAAGACATTGCTATAGTACAGATAAGGGAAGGCATTGAGTACATTAAGATAAACGCCAATGGAAAGGACGGATTACTGATCGCCGTGATAAAGCAACCTAATGCTAACCTTATAGATGTTTCCAAAAACATTGAAAAAAGAATAGAAGATTTGAAGCACCTCCTCCCCAAAAATGTAACCATAAAACCATATTATATACAAGCAGATTTTGTAAAGGATTCTGTCAAAAGTGTTACGGACAGCTTGTGGATCGGGTTAGCGCTGGCAATTATAGTTGCTATAATATTTTTACGTTCGATTAAAGCAAGCACAACCATCCTCATCACTATTCCAATCACGCTCTCCCTTACATTAGTTGTGCTTTATGCTATAGGATACACATTCAATATCATGACGCTTGGAGCTATAGCTGCTGCTATAGGGCTTATTATTGATGATGCTATTGTGGTGGTAGAACAAATACACCGGACGCACGAAGAGCATCCTGATGAGCCAACCACAACGCTTATACAGAAAGCTATTAATTATTTATTCCCTGCCATGATCGGCTCTTCTGTCAGCACTATTGTCATTTTTCTTCCGTTTGTATTAATGAGTGGTGTAGCGGGTTCTTACTTCAAAGTGATGACCAACACTATGATCATTACACTTGTGTGCTCCTTTTTTGTCACCTGGATCTGCTTACCAGTCGTATACCTTTTGCTTACCCGGAATAAGCAAATAAATAAAAAAGCGGACGAGGTGCATACTGTTAAACGGCAGAAATGGGTATCCTTTTTTATCCATAACCCTTTAGTCAGTATTGTTATTGTTGTTGGGCTTATAGCTGCCATTGTCCTGATCCTTCCGCGCCTGCAAACCGGATTTTTACCTGAGATGGATGAGGGCAGCATTGTATTTGATTATAGCTCGCCGCCAGGCACGTCGCTTGAAGAAACAGACAGGATGCTGAAAGAAGTAGAAAAAATCATTGTTGCCATTCCTGAAGTAGAAGCCTATTCACGGAGAACGGGTACTCAAATGGGCTTCTTTATTACTGAGCCTAACCGTGGCGATTACTTAATACAATTAAAGAAAAAAAGGAAAAGGAGCACCGATGAAGTAATCAGTGAAGTAAGAAAAAAAGTTGAATCTACACAACCGGCATTACGTGTAGATTTTGGGCAAGTAATAGGCGATATGCTTGGCGATCTTATGACATCCGTACAGCCAATAGAAGTAAAAATTTTTGGTGACAACCAACAGCGATTACAACAACTATCCGGCCAGGTAGCAGAAGTTGTTTCAGGGGTAAAGGGAACGGCTGATGTATTTAATGGTGTAGTCATTGCCGGCCCTTCCATTCGAATAATACCTGATTATGCAAGGCTGGCACAATTCGGCATTACTCCTGCCGGGCTTCAATACCAGTTGCAAACATCGATGGAAGGAAATGTATTGGGTACTATACTGGAAAAGGAACAGCTTTCCAATATCCGCGCCGTATATCCCGGTAACAGGCAAATCAGTGCGGCCGACATTTCAAAACTCCAGGTATTTTTACCGAATGGGAGGCTTACGCCCATCAGTTCTTTGGCTACCGTTATCATTGATTCCGGCGATGCGGAAATTCAGCGCGAGAACCTACAATCCATTGGTGCGGTTACGGGCCGTCTTGAAAATCGCGACCTAGGTAGTGTAATAAGAGATATTCAAAGTTCAATTTCTTCGAAGATCACATTACCACAGGGATATCATATAGAATATGGAGGCTCTTATGCCGAGCAGCAGCAATCTTTCAGGGAGTTATTGATGATACTTATTGCATCGAGCCTGTTGGTATTTGGTGTTATCCTGTTCTTATACCGTGATTTCAGAGTTGCCTTGCTTATTATTTTACTGGCGGTATTGGGTATATCCGGCAGTTACATTGCCCTGTTTCTTACTCACACGCCATTGAATGTAGGTAGCTATACCGGCCTTATTATGATAGTGGGCATTATTGGCGAGAATGCCATTTTTACATTCCTCCAGTTTCGTGATACTATGAAAGAAAAGGGTGTTGACGAGGCCATTATATTTTCCATATCCACACGCTTACGCCCCAAATTAATGACAGCATTCGGAGCAATCATAGCATTAATGCCATTGGCGCTCGGCATAGGCACGGGTGCACAGTTGCATCAGCCTCTTGCTATTGCGGTGATTGGTGGCTTTGTCATTGCTTTGCCTCTGTTGCTGATCGTATTGCCTTCGATGCTGAGGTTGTTATACCGCAAAAACACTACTTTACAACAATCTTAGCAGTACAGTTGTCATGTGCAGTATATGCCGATAAAAAGTAAATGCCGGGTGACTGATCGAGTATTATATCAAGAGGTTGATTGGTAATTGTATTCAACTCTTTTACTTTTTCACCAACTATATTTGTGATCACCACTTTCACCTTTTCATTAGTTCCGGCTGATACATTCATAGTAAATGTTCCTGTATTAGGATTCGGAAACAGTTGTAATGCGATTGGTGACGTGTTAACGACAACGCCTGCGCTTAGGGTACCCGGTGGTCTCGCACCAAATATAAAATCGCCCGGCAAGGCACCTAAAAGAATACCGGTATCAGTGCGTGAGGTGTAAGGAGATGAAGTATTAGTGGTAGGAAGCGGAGACGTCAACCATAGGGAACCATCATACTGCTGCGTAAGAAAGTAAGTGTTGCTCCCACCCAAAATATCAACAAGGTTATAGGTGGCTTTAGGTGTTACTTTATGAGGCCCTGCGGGGCTGTTATTGGTTATTGTCCAGTAGTGGTTGACCATGCGAGTAGCTAACAAGGTTGATGAACCTGCACTGGGATGCAATCCATAGTTAGCCATAACAGCTATACTACCTGTAGTGCCCGCTAAGTCAAACTTCAGCAACATGGGCACATAAGTTGAATCTCCCGTTTCATAATTCACAGCAGTATCTCCGGCAATAGATTTCACTAATGTGCCATTTACAAATTTTGTGGCACCTGCGCCTATAACTGATGTTGCTGCACCGGGAAGTGTAATAGTATACGTACCGGTATATAGGATACCACTCGTAAATGCAAGTACACCCGTAGTAGACGTACTCTGTGTAAGCGTTACACCTGCGGGATTAATTATTTTGATCGTATCAGGTGCATAAAGCGTTGCGGGAAGATATGAGCCCGTAACCTGAGCTACCGATCCATTAAATCCGTAACTGGCACTATCGCTGAAATTTTTTGCGCCGGTAGTAACAATAGGACCGTTAACACCGGTAGTGTGTGCGACAATCAATGTCCCGCCTGCATTTAGATTAAAATTGTTGATACCATTTACAGAATCAGCTGCAGGGCAGATAAGCGTTCCATTGACTGTTAAGCCATTTGCGACCGTTCCGGTGGACGTAGTAAAGTTTGCATCGAGTTGCGCAGTACATCCGGTGTCTATATAGACATCCATAGCCATCCACGCTCCAATGCTATTATTATCAATTAACATCACACCGGAAGAAGATGGGCGTGCAAAGTGCACACTGCCCGTGGCCCCACCCCCTGAGCTAACAAATGTAGACGTGCCGCTCAGGCTACAGTTGCCATAAAAATTGATCCTGTTATTGCATAAGCCGCCAAAGACACTGATATTTCCACCCGTCATAATAAAATTGCCATGCGCATTAAAAGTAAAATGTGCGGCACCACCATTAGTGGTAAAAGACCCTAACGCTATATTTGTGTTGCCATGCACATTGATAACAGGCATTGCTCCGCCTCCTGACACCGTATAAGTACCTCCGTTGCCGATAAGATCACCATAAATATTAATTACGGGTGCTGCCCCTCCGCCACTTATGCTGAGGCTGCCGCCTGCGGCAAATGTTACTGAAGCGGTAGTAAGTATCATTGAGCCTACCGTCCATGTTGCCGACGAAGGCATTGTCATAGACAATGTTATAGCCCAGGTATCCCCAGCTGTAGTAAAACCGGTTGGTGACGAAGTGCCGTCGGTCCAGTTGAGCAAATTAGTGATGTCACCTGCGGTACCTGTTGTCCATGCTGTCGCATAGCTTTTTGTTCCTTTGCAGCTTATAAATAATACAATAAGTATTACCTGCAGCGATTTCTTTAAGATGAGGGTAGAATATTTTTTCATAGCATCAAAATTGAACGGGAAATTTTATAATGCCCCTACAAAGTAAGTGTTTTTATATAACATTATATAGTAATTCAGTACTGATTTTGTTAAATACCAGTAAGAAAATAACTGCCGCACAAAAAAGCGAAGCCTAAATGACTTCGCTCTATTCATGGCTGTTAGCCAATTATTTAACGAAAACCTTCGTAGTATAGAAGTTATCGGTGCTGTATGCAGATAATAGATAAATACCTGCCGGAGCAGTGAGCGTCACAACAGTTACCTTATTAGCAGTGGTCATAAAGTCCTTTACTTTTTCACCGGTAATAGTAGTAATAATTACATGCACTTCTTCATTATTTACCGACAGCAAATTCAAAGTAAATGTTCCTGAATTAGGATTTGGGAACACCTGCACACCGCTGCCTGCAGCGCTTGTAACTGTATTTGCGCCCAGTGTTCCCGCCTCCGTACCAAAAATATAATCACCGGTAAGGGCACCTAATGCTATACCGGAATTGGGTGCAGAAGTGTAAGGAGATGATGTATTGGTAGTGGCAAGGGGAGCTCCCAGCCATGCAGTGCCGTTATATTGCTGCGTTACAAAATAGCTGTTGCTGCCTCCTAAAATATCTGTAAGGTTGCAGGTAACCTTAGGTGTCACCGTAGCTGGGCCGGAAACAAAATTATTCATTATGTTCCAATAGTGATTGTACATATGGGTGCTTGAAAAGCCCGAGCTTCCGACGCTTGGGTGAAGGCCATTATTTGCTTTCAACGCAAAGCTTCCGGTTGTAGCCGCAGTACTCAGTGTAAGGGACATGGGCGCGAAACTTAGATCACCCACTTCATAATTCACAGTTGTGAGGCCGGTTACAGGTTTTATCAGCGTACCATTTACATAGCTTGTGGCTCCTGCGCCTGTCACTGCACCTGTAGTACCCGGAACTGTTATAGTATACGTACCAGTATTGAGTATGCCATTTATAAACGCAAGCGTACCTGTGGTAGATGTAGTTTGCGAGAGTGTTACGCCGGCAGTATTATCAATGATAATTGTATCGGGTGAGTACAGAGCCCCGGGCATATAGGAGCCGGTAACCTGTGCCGCAGAACCATTAAACCCATAGCTGGCCGTATCATTGAACGTTTTGGTGCCGCTGGTAAGAATAGCACC
>Ga0207079_1014_pt1 | contig 41478 bp, 43 predicted proteins | sample Alteio_BWMinHeat_61_FD_153525 | JGI IMG/M metagenome (GOLD analysis project Ga0207079, IMG submission 153525) | Enriched cells from forest soil in Barre Woods Harvard Forest LTER site, Petersham, Massachusetts, United States -... | ecosystem: Environmental > Terrestrial > Soil > Temperate forest >...
TCTTAGAAGTGCTCATAGCAAAGGGCACACTCATGATACGATAAAAAAAGGATAATGTATGTACCAAATAATTGTCGACCATAATCCCAGCCAGGCAGATAATGCAGTGGTAACAGAAGGTCTTGTTTCCTTTTACGAAAGTATCACAGGTGAGACACGAGACAGAGAATTTTCGATTTTCTTAAAGAATGATTCTGGTAAAATTGTTGGTGGTTTACAAGCGTTTTTTGACACAGAATCAATTTATATTGATTCATTTTGGGTTGATGAAAAACTTAGACGCCAGGGCTTCGGTACAAAATTGCTGAACGAAGCAGAACAAGAAGCAATTAAAAATGGTTGCGTTTTTTCTTTAGTAGATACCTGGAATTTTCAAGCTGAAGAATTTTATTTAAAAAATGGTTATGAAAATATAGGTGAACTAAAAAATTATTGGCACAATTATTCAAAAATATTTCTTAGAAAAAAGCTGAAAAACAAATGAATCATCCACTTAAAAATGATTTATATCCGCTGTTAAAACTAGCGATACCGCTGGCATTGACGGGTATTGTGGGCGCATCGACTGGTTTTTTTGAAACTATGTTTCTAGCAAAATTAGGCCAAAATATTTTAGCTGCAGGTGCTTTGGTCAGTTGGTTATACGGCACATTTGCAGTCATCTTATTTGGTACTTTGGGTTCTATCAATATTTTGGTTTCTCACAAACATGGCGCCAATGATCAAGCTGGCATTTCGTTAGTGGCGCGTGATGGATTACTATTAAGTCTGTTGATGACTATTCCAGCATTTTTTTTATTTTGGAATATGTCACCTATCTTCCTACTATTGGGTCAAAAACCATCTATTGTCTCACTCGCCGAATCGTATTTACATGCATTGGCATGGGGATTATTACCTAACTTTATTTCTATTGCCATTTTCGAATTTATTATAGGATTGGGTCACACTCGTACCATCATGTATCTGACTGTCTTTGGTGTATCACTCGTAATATTTTTTAGTTATGCATTCATTTTTGGCGCATTTGGATTTCCGGCTTTAGGTATCGCGGGAGCGGGCTGGGGTATGACCACCAGTTATTGGATCATAGCTATAGTGACTAGCGTCTTTGTTTTCACACACAAAGATTACAAACATTACTTTCGTTCCATCATTAATAAAAATAAACCCTCGTATTTATGGGAATTACTGAAAGTGGGTTTCCCTATCGGCGTCATGTATTGTTTCGAAGTGGGATTTTTCTTTGCATTAACATTAGTAATGGGATATTTAGGAAGCCAATTGTTAGCAGCCAATCAAATAGTGATGCAATATCTATGTATATTGATGTCAATCATCTTTTCTATTGCTCAGGCTATTACTGTTCGCATGGGACACTTACTTGGTGCAAAAGATACTAATTTAGCTAAACGTGCGGGTTTAACCGGTACAATGATATCGGCAATTTTTATGGGAATTATTGCCATTGTTTTTTGGACGTGTCCTTCACTATTGATATCAGTCGACATTGATATACATAATCCAAGCAATGCCAATATCATCAATGAAATAAAAATATTATTTGCAGTGAGTGCATTATTTCAAATTATCGAAGGTACGCGGATTTCATTATTTGGCGCATTGCGCGCATTGAGAGATACTAATTTTACGCTCTTAGTTTCTATCATCAGTTTCTGGGGAATCGCATTACCTATCGGTTATTTATTAGCAACCTATTTTAAATTTGGCGGTGTTGGTCTTTGGTGGGGTATGGTACTCGGCGCTAGTTGCAGTATATTACTACTCTACTGGCGGTTTAATTCAAAGATTCGATGATAGCTCATTAGGGGATAGCTCAATGTGAGCTTTTAAATCAAGTCGTTGATTTGTCTTATGCATTAGTTGTAAGATAAAAAATATTTTTGTTAAAGAATGGAATTATGTCTTTACATCAGGGAAGAAAATACAAGAGGTTTTGCCTTATCCTATTGTTATTTGTCAATACCGCAAATACAGCTAATATTAAAGATTGGGACTTTAAAGACATAGAAATTTCAGGAGCGGGAGGAGGCGGTTGGTATCAGAGACAAGATGCTAGTCTTATTATTTCCCCTTATGAAACCGATAGTGATAAAACGCTTCAAAGCTCATTTCAAGGCGCGTGGAAAATTGGTTTAGATTATTCTTTTTTTGAAAAAACCTTACCATATTTAAATAGATTATTACTTGGTCTAAATGTATATCAAACTTCCACAAGTCTTTCTGGTGATGTTTGGCAGTATGAACTACCTCAATTCAATAATTATCATTTTAAAGCACCTATTAAAAGCACACGCTTGATGTTAGATTTAAGGCCTGGATTTTTTACCTGGCACTCGATAGAACCCTACGTTATTTTAGGGATAGGAGTGGCTTGGAATTCAATGTCTTATAAGGAAACAGTGACTGCTTCGGATGTCAATGCCAATAGCGCGTTGGTATTATCTAGCCATACTACTTCATCCCTTGCATGGAATTTTGGTGGGGGTTTTAAAGTAGCGCTTACTGATAAATTAAGTACTAACCTAGAATATATTTATGCCATTTTGGGGCATGGCTCTCCCGCTGATGACCCAGGAGCCGTTCGTTTAGGAACAACACCCAATTTTACACTTCAAAGTCAAAGCCTTTTGTTAGGGCTTAGTTTGAGGCTTTAAATAATGAGGATTTCTTATGAAACAGGCAGTTGCTTTTGGCATGATTTGGCTGTTTTGCTCATCGACCTTTGCCATAGAGCCGGTTGTGCTTTCCGGACCTTCGCCTGCTATTTCATCTGTTTACACTGCCAATACTTCAAATATAGTGATTTATACAGTTAATAATAATGTACCCAATGGTTTTCCTTTGTCTGTCAGTGGTATTTCCAACGGTATCCAACGTACTACTGTGGCTGGTGATTGTGGTAATACATTGGCTGCGGGGCCATCGACTTGCAATATTGGACTAAACATCAATCCTTCGAATGGACAAATTGGTTCTACTATTAATCAGATTTTGAAAATCGATTATCAAGGAAGAACACCGTTAACGAGTCCTATTTCTTTCTCGGTATCAGGGATTTTTGCCTATGTAACACCTGATCTCTTTTCTACGGCAATCGATCAATTTTTATTAGATGGCCAAGGGTTTCTTTCGTCCTCGTATACCTCAGCTACTAGGGACTTAACGGCTCAAGGTTTGGGACAAATGACTTTTGCCACAGTAAATGGTGTCCAATATGCTTATATTCTTGATTCTGGTGGCGCTGTCTATTGGTGTAGTATTCATGAGGATGGTTCTTTTTATAACTGCACGATAACGTCATCAACACCTGGGCAAGGAAATTGGTCACCACGAGGGATTGATTTTGCGACATTTGATAACCAATATGCATACATAGTTGATGCAAATAATGGAAACGCTTATCAATTTTTTCTCGATTCCACAGGTAATTTTTCGCAATATATTGTGTACAATAATTTAGGTGTTAGTGCACCAAACAATATAGCTTTTGCGACCGATGCAAATGGGGAGCAACAATCTTATATTGCTGATGGTACTGGTAATGTGTTTCTGTGCCAGATGCAAAGTAATGGGACTTTTTTGTCTACTTGTTCTCCTACGCCCTCATCAGGTGCCCCGTCTTGGACCCCTTTTTCGATCGCTTTTAATACCGTGAACGGGATTCGGTATGCCTATGTTGCTGATAATGGATCTACTGAAGGAGGGGGTAATGTTTATAGATGTAATCTAGATACGGATGGATCTTTTATAAATTCAACTTGTATAAAGACACCACCTATGATTAATCCTCATGGTTGGAATCCTTATGACATTACGATTAAAACTGTAAATGCAAAAACATATGCTTATGTCGCTGATCAAGTTTCTTCTATGCCAGGGAATATTTATAGATGCCTTATAGATCAAAACGGCTTATTAACAGATTGCGAATTAACACCAACAAATCCGCCAACAAATTGGTTTCCCACTGGAATTGCATTTAGATAGAGAAAATTCGTTAATGAGTTGGGCAATATCTCCATACCCTCTATTCGAAAATAACCAATTTGGCCAGTAAAAATTAATTAAATAAACGACCACCATAGATACCGCCGTCAATAATAAGTTCGCTTGCTGTTACAAATTTAGATTCATCAGAGGCCAAATATAAAATTCCATAGGCTATATCCATTGCTTCACCCACATGGCCCATTGGTTGCAATTTATCATAGGCGACTTGCACTTCGTCAGCAGTCATGCCAGGTTTCTTCGGAATATCACCTAAGCATGGGGTCTGAATATATCCAGGATGTATCGAGTTCACGCGAATTTTATCTTTCACATATAGCATCGCATCTGTTTTACTCATCAATCTAATTGCGCCTTTTGATGCATGATTTGCTGGATAATCAGGGCTACCTATCAAACCGTGAATCGAGGAAATATTGATGATGCTGCCGCCACCATTTTTTTTAAGATATGGAATAACATGTTTAGTGCAGAAAAATACACTCTTTACATTTACGTTCATCACTTTATCCCACTCTGACTCTGTCATTTCATGTGTTGGTTTATTGCTACCAATAAATCCAGCGTTATTCACTAAAACATCGATATAACCAAATTTATCCGCAACCGCATTAAATACTTCTTCTACATTAGCCTCATTTGTAACATCCATATGCCAAAATTCGGCTTTTCCACCTTGAGAATGTATTGTTGTAATAGTATCGTTTCCGGCTCGATCATTAATATCAACAAGCGCAATCGTCGCACCTTCGCGCGCCAGTAGATAACAAGCAGCTTGGCCAATGCCAGTTGCGCCACCAGTAACTATAATGACTTTATTTAGTACCCTCATTAAAATTATTCCTAAAAAAAATTAATGCCTGCGATGTTTAGCGACAAAATCAGAAAGATGATTGTAGAATTTTTCATATCAAGTAGCTTTCGATTTTTTTAATTCTTGCAGCTCTATCGCCCCAGATTTCAATAATTTTTGGATGATCATATCGTGGAAAAATATCACATGCATCATCCCTATAAATTTTTTTGAAATATTTATCAGCCGCTTTACGATAGGCTAGATTTTCTTCGGTATATTCGATGGAATTTTCTTTTGTAATAGGTAGAAACAAAATTAAGTCTAAAGTGTTCAAAGCAGTTTTGATCTCATAAAATCGTTCTGATATTTCGCTGTCATTTACATTCAGTGAATCTTGCTCCAAATTAATCATTGCGTATGCAATGAAATCAATTGGGCACCTATCAAAAATAACATTCCTCTCATTTACCGTTTGATTAAGCTGTTCAATACTATAATCAAGTTGCAGGAGTAAATTATCAAGCGAAGGCTCCAGTGATAACTCCATTTCTTTTTCATCCTGCAATTTGTAATAAACTTCTTTTTCACATCTATAGTCTGGATGTTTTTTAAGAAAATCCTCAATTAAAGTAGTTTTACCTATAAAATGAGTGCCTGAAACAGTAATGCGCATATCGACTATCCTTTAATATTATGTGGGTAATCTATTTTGAATTTTAATATCGGTGGATAACGATCTGGCATCATCGGAGATTGTCTGACGCCGATTTTTTTACACCCCATTTTTATATAAAACTGTTCTGCATTAGGGTCACTCCAAATAATAAATTCATTTTTACCCTGCTGTTTTGCCTCTTGGCAGCAAGCTTCCCACAACTTTCTACCTATACCTTTACCAATGTAGCTCGGGTGCAGAAAGAAGTTATCCAACTCGAATAGACCGTCAGCATTAAAACAGAAGTTAAAGAATCCTGCTAAATGAGCATCAACGTAAAACAGCTTAATAACATGCTTCTGCATATATGCATGTGTAATCCCCAATTTCTCCATGAAACGGTCGAGAAAATTACTGTCATATCCCCAGTATGCTTTTGATAAACGCAGTAGTTCATTAATGTTATTCAAATCGTTAGACATTGCATCTTTAATTATTATTTTCATAAGATAATTTTTCCAATCTGGATTGAAGTATTAATTTAATTTGGAACCAGTCAGATTTTATAACACTAAACATAACAGTATCACGGATAAAACCATCTTCTAAAATCATATGATGGCGAAGCACCCCTTCTTCAATAGCACCAATCTTTTTAATCGCAGCACGCGATCGAGAATTCCGAGAATCAGTTACAAATTCAACACGATTAACTTGCAAATCTTCAAAAGCAAATTTTAACAGTAGAAACTTACATTCTGGATTAACGTGGCTACCCCATACTTCGGGGATATACCATGTATAGCCAATCGTTAATCGATGATGCTCAGGGTTAATATCATAATAACGAGTGCTGCCAATAATTTTAGCGTCTGATAAACGCCGCACAATAAAGGGAAGATGCTGCTGGCTTTGAAAACATTTCATTGCTTTATCGAACCAGCTAAAAAATCGTTCTCCCAATGCATTAGAACTATTGTAAGTCCAGATAGACTCATCTTGAGCAGCAGAATAAAGTTCATTCTTATGGGATTCATTCAATGGCTCAAGTTGAATCCAAGAACCCTTTAAGATCGCTGGTCTAATATTAATCACGCCAATTCTTCCCTTGTAAAAAGACTAAAGATTATTCTTATTTTAGAGCACGAAAAATTTCAATAAGCTTGTTAGTTGGATTATCAACCATTTCATTGCTACGCCAAGCAACATGCCCATCTGGACGAACGAGAACTGCGCCCGTGGTAGAAACTTCATAAAGCTCATGCCATACATTTTCTGAATCAATCAAATCACCGTCATGCGCTACTTTGTAATTTTTAAGCGGCAATGTTGACGCTAATTCGTTAGCTGCTGTTTGCCATTGATGTCCATCAGAACCAACTAATAAGACATAATCATTCTCAAACAAATCAAGCGTTGAAATAGCCTTGTCATCTTTAATTAACTGCACATACGGCGCACGACTTCCTGGCAATGTAGTGGGTGTGTACTCATCGGGTAATACACTAATCACTTCATCATTTTCAGATTGCACAGCCTTTGAATGATAAATAAAACCTAAATCTAAACCGACATAATTAAGATTTTTTTGCTGCTCATGTAATTTAATTTTCAATGTTTCATTATCACCAGTTTGAATTGCCTTAAAGATATCAAAAAAGCGTTTAGCATTTTCGGTGCTCCATTCAATATTCCTTTTAGCAATGGGTGCACGTTCATCATAATAGGTATCTAGCAAAGTATCAGACGCATAAGATTTAAGAACAAATGCTAATTTCCAAGCAAGATTATGTGCATCAGCAATACCTGTATTCATTCCCAGACCGCCTGTAGGTGGCAATCGATGCGCTGCATCACCTACTAAGAAAATTTTTCCATGTCGATATTGTTTTGCAACTTGAGCTGCCATCGTCCAAAAACTTTTATTGATAATCTTAATTTCAAGATTAGGCATATCAAGAACACGTCTTATTTCATTTAGACAATATTCGTCTGTGAAATCTTCTTTTGTATTTTCTGGCTTGAGATTCAGGCCAACTGTCCAGCGATTTTTTCCAAAAGCCGTAAACAAAGAACGGTCTAGTAACTTAGGATCGGTAAAGAAAAATCCAATGCTAGGTCGATGCTGAGTCCATTGAGATACGTCAAATTCACAATAAACGCTACAAGAGCGAGCCAAGTTGTCAGGCCCTTCCATTTCAATTTCTAGTTGTTTACGTATGGAGCTGCGCGCACCATCTGCAGCAATGAGATATTCCGCGTGTATTAATTCTTCTTTGTTTGTTTTTCGATTTAGTAATTTTACTGTTACGCCAGTGTCATTTTCTTCAAAAGAAATCATCTCCTTTGAAAATTGAATCTCCACTTCGTGATAACGTTGCAAAGTCTGATGCAAATACTCTTCTACACAATCTTGTGTAACAAAACTGGCACCGATAGGACCGTGCGTATAATTTTCCAAACCTTTCATTTCCACGCGAGTCACTTCATTGCCTTGTAAAGACTCTGACCAAATAAATCTTATCGCTTCTCTAGGAAATTCATACTTCAACAATTCATCAATATTTCCCCATTGTTTAAATAGCTCCATCGTTCGCATGCTAACACCGCGAGCGCGAGGGTGTGGTGTACGTCCTGAATGTTTCTCAACAACCAGAGAAGAAACATTGTGACGGGCAAGACATAACGCCATGCTCAATCCAACTGGACCGGCACCAACGATCAATACAGGAATTTTTTTCGTGATGTTTTTCATAGAAATTATTGGGTGATTTCTTGTTCAAAAGAAACATTCATCTACAACGCAAATTCGACACATTCATGCCGACGCGGAATCGAACTGCGGACCTACTGGTTGCGAAACATAACGAGGCAAATTATAGCAATAAGTCACAATAATCGACAACAATTAAATACCGAATTATCGGGAAAAGTGGATTGTGATGTATTGTGGATTTTGGTGGTGTATTACCTGCGAGTGTCCCAAATTTGGCTATGTAAAATTGCCCCTGAATCTAAAATAGAAAAAACTTCACCTTAACCTTACATAACTAATATATTTTCTTAATATTAATTCACTATCGCCAAATATATGAACATTAGATTCTTTTGCAAGTTTAATATTTAATGCATTAACATCCCCTTCTGCGATGCTAACCTTCCCAGGTGGAAACCGTCCATCTTCACTAATAAAATATGCAACTCTCGGGGCTATTGGATAGTAGAGCTCTAGGCGCTCTGCTGGGCATACACTATCAGTACTCTCATAAACGTTAATAACCGGCTGGTCTGATGTTAAGAACGAAAAATCTGTTTTGTTAATCAATAACGAGTGCGTATCTTTATTTTTACTTAAATATAGGCTGTACCCGAGGTTCGCACCAAACACATAGCTCATAAGCCACCATGCCTTCTTCAGCGCACTTGCTACCGATTCCTCTAACTGTGTGCGATGAGGATGATTCTTTAAAACTGCATTTTTAATTTTCTTTGTTCTAAATAACTGAAGTCCCAGAAATGCCAAAAAAGAACTAATGTTCTTATTGCTCTCTAATACATTTAGTTCTTCATCATAGAGAGCTTGAAGTATAGGAATAACTTTTTCTTCAGAAGCAGCATGGAGATCTTCTATTATGTTACATTTTGTCGCAAAAAATAGACTTTTAGCTTCTTCATCATATCTACCACCCCATTTGTATTGAGATTGCATATTAAATATCTCAAAGATATTCTTTAAAAATGATAAATGAATATCTTGTAACCCTTTAGGTAGCGGTTTTAAAAATGCTTTTATTATATTACTCTCTTCACTTGTTAATTTCTCAAACTGGTAAAAATAATCCTCTTTAGCTAAACCACGCACACTATCCAATCCTATCTTTCCATTAAGAGTTCTATAATAAACTTTATTGCTGCTCTCACACCATTTAGATAAATACTTTCCCCATACATAATGATGTTTTTTCTTAGGTTGCAGAATTTTTTCTGTCATTAAAAACTCCATGCATCCAACTACAAGACCAATTTTTATATAGATTTTTTCTGATAATTCTCACACCGTTAATTATTTCCAAAACGAATCACTTTCCCAGTTTTTATTTAAGCCCATTCTTTTAATATCGATCATGGGATGCTGCTTTATCAAGGCACGCAAATGATACGCCCATTCACTACCTGGCGAAATCACATCTAGAAATATTTTTAAAATAGCCGCTTGCGCTGAAAATCTGCTGTTTTTTTCTAATTGTTTTCGGTAATCATTTGTAACTAATGGCTTCAAGGTAAAATTTCTATTCCACAACTTGCCATGATGAGCGCATAGATTGCGAAGATATGTTAATGCGTGCAACCACGACTCCATTACCACATAATTAATCCCAAAACGTTTGCAGATTATTTTTTGATTTTCACGATCAACCAAATTGGCAAAAATCATAGACCATGAACCTAAGGGTAATACCTCTGTCACCATCCATACAGCAGGAAGTTCTGGCATTTGGTATTTATCATAATAATGTTTAATGAAACGTTCGCGCCTTTTATCTTGGACTGAACCATCTTGAGCTTTATATTTTGTTTCTTTTTTAATGGTTTGAATTAAATCGTCATGCCTGAATTTAGGTAGAAATAAGCTTTTATCAAGATACCAATGTGCGTCATTGTATTTTAATGCTAATTCATTAATTATCACAGTGCGAATGGCAATTTCAATACGTTCGATAGCATCAATAACAAGTAGGCGCAATTTACGATCAAAGACATAACAATCCAATATTTGTTCGAAGGTTGTGCCATCACGATAGCGCTTTTCACCATCAACAAGTTCACCCTCAAACTCAATAGCATACCCACAAAAACGGTAATAACTAATATATGATAGATAATGACGGGCAATATCTTTATCTTGAATAACTACACCACGAGACATTAAACGATCAAGCTGTGCTTCTATTGAAAGAGGCGGTTTTTCAAATGTAGTATTTTGATTATTCATAGGCAATAAAAAACCCATCGGGGTGCGCATTGTTAAGAGGCGTGACGGGTGTTGTTATTGACAGTATAGCAACAGAGCCCACACTCTACAATGCCTATTGTAGGTTTTTGCTATCCTTTGTAGTTAGTTGATAATATAGCGTAATTTAGCGCAAAACCACTTGTTTAACCAGTAAAATCCAAGCTTTTGGTTAAAATTCAAGTAATTAATTTTAAAAATTTTATAGCTCAATTGTTCCAAACTGGAAACAGTTCATTTATTTTGAACTGTTGCAAATTTCGCAACGGCTCAGCATAAAACTCATAGACATAGCGGGTGTTGTTGCATCTAGTGTATCAGCTACAATATCGCGCCATTGATAAGGCCAAGACTTATATTAGCTTCTATAACAGAACTAACATATTTAATAGTCGTAATTATCTTCTTCATCTGCATCTTTACTTATACGTGAAAGCTTATCGCAAATTCGATCTAAACGATTAACAACTTCCTCTAAGGCTGACTCAATGCACCATTGCATTGATGTTAATATTAAAAAACCAGCCCCAGCACCAAGCATCCATTTTGGCAACTCATCATCAAAAATTAACAAAATCACCAACACTATCCAAAAGATAAGTATCTTCATAACCACACTCACTTTATCAAAAAATAGAATATCTGATATTTTGCCAAGTAACAGATAATAAATACGATGCGAACCATAGCGAAAGGAATCACCACTCATTTCATATTTTCCACATTACTTCTACAGCGCCATTAATAGTCATCAAATTTAATTGCCAACAATTGCCATACCATTTCCATAAGGATTATTTGGGCTATCTGAATTATATGGACTACCAGCGCCATATGGATTGTTAATACTTTCAGATGAATATTTGCTTCCATATCTACCATAGGGATTAGAAGTTGAATCAGGATCATAAGGATTTTTACTTAATTTACCATGATAATTTCCTTGGCTGTCATATAACTTAGGTGCATTTGTTGCATAAGGATTGTTTGCGCTTTCATTGTTGTAAGGGCTGCCATATCGTCCATGCTTATTGTTAACACTATTTGGAGCATATTGGTTACCCATGCTTGAACTTGAGTTCGGTGCATAGGGGTTATTACTTAAATTTCCCAAATTACTAGCATATATTGAGATACTAATCAGTAAACTTGCACTGAAAAATAATATTTTGCTTGATTGCATATTTTAACTCCTCATTAAAAATATAAATGTAAAGAACAGGAAAACAGGATCAGGCTTGGATATGTGCGTTTTTTATTAATGATGCACAGATGCAAGCCTAACTTCATTATGACCTAATTTTTATTTAATTTTTCATAGCTTTTCGCTAAATTATTAAGTGCTTTCATCGCGTTTTTAAGAGCTATCGCTTTTTGAAGATTGTTACATACTAAATCTAACTGATTTGGTGCAACGAAATAATTCTTTGAATATTCTTGCAATAAGCGTCTCGCTTCAACTTTTTGATCAGGTAATAGATCTTCATATAATTTATCCCTAAGATTTTTTTGTCCCAAAAATAATTTTCTTCCAATCTTCTCTTCTTGCATCGATTCATTAAACCGGGATTGAGAAGCTACAGACAAATTTTCCCATACATAAGCAAGAACATAGTCTTGTGGTACACCTATTCCTTGTCTATACAAGTCTGCTAATGTTCCTTGTGCTGCTGGACTTCCATTTTTAGCGGCTTTTTCAAGCCAAAAAACTGCTTTATTTATATTGGGCAAGTTAATTAACATTTCATTTTTTTTAATATCCATTGATCCAAAATTACGATACTCATCTGGTAAATTGGCTTTGTCTAGATAAATTTCTCCAAGAATATTTTGAGCGTTACTTGAACCATAATGAGCAGCAATTTCATAATTTTTTATAGCATTAACTAAATCTATCGGCTTTCCTTTTATGCCATAGTATAAGCTTCCATATTCGTACTTATTTTCAAATAATAATCCCAATACATAATATGATGGACTATATTTATTATCGGCAGATTTTTGGAATAACTCGACAACTTTTTCAAAAACCTCCTTCTTATCAATATAATCTAATCTACAAATGGCCATTTTATAATAATAAAATCCAGGATTGTCTTTTAAAGTTTTTTGATCATTATCAAATGCACGACAATCATTTACTTCAGCTGATTTAGTGCTTTTTTTTGTGACTTCTTCATTTATACCATCGGCGATCGCTACTGATGTGACTCCGCAAGAGACGAGAATTATTAACAATAATTTTTTCATTTTAAATATTTTCCAATATTGACATCATTATTTAGACTCCACAAACTGTAATTTAATATCATCCATACTTTTAAGTTTATTATTTTTTTCTTGTTTGGAAGGCATAAGTTCTCCAAATTGTCTGAATAGTTCAACCGCATCAGATGGTATTTTTTCATTGATAAAGCCAAGCAGATAAGATAAAAAACGATATTTTTTTCACAATTTCGCTCCGCTAATAGTTAGTTAATCGCCTCTTATCGTTTGTTTTTTGCTCCAAAAGATCAAGTATGATACATTATTAGCATCAAAAATAAAACACCTCTTATTGGGTGTGGTCTCATCGGGTGTCATCCGCTTTAATTTTTAAATGGATAAACATCCCAATCTCATCAAAATAGGCAAGAAAATTCGAGAAATGCGAAAGCTCAAAGGGTTTTCGCAAGAAAATTTTGCTGCGGAAGCAGACCTCGGTCGGACCTATTATGGTCGCGTTGAAAGGGGAGAACAAAATATATCAATTCAGAATTTGATACAAATTGCCTTTACCTTGCGAGTTGAAATTGCTGAATTATTACCGCCCCTAAGACAGCTTAAGAGGCTTCGTTAACGGTTTCTTTCTTATGACGTTCCTCCCAGTGTTTTCTTCTTTCTTCGCGGTCTAATTCATCCTGTATCTGCTGTTCTACGTTCTGAATGTGACGTCGTTGCAAATTGAGAAAGTTGAAAAATTTAAACGCCTCTCTAAGCGAGAAGTGTCCTGATGCTACCGCCGCAGTTAAATCATGCGTAATTTGCAGCATATTATCGCCTGTATCAAGTCTGCCTTCAGGTAATTCAAAAGTGACGCTCTCATCTGGTTTCACACGAGGAAGCAATCTTTCAATGCACAATCTCAATGCATTTGAATCTCCTGCCTTTGCCAGTTCAATCAATTTTTCGATGATTTCATCGGCGTGAGATTCTAATAATTCGCGCAATTTAATCCGTTTATCAACGATACCCTTCGGTCGCCCATTTGGGTTACCGGATTGTCCGGGTTGGAATGTCATATTGATCCCTCCTTGTTTTGATCAAGCGTTTAATTTATGACGTTAAGTCACAACTGATTACAGTAAATACTTTTCAATTTTCTTTTTTGCCAAAAATCACTAATTTTTTTTCGTGTTTTCAAAGGCATTGGATTTTTCCAGCCATAACGAAAATCACGAGGCTTAAAAGTTAAAAAAAAATATTTCGATGTTTTATTTTTTCAGCGTGTTTAGCCTGATTGATGCGCTCCAACACATCAGAATATTTGTTTTTTATATTCGATTGTTTTGCCTGTTTACCTTTAGCTAGCCACCACGCCAGTGTTGAATAGGAAACACTGGCAAATTTGCATGATGCTTTAAGTGTAAAGCCTTGTGCGATTCCATAAAGGATATCTTCTAACACCGAATCAGTAAACTTTATTGGACGCCCACCTATATTTTTCATGATCAACTCCTTTTACGGCATCGGAAAATTCAAAAACCTCTATAATTAACCTCGCTTCCTACACGCGCGTACTGGTCGAAAAATTCAAAAACTTCAATTATTTTTTCGTCGATTTAATAATGCTAGCAGAGGGACACTTCAAATTCTGAATATCTGTCTTAAGTGATTTAAAACAATTAATCAAATCATCCAAGGGGAACGCTGCTATTTGATCGTTAATATATTCCGCTAAAAAACAAGAATCATCACCGCCATAACTTTCACTTACCTGTTCTATGAGCTGACGTATCTCCATTATTTTACCCGCCTGATTTTCAGATTGAACCAGCTTAATAATTTCGGGATCATTTTCTAGTTCATCAACATAGTCACTTAAGCTACTCATTTTTACTCCTTAGAAATTATGCAAAATAAGCGAACTAAGCTCAGCCATGCGGCCTGCGTGAATAATTAACGTTAAGTTTAAGAATGAAATAAGCGAAAAAAGGCTTAACTTTATTCGCTTAATTTTCATTTATTTTTCATTTCAATTTAACCTTAACCTAGCATCATGTGGCTTTTTTTGCTTTTTTAGCTTCTTTCACTTTATATATTTCCTTCGATCTTCCAGTAGTTTTTTCTTTTATTTGCTCAATTCTAGCGGGTGCTTGATTTAGAAGATGCTCCAATCCATCTTTGGTTTCTGAGGTTTTATGTCCGCTAAACGCCTTACTAATCTCAGTTCTAGTCATAGGCCCACGATTCACTAGCAAAAGAAAAATTTTCTCCGCAAAATCTACAAGTGATTGTTCTTTGACTTGCTCGGTTGCATCGCTAAATAAATGCCAAACAGACTCTTCAACATATGCGACCCAATGTAAAGCTGCTTTAAGGTGGACGATTTCAATAACAAGTTTTTTGTCCAAAACAGCAAAGATCATTGCCAACATCCGAGCATACACTTCAGTACGTGCTAATAAGGAGCCGACAACCCCCGGATTATCTTGTGACAATTTAGAATAAACCTTCACCCAGTATTGTTGAGCTTGTTCATTCATCTGTATCTCTATTGTCCCACTAGGGCTTTCTCGTCGTTGCTCATCAATAAAATCAAATATGCTCACAATGTCTTGAGCAAGAGAATCTATTTCATGCGTTGAAGTCGATACCGGGAGTGGAACAAGTTGTTCTCGCGCTACAAAACACATAAGAAACCGATTAAGTAACCCATTTGCGGCCTCAACACCATTATAGACCTTTGCTATGAGTTCATGACTTGTGATGTGACCAATAATGACGACATGAGGGTCTGTTGCACATGTACGATTTGTTTTCGTTAATGGCGCCAAATTACGACCGTCAAATACATTTCTTATAACGGCTGAAAGTGTAGAGGTTTCTCGCTTACAATTTGCGAGTACATTTGCAAATTCGCTTTCTATAACTAGCAATCGCTTATCCAAAACACCCTTGTCTTCATCGTCAGGGTCCTCGGGTGCATCACGAACTGCGAAACATATTCCTTCGCCTGATGATAATCCACCACCATGTATCTTAAGGCATAAATGATTCTCATATTTTTCACTACGTATCTGATCAACATGCTCAAAGACTCTTCGTGGTAATGCTTCCGCTGTGCCTTTACGTGCTTTTCCTGATTTACCTACTAATAGAAAAAATGGTCGACAATGGATTTTTGTGTCGCCAATCCACTGAAAGACATGACGATTAAGAGATGCACAAAATAAAGATATTACATTTGCAGCAATTGCAACAGGCGATGCTTCTGAATTTGATGCTGCTGCGTCGACGAATTTTTGCAAAACTCCGTAATAAGCATCTGCATTCATGCGCGGCATTGCACCTATTGGAGACTCAAAATCACATTGCTGATTATCCTCTGGTGAGTCCTCAGTAGAATTTTCAAAAGCATTTTTAATGTCTTCGACGCTCATTGGCATCCCTCCACTAACATGTCAGCAAAGTCATAGCCAATTTTCGAAGGCATTGCTCGTTTTACACTCCTTCCCTCACTTAGCAATCGCTGTGATAGGATAAAAGCGGCATTTTGTCCGCGGCCTGATTCATCATAATCAACAGCAATAACAACTTCTGAAATTGAAGCAGGTAATTTGATATTTTCCATACCTCCCGCACTGATAGTTGCCCATGCTGGGATTTGAGTAGCAATATAAACAGCAAGAGCAGTTTCTATGCCCTCAGCAAGCACCAACTTCCCATCACTAGGTTGAAATAGCTTTATTGCAGCACCTTTTGTTGCGCCAGGTTGTATTGGTATCATTAATTTTTTAGGTTTTGGCAAATTAGCTTTGCAACCATTTTCAAGATAGGTACGGTGAATTGTAACGCCATGACCATCATTCTCTTGCACTAGTGCCATCATTGCAGGAAAGTAACCTACCAGCTTCTTTTCTTCATCGTAATAGGGCAAAGACGGATGAAATCTTAAAACGGAAGGAAACTTTACTAAGATTATTCCGCGTGCTTTAAGGTAGCAATCCACAGGGTCATTTTGAGATATTGACTTTGTCGCTAGCCAGACTGAGTTTAAATACTTTTTTTGTTTACGAATTTCATTATCAGTTGGGAGAGTGGACGGCACTATCTTTTTTATGTAATGACTAATATGTTTCGGCCTGACGTAATCAGGCTGATAACCTAATACTTGAGCGACACATTTCAGGGTATATGAAAAATTCCATCCATGATAAAGTTGCAGCAATTTAAAGCCATCACCAGGCCCGCACTTGTTACAAAAATATAAACCTTTTCCTTTATCATCAAATCTAAAACGGTCTTTACCTGCCTGACAAATAGGACAAGAACCATGCTTATTTCTAAGATAAACAGATGGAACACCTAGCGATTCGATAATAAATGGCCATAAACCAGATGCTTTTTCTCGAATTAAATTGACGTTATAATCGTGTTTATTGCGATGATTCTGATATGAAAAACCCGACGCCGCAAACGTCGGGTGCAAATTTAAAATATCCATTTTATTTACCCTCCTTGTATTTTCCAGCCAACAAAACATACTTGGCAACACGGTGATGACTCCCACCAGGGTTGCGATCATTTGTCCAATGAGTTTGAATGTTGTAGCCGTGATGATGACGAAGCTCGAAAACTCTTGGCGCAGGGGATGGAACATCTTCTTCATGACGTAAAGCGAATGTTGAACAATCTCCTTTTTGTAATCTCCTCAATATTCGATTACGTTGAGCTTCCGCAGTATGATGCTTCATTTGGCACCTCCGCTAGCTAACCACTGATCTAATTTATCCAGATCAAAAATCAGTTTTTTTCCTAAACGAGAAATTGCTTTGTCCAGACCATTGGTAGCTGCATGAAAAACATAATGTCTTAATGAATTTTCAGATCCAAAAACATGATGATATACCTTTAGAGTATTTTGAAAATCAGCGAAACGTTTTGGTGTAACATTAACATTTTGAATATTTTCAACCGTCATAACTTATTTTCCTTTATGTTCAAGCATCGCCACTACATGTGGGATGCTGTAAACAGTAGAACACTGTTATAACTAATTGAAAATTAAGATGAATGATTACTAATCGTTTACTAAACGTTTAGTAAACGTTTTTATTTGAAAATAATTTTATTGAGAGAAATTTTCATTTTTCAAAATCTGATCAGCAGAATTAGCAACAAAATTTTTAACCACTCCATGTTCAATCCTATATCCCACTCTAGTAAATATGTCATGCACTTTGCTGGACACCAACTCTACCGATTTCTTAAAATCTTTTGATAAAAACTGATCTTTCAATGTATAAGCTGCTGCCACAATCATTCCATATACTATTTCTTTAGTCAGTTTTCGTGTCTTAAGTTTTGTTTCAACTTGATCTAATGGATGAAGCCATTGATTAATACATCTAGTAATTTTATCGAAACTTAGTTTCGTTCCAGTTAAAGTTGCATCGACTGCCTTAGCAATACTTTTGCCGCTATTTACACTATTCCTTTGAAAAATCACAGCAACGGATAGAGATAACACTTCTTCTCTTTTTTTTCTATTATGCAGCCCTCTACCAGTTTTTTGAGATAAATTAATAGAAGTAAGCGCCACAATAGTGCAAGGCATCTCGACAACATGGGGAGAGGTGATATTTTCTTCCACTAATTTAGTGTTGCCTTGTTGATTCTCTATATAATCATGAATTTCATTTTTAATAAAAACCAGATCATTGATTGATATTTTTTGATTACCTCTTAATTCAAGGAGAATATGCTCTCCTTGAACTAGCTCAGATAATGAAGGTTGAATCGGCACAAATATATGGTCTCGACCCGCAGGGACTTCTATCATACCTCCCTTGTAAATCTTTTCTAGCGTGGAATTTTCTGAATAAAATTGTGATGTTTTTTGTAATCTAAAATGTCCTTTATAAAAATAAGGATATGTTAACTTTTCATCTTGAGTAATGTCTTCGCGTGTTATAGGTGAATGTATAGACCGGTGAATTTTATAATTACCTTCTTTTATATAAACACCAAAGCTTTGACTAAAACAAAGCGCTATTAATTCATCTTTACTTATATTCAATAGACTCACCACCTCTTGCGCACTATACCTTGATACAGGAAAAATTCCTTTTTCAGATAAATCTTTATCAAGTTTGTAATAACCGAATCGAATCAACTTTGCCATCTCATTATTTATTTCAATATTATTTTCTGAGTAAATAACTTTACTATTATCAAAAGTTCCAATTGTTTTACCTTTCGTTTTTTGTGCAACTTCAAGCAAATTCATAGCTAATTCTGATTTAAAAACATCAGCAGCACGTACATTTGAATAAAGAAAAAATATTTTTTCAGAAAAATAAATTTTAGCCTCAACTTCTATTTTAATTAAATCAGAAACATTTAATGGCCTAACTTGTCTTTCACTATTAACAAGCTGCTCAACAACCTGAATATCATCATTGATTTTTTTGAAAAAACGAACTTTATTATCAAGTTCTTCGTAAAAATAATATTTTTTCAACTCACTTAGGCATCGATAACCCACTGCTATACTTAAAAAGCTTCCTATCATCCACTTGCTATCTTTTAAACAATTATTCAATGCATCCTTTAAGTCCGTTTCATATTTTTCAATAAAATTTTTATCAATTGGAAACAATCTAAAAAAATATGTTATGAGGATATTCCCTGTTTCTAGAGACAACTCAGATTTAACATGCTTAACCATATAGTCATTCATTGTATCTAAAAACTCAGCTATTTCATGATTATTTACAGATACTAAAGCCAAAGAATTATCTTGAATATCTTGAATCAGGCTGCAAAGCCAACATATGCCATATTTTACTGTTCTCATTCTAGCCCCCACCAAATATTTTTTCATTCATCTTCGCCACCACCTTACTGGTATGTGCTTCAGAAAGATGACTATATCGCTTCACCATTGAAAGCGTTTTGTGACCAAGAATTTCCGCGATTTCAGCAAGGCTAGCGCCATTCATTGCTAAATATGAAGCTGCTGAATGCCTTAAATCATGGAATCGAAAATCTTTAATAGCCGCGCGTTTTAAAGCAGTTTCCCAAGGAGTAGTAAGATCAATTGGTTTATCAAATGATTTTGCAGGAAAAACAAGATCACCATGTAATGTGCGCATTTTCGCGTGTTGTTTCATTAGTTCCAATGCTAATGATGTGAGAATTAAAACACGACGTTCGCCATTTTTGGTTTCATGAAGGGTTATAACACCTCGTACTAAATCAACGTCCTGCCATTTCAGCCCTAAAATTTCCATTTTCCTAGCACCGGTTGATAGTGCTAACACAACCACCGTATAAAGATATTCGCTTTCACTTTTTTTACATACTTCTAACAGGCGCGCGCGCTCATCATCCGATAAAAACCGAACGCGGCCACGAGGCTCTCTCAAGCGAGTGACTTTTAAAACAGGATTTTCATGTGACCAGCCCCATTCTTTGACTGATACAGTGAATAAATGACTAAGAATGGCAAGATAGCGGTTCACTGTTGCATTGGTGCGATCACCGCGAAGTGTTTTACCTTGCGACAACTTATCTCGCTGTTCTGCAATAATCGCTGGCGTAACATCGGCTAAAGATAAATAACCAATATTATCTGACCAGCATTGAAGTTGTTTTGTTTGATCTTTTTGCGAATTGGGTTTTTTAGAGGGTAAAACGGATTGAATGTAACGATCAATTGCTTCTTTGAGTGTATGTTTTCGTGACTCAACAGTTTTAAAATGACGACCTTCCCGAATAGCTGATTCAGTTTGCTGAACCCATTTTTTTGCATCGGTTAGTCGCTTGAACGATGCGGTTTGCGGAGGAAACCCTCTTAATCTAACTCTTACTCGGTAGTTAACACCATCTACACCGACTCTTTTTTCAATCGTTGCCATATTCTCATTGCTCCTATACTGAATTGCTAATAACAACTAATCGCAATCAGTAAGAACAAATTACAACAATTTTAATCACGGCGCCATAAGAAAGTGTCCCAAATTTGGCTACACCCAACTTTATCTTGTCCATTCCTTAATCACTTTATTTTTAAGTCCTTGATTATACAACTGCCGACGCGCAGAATCGAACTGCGGACCTACTGATTACGAATCAGTTGCTCTACCAACTGAGCTACGTCGGCCTGTACAAAAAATAACAAGAAAGATTGCAGTGCAGATATTAGGATAAAGTGATTCATAAGGCAATAAAAATTTGAAATTTTATAAATTGTAAGCTGGTGTTGGTTCCAAATGATTAAAATAAGAACGTGCGGCGAGAAAAATATCCCACATATCGCTTTTCTTTTTAAAAAAAGATTGGAATGGATTGTTATTATAAGTATGAAATAAGGGTTTTTTTAATAGTTCCTCAAAATGATCTCGTTTCGCAAAGGGATTTAAAATTAATTTTTTTAAATCCAGTAAAGCCATAATTTTAGTTTCTCGTTTTTTTCTCTGATCAAAAATACCTTCATAAGAATTTTTCAATTCCATGGTAAGCACCGTCGTTTTCTTTTCAATTTCTGAGAGTAAAAAATCTTTTGGATTTTCATTTTTTAATACATGTATTTCGCGATGAGACGATCCATAATAATCTATCAAGGGATTTTCCAAAAAAGGAAATTCTTCTGTTTTGCATTCTTCAGTCGCATTTGATTTCCTAGCTTTATAAGTCATTATTGCAACAAATAGAAAACATCCTAGATTATAAACGGCATTGGCAATACCAAATGCGAAAGGCGCGATGTTAGTCAGCAAAAAGCAGGATAATAACGTTATACCAATGCCAAACAAAATAAAATTAACGCCGTGTTTAATGACACTTATTTTGTAATGATTTTTTAACGTTTGATCTTTTTCAAAAAAGTATCGTATACCCGCATACACCATAATACTGAAATGATATAAAGTACCAACACCCGTGCTTAATACAAAGAAAATAGAACTTAATGCACTCAGTGCAGTATTCGCAAATAAACCGAAGATAATGGCGCATATAAAAAGGATGGTTGCCAATAATTCTCGTAGAAAAGCGCCGACTTTACTGAGATTTTTATTTTTAGATGAAACTAAATCATATAAATATATTCCAGTTTTTAAAAGATAAATACCTGCAAAGAAGCCAAAAGAAAAATAAATTGCAACACTTGCTTTAATCGCTTCAAACCAATCCGCTTTACTCATGAGCGTATAACAGAATGCCGTATATCCACATGAAGTTAATTGAATACCTGTTTTACAGTCAGGTATTCGTTCATTTGAGTCAGAAAAGTTTTTCACAAAAGTCCCTTTTTTAAGAATTGTTTAAGATGAAAAAATTTCTCCAAAGAAATCTTTCATGGCTCTCCACGAGCGATGATCCGCTTTAGCGTTGTAAACGGTTCCAAATCCTGGGTCATTGGCTAATGGATTGGTAAAAGAATGCATTGCTCCGCCATAAATGTTCAATTGCCAGTCTACATTATTTCGAATCATTTCTTGTTCAAAATCCGTAATTTGATTTCTCGGTACGAGTGGATCATCAAAACCATGCAAAACAAGAACTTTGGCACGAATGACTTTATCTTCAAAACCTGGATGAGATAAATTCCCGTGAAAACTAACTGCTCCCAAAATATCAGCGCCACTACGTGCAAGATCTAAAGCGCACAATCCACCAAAACAATATCCCATGACGGCAATTCGATTAGCGTCTACTTGAGGTAAATCTTTAATGGCCTTTAAAGCGCTTTGTAGACGTTGTAGTAATAATTTTCGATCATCAATTAACGGTTTCATGAGTGCAGATTTTTCTTCTTTCGTCTCACCATTGGCGCCGTTTCCATACATATCCAATGCAAACCCTACATAACCTAACTCAGCTAATTTTTCCGCTTTTGACCAATTAAACTCGGTAACACCCGTCCAATCATGCACAATTAACACACCAGGTTTTTTTTCTTTAATAGCATCGTCAAAAGCATAGAAACCATGAAAAGTCTTTCCATCATCGGTGTATTGAATTTGTTTTTTTTGTATCATGTAGCGCTCCAATAAAAAACGTTTAATCTCAAGCTTCCGAAAATACAAAAAAAAATGAAGATAGTCAAAAAATGATTATTTATTTTTTCGATGGAGGAAATAGGATAATCCCAGAATACTCAATAAAAATAGAATGCCAATGAGAATTTTGAACGGATCGCGGTAAATAATTTTCCAAGTTCCCGTTTGAATATAATTTTTGTAAATAAGCGTTGCGATGGTTAATGAAACCACCGTAATAAAAATAGGTCGAATAATCTGAAGTCCCTTCTTAATCGCCAGGTGCGCACCTAAATGTCCTCCCAATATTTGTCCGGCTGCCATGCAAAAACCGATTTTATAATCGATATTATTACCGATCGCAAAACAAATCATCGCTGCAATGTTAGTATTTAAATTAAAAATTTTGGTATACGCCGTCGCTTTTAATAGACTATGTCCTAAGAAATAGATAAGCGCGAAAACCCAAAAAGAACCCGTACCTGGTCCCAAAAAACCGTCATAAAAACCTAATAAAGTGCCGAAAATGAAATAGAAAGGGACTTCCTTCATTTTTGGTTTTTCGGCATTCATCCCCAATTTTGGAGTAAAGATGGTGTAAAGCAAAACGAAAAGTAATAACAATGGAATAACTTTTTTTAAAATATCACTTTGGATAAACTGGCTTGAAATTGAACCTAACACTGCGCCGATGAAGCTTAAGACAAGTCCTAAAACTAACCCCTCTCGTTGTAACCAACCTTGTTTGTGATAACGATAGGTCGCAACTGCGGTCCCAAAAAGAGATTGTAACTTGTTGGTCCCCAATGCAATATGCGGTGGAATTCCTAAACCTAGCAATGCAGGAACCGTAATGAGTCCCCCACCACCCGCAATCGCATCAACCGTCCCAGCAGCAAATCCGGTAAGAAATAATAACGGAAATAAATATTGACTCGTTAATTCAATGATCATTATTTAAAACACACTTTATGAAAGTTTTTAGTTTACCGTAAAAAACACCGGTTCAGTATAAATTATTTACAATTCCACCCTGTAAATTGTTCTATGTGGAACATTGCGACATATAAAAATCCCATAAATGTCACACTTCCCCTTTCTCAGTCGCATCCCACATACGTCACACTTACTTTCCTATTTCACCTATTTCGGTGGGTATTTAAATTGAATTGATTTCTTTATTTATCAATGAGTTAATCTATTCTTCGGTGACCGAAGTTGGCTGCCGAATAAGCCTTTGCATGATGCTCGCGCGAATTAAATTACTTTTTACGCCTTCAATAGTAGGATAGTTGCGACGTATTTCAATGATCGCTTGATCTATCTTGGGCATCAATGCATTTGGCATTCGAATACTAATCATTTCAGTAAGTTGATCCATGTCACCAGCAATATCTGCTAAGGTCGGATAATCAGGTAAATGAAGAAATGCTTCAATCGCTTCGACAATCCATTTACTTTTACCTCGCATCCCATATCCGTCACTGATAATGCGTTGTTGCATTTTAAAATGTAATTTTTTTTGAACCTTTACTGATGTCATCATTGTATGAGTCATTGTTTTATCCCACTATTTCATATTCCAAAATTTCGATTAGTTTTTTAAAAGCGCGGCTTGTTTCATCTAGATTTTTCCAATTTGTTTTTAAAAAAGTATCTGCATACTTTTTAAATTCAGCACGATGTATCACAGATTCAATAACAGTGCGCACTACACTGGTATTAAGCGTAGATCCCATATTAATCCTAGAAGAAACTCTCCCTCGTTTGTTGATAATGGATAATGAACTTTCTTCAGAGGTCTTCTTACCTTGGGTAATTAATTTTCTTAATTCTTTAAGACTTGAACCATTAATACAGGCATGCAATAAAGATCTTCTTAGTTCTAAAGAATCAATGCCCGCAATAATCGCTGCTTTATCAAGACTCTTTATTTTTCCTTCTTCGATATGTTGATAGACATCCTCTGGTGCATTCATGACGGTAACATAATAAGTGGCTTGCGGTAGTGAAAGTCCCGTAATGCTTTTCAATAAAGTTGCATTAACTTTAGCGTCTTTATTTTGGTGTTGATACTCACGTAAGATTTCACGAATATTTTGAATACGTTCATCTAAATTAAGATCTTCCCTTGCAGTGTTTTCAATCCATTGAATGAGTTTTAATTCAAAGGGTTTAGGTTTTTCATTAAAAACTCTTGCTTCAATTTCTAATTTGTTAGCAAGGAGCGATGCGAGTGTACGACGCTCACCCGCGACTACACGATAAGCTTCCCCTCGCTTATAAACGACAATAGGGTTAATGACGCCATTGCTTTCAATCGTATGTGCTAACTCTTTCAACTTTTCAAGCTCAGATATTTTTTGTTCGTACAAAGAATCTTTTTTTTGAATACCCTGTTGAACATCAACGATAGAAATCGCGAGCTTGCGAGGGTTATCGGGATCCAGTTCGATACGTGATAGCGGTAAAATCACATTCCTAAAAATTCCGCTATTATTTTCGACGACGTGAATGGTTTCACTGATTCCACGTGTAAGAGCTTGAGATACGCCAAAACGCTTTTTTTTACTCATTGGTATAAATCCTTTCTGCGATAAATTCACAAACTTCCGCTGCTTCCGCTCGGGCTACGTGGTTATTTTGCAAATCAAAAATAGAACGGGGAGTGGCATCCTCAGAATCGATCTCAGCAAAGACAATACGCTGGCTCAATTTCACAGGCATAATATATTTCCCAATCGCGGTATTGTCTTGCAGACTGGTTAAAATGTCTTTATGTAAACGCGTTTGTTTAAACATATTTGGCAAAATGCCGATTAATTTTAAAGGCCGGTTTTTTTCACGCGCTAAAGATTCTTGCATCCATAATTGCAACATCCCATAAATACCTTGCACCGGTTGTTCCTCCATCACAGAGGGAATAATAATATGCGTTGCCGCTTTAATCACACTGACAGTGAGAGGACCTTTTGATGGTGCCGTGTCAATCACCACTGTATCATAAGTGGACTTAACATCAGGAGAAGAAAGAAAGTTAGTCAGTTGTTTGTGGACTTTTTCAACAACATCAGTCCTTCTGACCGCTTCTGCAGCAAGTAATTTTTCTGCGTGACCGGGTGCTAAATCTAAATGTTCGATATAAGTTGGATAAGGTACCACGCCTTGCCCATAAAAAATTTCGGCAATGCTGCTCCTGCCATCCCATTCATTATCTTCATCGTCATCAGGATCATAATCGGGATGAATAGGAGGCATTAATCCTTCAGGCGCACCAGGATCAATTTCCATTTTTAAATACTGATGTGAAAAATTACATTGCGGATCAAAATCAATGGCAAGCGTGGGTTTATTTTTCACTTTGCTAAGATATTCCGCCATGGTTCGACTGCAGGTTGTTTTGCCTACGCCGCCTTTGTTATTCAAAAATGCAATGATTTTCATGCGAAGTCCCTTGATTGTATTACGATACAACTTAATATATCATCTATTTAACTTCTTATTAATCAAATATTTTTGAAAAAACTTTATAAAAAATTTCTAAACACCCGTTGTTATTGTTTATCTTTTGTTTATCTTTTGTTTACGGACGTGTAACTATATGAATAATAATGTTTTTATGCCTTGTTTTGTGACGGTTTTGGGATTTTTTGTGACGCATGTGGGAAAATGGGTGACGTCTTTGGGAGGTTTATGTGACGGATATGGGAATCAATGTGACGGATGTGGGAACTGAAAAAAAATCGAGTAAACATGAATTAAAAAAACATGCAGCATCAATTCATTGCTCGAATACATTAAGTTTATTACAGCGTAAAATTAGTAATGCGCTTTTATTTAACGCTTATAAAGATTTATTGGTCAAAGAAGAACATGAAATTAGCATAAGACAATTGTGTCATCTCATTTCGTATAACGGAAATAACCATGCGGTGATTAAAGAAGCACTCAAAGGTTTATTATCTACCGTTATTGAGTGGAATCTTGTCAATGACACTACAGGTAATGAAGATTGGACGGCAAGTTCCATTTTGGCAAGCGTGTCATTACAAGGACCCGTTTGTTACTATGCCTATTCTCCGCGCATGAAACTTTTGCTTCATTCGCCGTCCATGTTTGGCAAGGTTAATCTTTATATCCAATCTCGCTTTAAATCAAGTTATGGGCTTGCTTTGTATGAAAACTGTATTCGTTACCGAGGCCTACCTCATACGAAATGGTTTGAGATTGAATTGTTTCGAAAATTAATGGGAGTCACTCGGGACAATTATCCCATTTTTCGAGATTTTAAACGACGTGTGTTGGATAAATCAGTAGAGGAGGTGAATACCTATTCTGATTTGTTGGTAGAGGCAGAATTGGCACGCGAACGTCGTCAAGTAGTTAAAATACGTTTTGTTCTGAAAGAAAGAGTGAAAAAAACTCGTCTTGGTTCAAAAACACAAGATGAGGAAACCAAAAACGATGAAGACCTGCGTACAAAACTCATTATGCAATTTCATTTATCACCAAAACAAGTTGAAAATATTTTTAAGGATTACGAAGAAGAATTTATTATCGCAAAAATGGCGCTAGTGGAATCTTCTCCCAATTTTCAACGCGGTAAAATTAAAAATATCGCAGCCTACTTTCGTTCAGCATTAAAAAATGATTATCAAGTGGCAAAAACATCCGAAGAACGTATCAAGGAAAAAAAGGCAGAAGAAAAACGCACGCGCCAAAATTTGCAAACGTTAAAACGTTTAGCGGATGAAGTTGAAAAAGCTTACATGACTTATCGCGAAGAAACGATTGATAGAAGCGTGATAGATCTACCTAAGGCTAAAAAGAATCGATTGATGGAGGCATTTTATGAATACGCCGCAACGCCAATTAAAACTATTTTAAAATTACAACGAAAACGTTATACCAAAGATACCATTTTGAAATCGCCGCAAGTAAAAGGATTATTGCGAGAATTTGCTTTGCGAACGATTCCATCGTTACACACGAACATTATGACAATCGAAAAATTCTTAGATCAATTTTCAGAAAATCATCGTAACGCATGGTACCAATGCAAATTGTTAGAAGCACACGAAAAGTTTATGTGAGATACAAGTTGAAATGATCCGCGCTAAGCGGATCATCGTTTTTCATTGAACGCAGGACATTTTCCTTGCAATAATCATTTTTAAATAATCAGTCTCAGGAATGGATAAATGAACAGGATGATCCGGTCCTTGATGACCGCGTTCTATTATTTGCATACCCGTATTCGTTTTTAAACTGGCACGTTTTATCACTTCACCTAAATCATCCATCGAAAGATGCATGGAACATGAACATGAAAAAAGCACGCCGTTTGGATTTAACAGTTTCATCGCGGCTTCATTCAAACGTTGATAAGCAATGAATCCTTCCTTTTTATCTTTTTGTTTTTTCATGAAAGCAGGGGGATCTAAAATAATCACATCATATTTTTCAGATAAATTTTTTAATGCAGTGAAAGCGTCTTCGGTAATGACAGAAATTTTATCGCTGACGCCATTTAAAGAAGCATTTTTTTGAATCCAATCTGCTGAAAGCTTTGATTCATCAATGCAAGTGATCGATTGGGCTCCAAATCCTGCCGCTTGAATAGCAAAAGCGCCGAGGTAACTAAAAACATCCAACACTCGTAAGTCTCGAACGTAATCTTTTAAACGAAGACGGTTTAAGCGATGATCATAAAACCAACCCGTTTTTTGGCCTTGCCATAAAGGTGCCTCGAAAATCATGCCATTTTCTTTAACCTGTACCACGTCAGGAGGTGTTCCCCATCCTGGTTTGACAAAAGTTTCTAATCCTTCTTGTTTTCGAATGGGACTATCATTTCGTAACAAAATAGCTTTAAGGGAGGGAACCGCTTCACGAAATGCATCGAGGATGATGTCGGTCTTTGCATCAACGCCAGCAATGTTTAATTGTAAAGAAAGCGTATCAAGAAAACGATCCGCAATGATGCCGGGCAAGCCATCGCTATCACTGAAAATAAGTCGGTAAAAGGGGTCTTTGAAAAAATGTTCCCTGAAAGCAAAAGCCGCAAGAATTTTCTTCACAATGAAAGCTTGATCAAAGTATTCATCAGGATTCCGAGTAAATAATCGTCCTGCGATCAAAGAATGGGGATTAACAAATGCGGCACCTAAGATGGTTTTATCATGTGCTTCAATGATGACTTCTTCGCCGGGTGAAAAATCTTTTAAAGAAGATGCCACTTCATTACTGTAAATCCAGACATGGCCAGTACGAATGCGTCGATCTTCATTTTTTTTTAAGCGTAATACTTGTCGTTTCATATGCGTTAAATCTAATTTTTAAAGCGTCATTATAATGATTTCGCAAGGAAAAACCATTAATAAACGTAAGACAGTTCTACTAATAAACACTATTATCCCACCCATACACATCATCTCGAAATTGCAAATTCCCTACCTCATCCACCCATGAGGTGACATAGGTAATAATGACGCGCGTAGGATTGGTGACTTTGATGTATTTTGTAATACCGGAATTGACGTAAGATTCTAATTTTTCTTCATTCCAATCAGGATCATTTCGCATGAGGTAGTAGGCAAGATCATATGGCCGTTCAAGGCGAATACAACCTGAACTAAACGCACGACGAGGTTGACTGAATAACTCGCGTGCGGGCGTATCGTGCATATAAATATCGCTATTATTTTGAAATTCAAATTTAATCAGACCCAAGGCATTATTTTCACCTGGATCTTGACGAAAATGATATTGAAAACCATCTTCATAAGCGTTTTGCCAATTAATTTCTTCGGGGGTAATTTCATAAGCGTCGTCTACTTGCCTATCAAAAATGCGAATATGCATTTCCTCAAGATAATTAGGATTTTTTAAAACCTTTGGCACAATATCTTCGTTTGCAATCATCTTTGGAATATTCCAATAAGGATTAAAAACCACTCTTGTGATGACGGAAGAAATTTCAGGTGTGGGTCTTCCTGGTTTGCCAACGATTGCTTTCATGTTTAATATACTTTGCCCATTTTCAATTAAATCTAATCGATAATCAGGCACATTGACGAGAATGTAATGATCATCCATTTCATGGGATAATTTGGCCCAACGTTCCATGTTGATTTTTATTTGATGCAAACGTTCTTCTGGGGAAACATTTAATTGATTTAAAGTTTCGGGTCCGACCACGCCATCAGGATTGAGACCATGACGTGCTTGAAAATGCTTTACAGCTTCTGTAAGCGCACGATCATAACGGGTATGTCCAACATCATTTTCTAGAGATAAATCTCCTGTGGCTTTTAATCTTTCGCGTAAAGCCATCACAGAAATACTTTTCATCCCCGGTTTTAATTTCGTTGAACTTGAAATAGTCGGCCATGAGGTAAGGAGCGCTTTTTCATAAAGGGGAAGTGCCGCTTCCAACGCTGCATAATTTTTTTCTGCCAATGATACTGGAATATTAAAGTCATAAGTTTCGGTCGCGAAAGAAAGAATCGGAATGAGCCCAATGAAAACGAAGTATTGCATGAAGAATCGCACTCGATTACTCACGATGCACCCCGATTTGTTTTTATATAATTATTTTAACATGACTCAAGCCCATGCAGGGGTGAAACACCAAGAATGTATTCCGAAAAATCAATTAAAGCTATCGAGATCTTTTAAGGACCTCGAGAGTACATTTTATTTTCATCTACTTTATTCCGTTTACGCCTACGTTTTTTTTTTTCGGTTTATCATTTTTTTTCATTTCTTCTTCTCTTGGTATTTTATTGGATGGTGGTGTAAAGAAAACATACGATTTCGTCATATCTGGATTGATTATTTCGGATGCAGAAGACATGGCGTCTAATTCAACTAGGTTGTCATTTTTAGGCGTGGGTATTTTAATAAGTGTTAAAGACCCATTCGCATTGAGCTGGTCAATTTCATGAGTACTTATCGGATATTTCATTTCCTTTTTGGGCGATTGATCTACCATTTCAAGGAGTTGTTTGGGCGTTATTGGAGTATCTAGATTAGCTAAAGTGGGAACATCGGTTTCATCACGTTCAGGGATGATAGGAACGTCAGCTGATATTTTTTGATCTTCATCCGCTATTTTTTTTTGACGGGCTTCTAGAAGTTTTTGTTCTTCTTTAATTCTCACTTCAACTTGTTGTTCAAAACTTGCAATGACTGCAGTTTCATTAATTTCATTTTTAAGATTAGGTCGTTTGTTCCGTAAATGGACGGCAATGTAAATAGGTTGAAGATACATGGGTAAATGTAATTTCAAACCCTCGACACTTGCGCGACTCAAGATAAAATCTTTATTGTTGTAATAAGGGTAACGGGGAAATAATTCCATGGGTTGTTTTAAAGAAAGATCCGTTTGTGAGTCATAGCCTAAAAAATATAAATGACGTTGCGCAATTTCAATAATCTCTAACGTTCTGGCTTGATAACTTTGAATTTCATCGACATTAATGGGAAAACGTTTATCGAGTATCATGCCATATTCTAAAAAATCAATGTTTGCATTCACTCTTCCAAGCAAACGAATGGTTTCAACATTGCTCTGGATTCGTCTCTCAAAAATATCTTTAATTTGAACCGCTAATTTTTGCTCGTCGTCCAAGGGTTTATTCGATTTAATGGTTTTGATTTTTTCATCAATTTTATAAATGATATAAGCACGTAATGCGAAAGCGCTGTTACATAGTTCTGACCCATAATAAGAGGTATTTAGCGTCTTATTCGCTGCTTCTCCTGCTCTACAAAGTATTTTGGCCCAAGCAAAAGGGTTCTTTCTATCAATCGCCTCATCAATTAACGCGCGTAATTCTAAGTATGCCGCTTCGGAACATTCCGTATTATTGAGTCCAAACGTTTTTTTTAATCTTTCTGCAGATTGAAGCCAAATGGAACCCGAAGATTTTGTTGTTTGAATTTGGTTTTCATATTTCTTTTCAATTAATTCAGAGCCGGGATATGTTTTAAGAATTTCAACGAGAATGGCTTTATTTAAGAACATAGTGGATATCGCTCCTTGATTTATACTGAAGAAAAAAATTTCTTCATGAAAAAAGTCCGAATCCAATCCTAACGGGAATTTCTTAAGAAACTCTTAAGAGATGCTGCTTGACTGAATTTAATGTCATCGGTACGCTGATAACCTTCTCAGAAAAGGAGTGGTCAAGTGAAAATTGTTGCACAGTTTGAAATTCCGTATTATCAAATGCTAAATGAAGAAAGCAAAATTGTTGATGAACTTCCAGCATCCCTTTCAGAACCCAAACACCTTATTCAGCTTTATCGATGGATGGTATTGAATAGACTTTTTGATACGAAAGCGATTGCATTACAACGCACCGGTAAATTAGGCACTTATCCTTCTGCGCGAGGCCAGGAAGCCGTTTTTGTTGGCATTGGCGATGCATTACAAAAAGATGATATTTTTGTGCCTTATTATCGTGATGTCGCGACATTGATACAGCGTGGAGTATTATTAAAAGAAATTCTTTTATATTGGGGTGGAGATGAGCGCGGAAATGCTTTTCAATCTGATAATAACGATTTTGCTTACAGTGTCCCGATCGGTACGCAAACATTGCATGCCGCAGGTGTCGCCACCGCTTTAAAAATAAAAGGTAAAAAATCTGCGGTGCTTGTCACGTGCGGAGATGGCGCGACCTCTGAAGGAGATTTTTATGAGGCGATTAATGTGGCGGGCGTATGGAAATTACCAGTGGTTTTCGTCATTTGTAATAATCAATGGGCAATATCCGTTCCTTTAAAAGCACAAACTGCATGCCAGACGCTCGCGCAAAAAGCTATCGCTGCGGGTATTCCTGGAGAGCAAGTGGATGGCAATGATGTCATTGCGATTCGTGAGCGTGTCGCCGTTGCACTCGACAAAGCGCGTACCGAACATACGCCTACCGTGATTGAACTCTTAAGTTATCGCCACGCAGATCACACGACTGCTGATGATGCGAGCCGATATGAACCGAAAAATTCTCGTGAAACGGAATGGAAAAAAGAACCCATTACCCGTTTAAAACAATATTTAGAAAGTATCCATCAATGGAATGCAACCGATGAAGAAAAATTAATAGAAGAATGCACCGCATCCGTTGAAAAAGCAGTAAAAGATTATTTGGAAGAGGCATATCCAAAACCCGAGGTGATGATTGATTACTTATATGCTGAATTACCCGAAGCATTAACCGAACAAAGAGAAATGATTAAGAATTTAGGAGCGTAGACGCATGGCGGAAATTACTTTAGTCGAAGCCATCACCCAAGCGATTGCGTATGAAATGGCAGCTGATTCAAGCGTGATTGTCTTAGGTGAAGATGTAGGAAAAAACGGTGGCGTATTTCGTGCGACATTGGGATTACTCGACAAATTCGGTCCGGAACGTGTACGTGATACACCGCTCGCCGAATCAATGATTGCAGGACTTGCGATTGGAATGGCAACGCAAGGTTTAAAACCGGTGGCAGAATTTCAATTTATGGGATTTAGTTATCCGGCGTTGGATCAAATTATTAATCATGCATCCCGCATGCGAAATCGAACACGTGGGCGTTTAACTTGTCCTATCGTTTTTCGTACTCCATATGGCGCTGGGATTCATGCGCCGGAACACCATTCCGAAAGTACAGAAGCGATTTATGCGCATACCCCAGGACTTCGTGTCGTTATTCCTTCTTCACCATTGCGTGCGTATGGATTATTATTAGCAGCGATTCGAGATCCAGACCCCGTCATTTTTTTAGAACCATCGCGTCTTTACCGATATTTAAAACAAGAAGTTCCTAATGACGGAAAAGCATTGCCACTTGATAAATGTTTTACGCTTAACGTGGGTACCGATGTGACGCTTGTGACCTGGGGCGCCATGGTGAAAGAAACGTTGGCTGCAGCGAATACTCTTTCCAAAAAAGGAATTAGTGCCGAAATTATCGATGTTGCCACTATTAAGCCCTTAGATATGCCAACGATTTTGGCGTCTGTTGAAAAAACCGGTCGTTGCGTCGTGATTCATGAAGCAGCAAGAACCTGTGGTGTGGGCGCTGAAATTGTTTCGCAAATTGCAGAACAGGGCCTCATGTTTTTGCATGCCCCGCCAGTGCGTGTAACCGGTTATGATACCGTTGTGCCTTATGCACGTCTCGAAAAGTTATATATTCCCAGTGAACAACAAATTGTTAATGCCGTAGAAGAAGTGATGGAGTTCGCATGAAAATTTTTCATTTACCTGATTTAGGAGAAGGCCTTGCGGAAGCAGAAATTCGCGAGTGGTATGTAAAAGTGGGGGATCATGTCAAAGTCGATCAGCCTTTACTTTCAATGGAAACGGCAAAGGCTTTAGTGGATGTACCTTCTCCCTATGCCGGAAAAATTATTAAATTATTCGGCCAAAATGGTGAAATGATCGCAACGCATTCGCCGTTGGTTGAATTTGAAATAGAAGGCGGTAGCCCCGCAAAAGATAAAGGTAGTGTCGTAGGTAGTTTAGAAGAAAGTGAATCCGTGATGGAAGAGGGCGATGTCATTGTTGGAACGCCCACTAAAAATATCGCCGGCATTAAAGCGATGCCAGCGGTCCGTGCGCTCGCGAAACAATTACAAGTTGATTTAAGCGCGGTCACACCGACTGGAAAGGGTGGACAAATTACTGCAGACGATGTCAAAAAAATGGCGAGCCATACACCGCTTGAAAATGCAGAGCCGTTGCATGGCGCAAGACTTTTTATGGCAAAAGCCATGGTGCAATCGCATCAAGATATTGTATCGGTGACCATTACGGAAGATGCAGATATCACTCATTTATCGAATACTGATATTACTTATTGCGTCATTCAAGCCATGATTGCAGGTGTGAAAGCAGAACCTGGTTTCAACGCATGGTTTGATGGTAAAACCATGAGCCGAAGCTTGAAAGATAAAATCAATGTGGGGTTGGCGGTTGATACCGAAGAAGGTTTATTTGTTCCCGTGATTAAAGATGTGGCGAATAAATCGCAAGGGGAAATTCGCGAAACGATTAATCAATTCAAAAATAAAGCGAAAGACCGTAGTTTTTCGCCAGAAGATTTTCAGCATGGTACGATTACCTTATCTAATTTCGGTATTTTTGCAGGGCGATATGCATCTTTAATTATTGTACCTCCGATGGTTGCGATTTTAGGATGCGGAAAAATTCGAGAATGTGTGCTACCCGTTCAAGGCAAAATAGAAATTCGCCGCATTTTACCGCTTTCGCTTTCATTTGATCACCGTGCATTAACCGGGGGCGAAGCTACCCGTTTTTTAGGAACTATTATTAAAACTTTAGAAACCATGTCGTGACAATCGGAGGTCGAATGGAAACGTATCTCAAATTTAATTTTGGTGAAACGACGGATATGTTAAGAGAATCCGTCCGGCAATTTGCAGCACGTGAAATTGCACCACGGGCCGCTGAAATAGATCATCAAAATACATTTCCTGCTGACCTTTGGAAAAAAATGGGTGCCATGGGATTATTAGGTATTACTATTTCAGACACATGGGGTGGATCGGGTTTAGGTTATCTCGAGCATGTCATTGTGATGGAAGAAATTAGTCGTGCCTCAGGTTCCGTTGGGTTAAGTTACGGCGCGCATTCTAATCTTTGTATGAATCAAATTAATTTGCATGGCGCGGATCTGCAAAAACAAAAATATTTACCTAAACTTTGTCGTGGAGAGTATGTCGGTGCTCTCGCCATGAGTGAAGCAAATTCTGGTTCGGATGTCATTAGCATGCAATGTCATGCAGAAAAAAAAGATAATGATTATGTGTTGAATGGCACTAAGATGTGGATCACCAATGGTCCTGATGCGGATGTTTTAGTGGTCTATGCAAAGACGGATAAATCCGCTGGAAAAAAAGGGATTACGGCTTTTATTGTTGAAAAAGATTTTCCTGGATTTTATAAAGCGCAAAAACTAGATAAATTAGGCATGCGCGGCTCGAATACTTGTGAATTAATTTTTGAAAATTGTCATGTACCTTCTGAAAATATTTTAGGAAATGTGAATGAAGGCTCTCGCGTTTTAATGTCAGGTTTGGATATTGAACGTGTCATCTTAGCGGCGGGCCCAATTGGAATTATGCAAGCCGCTTTGGATTGTGTGATTCCTTATGTGCACGATCGAAAACAATTTGGTAAAGCGATCGGTGAATTCGAATTAATTCAGGCAAAATTGGCAGATATGTATGTTGCTATTTCTTCTTCTCGTGCATATCTTTATTCGGTTGCAAAAGCTTTTGATCGCGGTGATCGAAATCGAAAAGATTCAGCGGGCGTCATACTTTACACGTCTGAACGCGCAACGGAGGTGGCATTACAAGCGATTCAATGTTTTGGTGGAAATGGTTATGTGAATGAATTCCCGCTGGGACGATTTTTAAGAGATGCAAAACTTTATGAAATTGGTGCAGGAACATCAGAAATTCGTCGTATGTTAATCGGCCGTGAATTATTTGTTGAATCGGCAAAAGGATAAAGATAATGATAGATTTTATTTCACAAGTGGATACGAAAAATAATAATTTCCAACGTAACGAAGATGTCATGCGAACGTTGGTGATGGATTTAAAAAGCAAGCTCGCTTTAATTTATGAAGGTGGAAATAAAGTTGCGCGTGAAAGACATACGCAACATGGAAAATTAACGCCGCGCGAACGAATCCAATTATTATTAGATCCTGGTGCCGATTTTTTAGAATTATCACCTTTGGCTGGGTTTGAATTATATGAAGATGAAATTCCCGCCGCAGGAATTATTACGGGTATTGGTCGCATTCAAAATATCGAATGCATGATCATTGTGAATGATGCGACCGTAAAAGGTGGAACCTATTATCCCATTACCGTGAAAAAACATTTACGCGCACAACAAGTGGCATCAGAAAATAATTTGCCTTGCGTTTATTTGGTGGATTCAGGTGGCGCTTTTTTACCGAAACAAGATGAAGTTTTTCCGGATGAAAATCATTTCGGAAGAATTTTTTATAATCAAGCCAATATGTCTGCACGAGGTATTCCTCAAATTGCAATCGTGATGGGTTCATGTACCGCAGGCGGTGCTTATGTACCTGCGATGGCAGATCAATCCGTCATGGTGGCCAATCAAGCCACAATTTTTTTAGCGGGACCTCCTTTGGTGAAAGCCGCAACTGGCGAAACCGTCACAGCGGAAGCATTAGGAGGAGCCGATGTACATTGCCGAGTATCAGGTGTCGCAGATTATTATGCGACGAATGATGCGAATGCATTAAAAACTGCGCGTCAAATTATTGCAAATTTAAATATTAAAAAAAATATTTCAGTTTGTATGCGCGAACCAAAAGAACCTTTATTCGATTCCCAGGAATTATACGGTATTATTCCATCGGATCCGCGTTATCCTTTTGATGTTCGTGAAGTGATTGCACGAATTGTGGATGCATCCGAATTTGATGAATTCAAATCTTTATTTGGTAAAACACTGGTTACGGGTTTTTCGCATTTACATGGGATGCCGATTGGTATTTTAGCGAATAACGGTATTTTATTTTCGGATGCGGCTTTGAAAGGTGCGCATTTTATTGAATTATGTGCACAACGTAAAATTCCTTTAGTTTTTTTACAAAATATCACGGGTTTTATGGTGGGAAGCAAAGTGGAAGCAGAAGGCATTGCGAAACATGGCGCTAAATTGGTTACTGCCGTTTCATGTGCAAAAGTGCCTAAATTAACGGTCATTATCGGTGGAAGTTATGGTGCTGGAAATTATGCGATGTGTGGACGTGCCTATGATCCACGATTTTTATGGATGTGGCCGAATGCAAAAATTGCCGTGATGGGTGGTGAACAAGCGGCGAATGTGCTTGCGCAAGTGACACGTGAAAAAAAAGAACGCTTAGGGAAAAGTTTTTCGAGTGATGAAGAAGAAGCATTAAAAGCCCCAATTTTAGCGCAATACGCTAAACAAAGTCATGCTTATTATTCCAGCGCAAGATTATGGGATGATGGTGTTATTGATCCGATCGATACGAGAAGGGTGCTGGGATTGGGATTATCCGCTGCGTTGAATGCTCCCATCATGGAAACACATTTTGGATTATTTAGGATGTAGTCAATGAACTTTAATACATTACAAATATCGAATCCCGATCCGCATATTTTAATGATAACTTTACATCGTCCCGAAGTTCGTAATGCGATTAGTAGTGAAATGATGAAGGAATTATTAGCGTTATGGGAAGATGTGAATCTTAATAACAAATGGCGTTGCATTATTTTAACAGGAACGGATCCTGCTTTTTGTGCAGGCGCTGATTTAAAAGAACGAAAAGATTTGAGCCTTGAAACTTGGAAAGCGCAACACCTTATTTTAGTGAAAGCGATGAAAGCAATGTTGCAATGTTCCGTTCCGATTATTTCTGCAGTCAACGGTGTCGCATTTGGTGGCGGACTTGAATTGGTGTTAGCGAGTGATTTTGCGTATGCGGCAACGAATGCAACTTTCGCGCAATCTGAGGTTAAAATAGGTCTTATTCCAGGCGCTTTTGGCACGCAACATTTACCACGCGCGGCAGGTCTTGCTCGCGCAAAAGAATGTATTTTTACAGGGAAATCTTTTACTGCAATTGAGGCATTGAAGTGGGGAATTATTAATAAAGTTTCAGAACCGAATGCATTGATAGAGGATGTTCTGAATACCGCGAAAATTATTGCTGAAAATGCACCGATTGCGATTCGCGCTGCAAAAAAATCTTTGAATGCCACGACTTTTTCTCATTATGACAAAGAACTAGAAAATTATTATCGTGCATTAGAAACAAAAGATCGTGCAGAAGGTGTTCTTGCATTTAATGAAAAACGGAAACCGATTTTTGTAGGGGAATAGCAATAAGGTTAGTTAATGACGCGAAATAGCGAGTCATTCCCACGAAGGTGGGAATCCATCCGCATGGATCCCCGTTTTCACGGGGATGACAAAGATAGTTTAGGTTCAAAATATTATTTCGCAACAGTCATAGATTACCTTCGATAAATTAGATCTCTAAGGAGATATCATGGAAGAATTTGTAAAAATAGTTGAAGTAAGTCCCAGGGATGGATTGCAAAACGAAAAAGAGATGATTCCGACAGCAGTTAAAATTGATTTTATAAATCAATTGTCAAATACAGGATTATCTGTGATTGAAGCAACAAGTTTTGTTTCGCCGAAATGGATTCCGCAACTTGCCGATCATCTTGAAGTTTATACTAAGATAAATAAAAATCCCGCCGTGCAATATCCCGTTTTAATTTTTAATAATCAAGGATTAGAAAATGCGATTCAAGTAGGCGTGAAAGACATTGCGGTTTTTACTACACCTTCTGAAGCATTTTGTCGTCGAAATGCAAATTGTACCGTCGAAGAAAGTTTACAACGTATTCAAACATTGGCAACAACGGCATTAGAAAATCGCATTCGCGTGCGCGGTTATATTTCGTGTGTATTAGGATGTCCATTTGAAGGTGAAATTTCGGTTGATAAAGTATGTGATGTTGCTGATAAATTAATAGATTTAGGTTGTGATGAAATTTCACTTGGCGATACGATTGGTGTGGGAACACCAGGAACAGTAGAAATATTATTGAAAACCATGCAAAAAAATATTTCGCGCGAAAAAATAGCGGTACATTTCCATGATACCTATGGTCAGGCGCTCGCGAATATTTATGCTGCTTTGCAAAATGGAATTCGCATCATTGATAGTTCAGTCGCAGGGATAGGTGGATGTCCGTACGCGAAAGGCGCCACGGGAAATGTCGCAACTGAAGATGTACTTTATTTGCTAAATGGGTTAAAATTCAGGACTGATGTTGATTTAGATAAGGTTATTTCATCAGGAAGATTTATTTCAAATTATCTGCAACGCGAAAATCGATCAAAAGTAAGTTTAGCACTCATGGGAAAAAACAATGACTGACATTAAGCCAAATCGCCTGCTCTGGATTGATATCTTGAGAGGTTTAGCCATTTTATTTATGGTTCCTGCCAATTTATCCACGCTTTGGGATGCATCGCACCCGATGTGGTTTCGACTCGTAGGATCTTTTGCCGCACCGAGTTTTATTCTTTTAAGTACAGCAATGGTCTGCTTCAATTCGGGAAGACATTCTCTAAAATATTATATAGAAAGAGGTATCATGATACTTTTGGTTGGTATGATGATAGATATGTTTCTCTGGAAAATCATGCCATTTACCTCGTATGATATTTTATATTTTATTGGGTTATCATTGCCTATTGCTTATTTATTTAGAAATGTGCCATCTAAAACATTACTATTGCTTACTATCATATTTTTTATTATGGCACCTGTCGCACAGCAAATATTTGGTTATCATGAAAAATCTTTAGAAATTGAAATGGCTACTTTCCATCTTCCAGCATTTGGACGTGTCTTACAAAGTATGTTCGTTGATGGTTGGTTCCCTATTATTCCTTGGATAGGTTTAAGCTTTTTTTCTATTGTTTTATTTCGAAGACTCTTTAACGAAAAACCATTACAAATGTCACATTTATTTTTGATAGGTGGCAGTATAAGTATTGTCGGATTTTTCTTTTTATTTTTACCTAATCATTTTTTTGCAAATATAGCAAATGGCGGCATTATTGAAAACCGCGAAGGTTATTCTGAAATTTTTTATCGTCCGACAATAGCATTTATGGTCACAGCAATTGGTGTCTTTATGTTATTAATTTGTCTCGCGCAGTTTTTTGCAAAATTTAAATTGACGAGCGCAATTGGTTTTTTTGGAAAATATAGTTTATTTATTTATATTTTACACCAGGTGATTGGTAATAAAATTATTTCTGTTTACTTTCAATCAAAAGGTGAAGAGAGTATTACCAATGGTGTTGAGTTCTTTTATGCTGTTTGTTTTACTTTTATTTGCATTATCATTTGTTGCCAGCTTATCGAGTTTGCGAAAAAATTCCGTCGCCCACAATCGGCGTTTTTGCAGATGTTGATTGGTAAGTGAACTTCACTTTGTCGTCAAACCGTCGTCCCGCGACTTGGTAACGCGAAGGATCCAGAGCGATATTGCAGTCTTTCTGGATCCCGCGAGCAATTTTGATAGCCATTTCTAAGCTAATATTAGCTTTGTCTTTTTCTATTGCACTTTAAACCCCTATTTTTTAGGGGATTGAAAAACCTCTATTTAAAGCTAAAATCGTTTGAATTTTTTTATTACTGAAAATGGAATTTAAACATGAAATCAAGAACAACAACAGCTAAATTAATGAAACTATATGCATTACGTGGAGCAAAAACTGGTGCAGCAGTTGGCTTAGGATTAGGTATTGGCGCGGGAGTCCTAGGAACGATAGCAGCACCCGTAATAACTACTTTCTACTCAAAATGGGACCTTACAAAACCTACGGACTATCCTTTGAGAAAATCTATACCTACTTTTGCTGTTGTTGGTGCGGGGATCGGTGCAGCAGGTGGTGCGTTACTGGGTGGTGGTGTTGCGCTAGTAAGAGTTGCTGGAGCAGCTGCTTTTTCATTTTCCAGCAAAAAAATGCTTCCAACTAGTAATAAATCTTCAATTGATCACCATCATCCTCAAGATTTTATGCAAGGACCACAAACTTAATTGAATGAATAAATTGACATCTGAGGACAAACGATTAGTAATGCCGTCGTTAGCAAAATC
>Ga0207079_1015_pt2 | contig 40789 bp, 41 predicted proteins | sample Alteio_BWMinHeat_61_FD_153525 | JGI IMG/M metagenome (GOLD analysis project Ga0207079, IMG submission 153525) | Enriched cells from forest soil in Barre Woods Harvard Forest LTER site, Petersham, Massachusetts, United States -... | ecosystem: Environmental > Terrestrial > Soil > Temperate forest >...
CGCACAGATCATATTCGGATAAAGAGCGGAATCCACGTGCAGCGCCGTGTAGTTTGTTACGTTTCGGTTGATGTCGTAGCTGGCCAAGTCTGTTTCAAAGTATCCATAGCTCAGGGTATTGGGGTCTACGGTCCAGTGGCGCAATGTATCGAACAAAACCTGGGGTGTTGTGAATGTGCCCATACAATTATTAAACACCGGAGAGGTATTATAAGCGTAGTTGTAAGGATAGATCATGGTATTATAATCATAGGTAGACCCCCGGCCTACACCATACTTCAAATTAAAGGAGTCATTTAATGTAGCCAATGTATTATCGCGTGTACTCTGGGCTATCACTCTATTCATTGAAATACCGACTGTGGTTCTCATAGCCGTCCGGTTGTCCTGGTTTTGACGTTGCAACAGCGCATTGAGCACCTTTTGGTGCATTTTGTGGTCCTGTGCCCGGTTATTTACAGATTGGCCAAAAGAGGTATAAACTATGGTAAATGACAGTAAAAGAATAAAACTACGTTTCATCAGGAATATTATTATGTCAAACAAATAATTATGAAAGTTAGGATTTATTATTAAATATCCTCAAATAATAGTGAAAAAATAATGTGTATAAAGATTTTTTGACAAATAACAATAAAGTATGTATTTTGTGTGTCACATTATTACATGACCTAATAAAAAAGCGAATATGAAAAAGCAATCTACCCAGGGAGGTGCTATGAAATTTTCTGTAATTTTTTGTTTTATTGCTATTTTAGGAATAGTATTTCTAATAAATGCGTGCAGCAAATCAAATAAGCAGACTACCCCTGTCAACCAAACTAATGAAGTAGTTGCCAATCATAAGGCTGCTCCTGTCGTTCAAAACACGTCGCTTACTCAGGTAGTTACGGTAGGTGATATCCGTAAATCGGCAGACGGGTCTTACAGTACTGTATACTTTCATGAAAATGAAGAGATCTTTACGGTTCAGGATGAGTCGGTCATAGCCAGTTTGCAGAACGCATATAATTCGCAAAAAACAATAAAGATCACTTATAATCCATGGTCTGCAACTGTTTTAAGCGTAACTAATACTACTGCAGAAGAGGAAAGTACTCACAACTCCAGGCAAATAGTGAACAGCCCGGGCATTTATCAAAGGATGGCTAACAACATTGACCCGGAGGTATTGAATACCCCCTCAATGGCCATATTAAATGAGACAACACCCGGCCTTACCAATGTGGTACCGGATATGGCAACTGCCCAAACTATTTTCGACTACATCAGCCACCAGTGCTGCGCCATTGGCGGCCCGATCCTTATTGATTACTGCATCTCATTCCAATACTGTGAAGATGGTTGCTATGCACGCGCACACAAAATGTGCTGGATCATAAACAATACATTCCATTATGGTACCCACAAAATATTCAGTTTTTCTGTTGGCTCTACCGGTATGCTCAGCAACAGGCTGTGCGTAAAAGCCGAAAAATGGAAGGGCTGCTGTGTTAACTGGTGGTACCACGTGGCACCATTGGTAAACATTAACACACCTTCCGGTATCAAAGCTTATGTATTTGACCCGGCCATGTTTGACCAGCCAGTGTTATTGGCTACCTGGCTTCACGCCCAACAAAATCCGGCTTGCGCAGTCAGTCCGCCATGCTACCCACTGGTAACATCTTTCAATATTCAGCCAACAGCTTCTTATTCGCCAATGGGGGATACCTCGCATTTTGATACAGACCCAACTTACTCAAGTACAAATAGTACGCTGGTCGGTTATGCTCCATTAAAAACATGCCCATAAATACTGTTTTAAAAAGATCTTTGATAGACTCAACATGCGGTAAATGCGTGTTGAGTTTATTGTTTATAGTATGCTCACTGCAATCAAGGGCGATAATTAAAGGCCATAAAAAGCATAGCAAAGTGGTGGAAAACACGATGAGCGTAATTGAGATACGCCAGGCTAATGAACACGACACGTTTTGGACGATAACCTTTGGCCGCTCTCAACGGTTTTATAAGCTAGCCAACGATGCTAACCCAAAATACCTGGAGCTTTTGAAAGCATCTGCGCATGACCACACCCCGGTGGTCATAAAGCGTGCCAAGGAAGAGTCTGACGTAATACTGAGTGTGGGAAAGCCAAAGACCAAATAACTTCCACAATCTTTTTTAGCTTTACCCAAAATTACAAGCTATTAAAAACGAACGGGTACCAGGGCTGGACATTATCAGGGCAATGGCGATACTAATGGTTGTATTAGCGCACTCTTCTCCTTTGTTATCTCCGCTGGTAAATACACGACATTTCGGAAATGTTACCAGTGTTTTTTTAGCGGCTGTTCAACCATTTGGCCCCCTTGGTGTAGAACTGTTTTTTGTTTTAAGCGGGTTCCTGATCGGGAATATCCTGATCAAAACTTTTGTAACCACAGATGATTTTTCATTCCGGGCAGTTCGCAACTTTTGGATCAGGCGTTGGTTTCGAACACTTCCTAATTATTGGCTGATACTTACTGTGGACATTATTTTCTACAAAGCATTCAACCTAACGAGGCTCACCGCCGGTAAATTTCTTCTTTTCTACCCTTTTCTTCAAAACCTATGGTATCCGCAGCCCTTATACTTCTTTGGCGAGTCCTGGAGCTTGTCGATCGAGGAATGGTTTTATTTAACGCTTCCTATAGTGATGTACCTGTCCTACCGCATCTTTTTCCCGGTAAACAAAAAGGCTTTTTTGTTAAAAGTATTTTCCATTTACCTCCTTGTATTTCTACTCGCCCGGTTTTTCAATGCATTTCATCCTATTAGTGACTATGACCAGGATACGGGCATTCGGAAAATTGTAGTTCTAAGGCTGGATGCTGTGATGTATGGCGTGCTTTTTGCTTACCTAAATTACTATTACACAACGGTACTGAAGAAGATAAAATATTACCTGCTGGCCATCAGCATTACCGGCACTATATTCATTTACTACCTTATGGTTAATCCCAGAATAAATATATGCGCGGCTGAGCACCCAACCTTAAAATTTTTAAGCGATGCTTTCCTTTATCTTTTGATACCCTTGTTTTTGTCTTTCTGCCTGCCCTTTGCCAACGAAATAAAAAGTATACCGAACAAATACATCGCAACGACTGTACAGCACATCAGCAAAATATCGTATTCTATTTATCTCGTTCACTTCTCCCTGCTGTTTGCTCCATTGATCTTCTTTTTGAGAGCAAATTCATATGGTATGCTTATAGCGGTGTATGTGCTATACTGGATCGTAGTTATTGTGTTATCTTCATTGCTTTATAAATACTTTGAGTATCCTGTGATGCGGTTGAGGGATAAAGTAACTGCAAAATGACACTGAATAACATCACAGGAAGGTTTCACGCAAAGGCGCAAAGGCGCGGCTTCACATATTATGTATTTAAGACCGCAAAGGTATTTTGTAATGATCTTGTAATTGTTATTTAGGCTAAAGCCAACCTTATTATTTACGGCCACCGATCTGAAGGTCGGGACTACTATTTCCGTTGTGCATTTTTTGTCTAAAAGATATAATCTGGATACAAGCAAATAAAAATACTTCAGCTTAATCGCCGTGGATGCAGCCGAGTCCTCCGCCACACCCGATGCTTGCGCTGGAGAGACATCGGCTGGGACAACTTCTTTTTCACCCATTAATGTCGTCCCGAAAGGGTGTGTCGTTACAGATACCAAAGGTTTTGCGGTGGTATGGGGAAAGGCCAATATCTTTTATCTGCATGCGGTGGTATTGTGTGCCATAACCCTTATTCTCATTCCAGCCATATTCGGGATATTGTTCATGGAGGCGGAGCATATATTCGTCGCGGTGTGTTTTTGCCAATATGCTGGCGGCTGCAATAGACGTATAGATGGCATCTCCACCAATGACACATTGGTGTACAATACCGAAGTAAGGTGAAAAGATATGCCCGTCAATCAGCAGCAGGTCAGGCCTTACGTTCAGTTGATCTATAGCCAGGTGCATAGCCATAAATGAGGCTTTTAAAATGTTAATGCGGTCTATTTCAGTATGGCCGACCATTGCCACTGCCCAGGCAATTGCTTTGCGCTCAATAATGGGACGAAGTTTATTACGGTCTGCTTCCGTGACTTGCTTGCTGTCGTTCAATAACTTATGCCTGAAGCCGGGTTCCAGAATAACAGACGCTGCGAAAACAGGGCCTGCAAGGCAGCCTCTACCGGCTTCATCGCAGCCGGCTTCTATGAGCCCTTTTTTAAAAAAACGTTTCAGCATAATTATCATCCATATTATTAAAAGGACATCCCCCTGCCCCCCTTCGCTCTTGCACGTAACCCACGCGGCAAGGGGGAATTATCATAAAGCCTGCCTGACGCTGGCAAGCACATATGGCTTTATCTCCATCTTATTCTTATTCCTATTCTTATTCTTATTCCTATTTCCGAAATCGGGTTACTCTCATCGCATGCAGACAAAATAAGAGAAAAACGATCAAAGAAGAGCGTGCAATGAGTAATTATTTTACTCAAAAGCAAATATTCCTGCTATTGTTTTGTGCTGTGGCACAATTCTAGTAGGTTTGGTATTCGAACTAACACCAGCAAGTAATTATGCGCTCTGTATCTCTTCCATTTTATGCCAGGCTTGCGCTAGTACTATTGATGGTGGTATTGGTCTGTACTATACTCAACAGGGCAAGTAATATATTTATACCCCTTGTTTTCGGATTATTGATCTCTATACTTCTTTTTCCGCTTAACCGTTTCTTTGAAAAAAAATTACACCTGGGAAGAGCATTTTCCGCTATTTTATCTGTAACCTTATTTGTTTCTGCTTTGGTCGGGTTTATTTATTTTCTTGCCTTGCAACTTATCGGGTTTTCAAGCGATCTGCCTTTATTGAAAAAAAGATTCCAACAAATGTTTGATGGTACGCAACATTGGCTTTCCACCAAGCTTCACATCACGAGCAAGCAGCAATCTGATTACATTAATACGTCCAGCAACCACATTTTAGATTCCATTGGAAATTCTATAAGTAACATATTTGTTTCCATAACCGGCGTTTTATTGCTGACCATATTTGTTTTGATCTTTACCTTCTTTATGCTCTACCACCGCAGGCTGCTTATGCGGTTCGTCCTTCATTTATTCAGTGTAGAAAACCGTGAAAAAGTAAGAGAAGTGATCATAGAAACAAAAAGCCTGATCAATGCTTATGTATTAGGGCTGGTGATAGAGATGGCTATAATCAGCGTTGTTAACTGCACTATGTTCTTAGTAATGGGTATCCAGTATGCCTTGTTGCTGGGTGTAACGTCTGCTGTGTTGAATATTATTCCTTATTTAGGCATCTATACTTCTATTATTATATGCATGCTGGTGACATTTGCCAATAGTACCGGAAATATGGCACTTGAGGTTGGCGTCGGGCTATTTATCGTACACTTGCTGGATTCAAATATATTATTCCCCCGTATAATCGGAGGACGTGTAAAAATGAATCCTTTTATCACGATAATCGCTGTAATCGTCGGTGAATTCTTATGGGGAATACCCGGCATGTTCTTATTCATACCTATTACCGGTATCATGAAGCTGATCAGCGAGCGGGTAGAAGGTATGGAAGCATGGGGAATACTTATAGGTGTGGAGGAAGCGCCCAAAAGGGTCCTTAAAATAAAGCTGAAACAAGACGATTCTGTTAAAGAAAATTAAAATCACACCCCTTTAATGTTGGATTAAAGCCTCACCCGATTAAATTTGTGTTTTTAATTTTATGCTTGAATTTCAACACATCAATTATTTGTATGCCCTTGGCGCATTGCCGTTGCTGGTGCTCTTGTTCATCAGCATGCTCTACTGGCGGAAAAAGAAGCTGCGAAAACTGGGTGATGAAAAACTGGTGAATGAACAAATACTAGGTTTTGTAAAAGGCAGAAACGACCTCAAATTCATATTGCTGGCCATTGCTTTATTTATTGTGATACTTGGCTGGGGCAACCTGAGGATGAGGATAATAGGCGATAAGAATGAGAAAACACAAAGGAAGGGAATAGATGTAGTAGTAGCACTAGATGTAAGTAAGAGCATGCTGGCAACAGACGTGAAACCCGACAGGCTGACCCGGGCCAAACAACTGATCATGAGCATGACCGATAAGATGAAGAACGACCGTGTAGCGCTCATCGTATTTGCAGGCAGATCGTATTTGAAGATGCCGCTTACCATAGATTACAGTGCTGTGAAAATGTTGTTGCAAAGCGCATCTCCCGATATGGTGCCGACACAAGGGACCGTAATAGGAGACGCCATAGACATGGCTACCAAAACATTTACCCAAAACGAGCGCAAATATAAATCCCTTATCCTTATTACGGATGGCGAAGACCATGATGAAAGCGCTATAGAGAAGACCCGCGAAGCTGCTGAGCAAGGTGTAGTAGTGTATACTGTGGGCATAGGATCGCCACAAGGCGCTACGTTGTATGACCCGGATACGCGATCTGTGAAACTGGATGAGAATGGCAGCCCGGTGGTGAGTAAACTGAACGAGGAAGAATTGCGGTCCATAGCCAGTGCGGGGCATGGCACCTACAACCTGCTTCAAAATACAAATGAAGTGGCGAGTAAACTTATCGCTGAACTAGAGGGTATGGAGCAAAAAAATTTAGGTGCATTGGACGACGAAGACCCCATCAGTTATTTTCAGTATTTTCTTTTTGCAGGCTTGCTTGTTTTGATCATTGAATGGTTAATGCCGGGAACAAACAGGAGCATTAAAACAAATAAACATGGCTCTATTGCATAATAATAAATGGCTCAATTGTTTAGTGTTGGGAGTTGTTTTTTTTGCTACTGCATATAGTGCGCATGGGCAAACGAACCGTTATTTACAGCAGGGCAATAAATTTTATGACGAACATAAATATAAGGAAGCAGCTGATGACTACGCGAAAGCCATAAGGAGAGACCCCAGTAATACTCCTGGTTTCTTCAACCTGGGCAATACATTGTATCAGCAGAAACAATTTGACTCATCGAGAAAAGTAATGGCCACTACTGAAAAGCTGATAAAGGATAAGAATGGCAAGGCGGCAGCTAACTATAATATAGGCAACACTTACATGTCTCAACAAAAATGGGAAGACGCCATAAACTCCTATAAACGAACACTGCGTAATAACCCACAGGATGTGGATGCGAAGTATAACTTGTCGTACGCAGAAGAAATGCTAAAAAAACAACAAGACCAGAATAAGCAGGACAAGGACAAACAGGATAAACAAAATAAAGACCAGAAGGATAAAAAGAAGCAAGACCAGGATAAGAAAGATAAACAGGATAAAGACAAGCAGGACAAACAGGACCAAAAAAATCAACACAACAAGGACCAGCAGGAGCCGCAAGGCCAGCCCAGCAAGATATCTCAACAAGATGCAGACAACCTGCTCAATGCCCTGCAGCAGCAGGAAAAAAAGCTGCAAGATAAAATGAATAAAGAAAAAGGGGTGCCAACAAAGATGGAAAAAGATTGGTAAAAAGATTTCCTGCCCACTGCTTCGATTCAGACTTTGATATTGTGTCGAATTATTCCGGCTAAAGCCAGCCTTATTATTTATTGTCCCCGACCTGAAGGGCGGGGCTACTATTTTTGTTCAGTGAGTATTTATTGTCAAAACAGAATAAAACACACTAAAAAATTAGTGTGGAAAAGGTGTCAATATCTTTCAGACTTTTTGAAAAAAAACTATAAATATTTTTTTATAGTGAAAATTCTTTTTAATATTGTGTAAGGATTGTGCTTACTAACCCATCCTTTATACAAGTCCGGCAGCCCACAACCTGCCGGGCTTATTTTTTTATACCTGTTGAAAGCCTTTACAGATGCAGCTTTCCATCGACGATAAATTTTTCATGATCCGGTATTTTATTTTTAATGAGCCATTTCGGGTGATGTTCCGGTTTTTAGCAGAGGGGCGTAAAAGGACCCTTTCTGAGTATTTTAGGGGCATTTCTAAAAAAAATTATCCTAAGGGAAGGATTTATTTTAACTGTGACTGATACAATTTATGACAGACGATAAGGCTCTAATACATCAAGTACCTTGTTCTTCATTTGCTTATCAGCTCAATTGTTTGTTTATAGCAGAGGGAACTTTTTTCCGGAAAGGGTGATACGACAATTTTGTTAATAGCGTAATGACAACCGGAATATATTAACTGATGAGGGGATGAAGTGAAGGAGTAATGACAATTACATTTCAGAAATGGCCACAATGAGTTTCACAACAATTTAGGCTAACGCCATCCGTCATTATTTCCTACCACGGGCTAAAGCCCAATATCATTTAGTTAGTAATTTTGGTATTTCCCTGCACACATTCAACCCGTTTTGGGTTGGTGTTTATACCTGTTTACCGCCAGTTGCACTGGCGGCTATTCACATTTAAGTCCTACGGACTTTGTTGATTAAATGACCACGAGCTAAAGCTCGTGGCTATTAGTTAGTAATTTTGGTATTTCCCTGCACACATTCAACCCGTTCCGGGTTGGTGTTTATACCTGTTTACCGCCAGTTGCACTGGCGGCTATTCACATTTAAGTCCTACGGACCTTGTTGATTAAATGACTACGAGCTAAAGCTTGTGGCTACCGGGCCTCACCCCGCGAGCTGTGCTCCTTCCCTTGCGGGAACTCCGAAGGAGAAGGAGGTGTTACGTAAAAAGGCAACGCCATGTAAAGCCCGTGGCTATTATAGTGTATTGCGATCTTAGTGTATAACCGGCAGTATTAAGTGAATAGCTCCATCCTTAGTAAAGCAGCCATTCTATCTATATTTTCGAAGTTTTTCGTACCTATGATGTATACCAAATTCATAATCTAATTAAATAGTTACTTGGTATTTCGTAACTATGGTTATTTTTGCGCTGTCAAAACAAATTTTTGTACATGTTCAATTTAGTGTTATTCGGCCCTCCTGGCAGTGGAAAAGGCACACAATCGGAAAATATAGTATCCACCTATAAGTTACAGCATATTTCAACGGGCGACCTGCTGCGCGATGAAGTAGGCAGGCATACCCCTCTTGGCACAGAAGCAAAAAAATACATGGACCAGGGAATGCTGGTGCCCGATGAAGTAGTTATTGGAATGATCAGCGGCAAGATAGATGATATGCCTCATGCACGAGGTTTTGTCTTTGACGGCTTTCCCCGCACCCGCACACAGGCTGAAGCACTGGATAAACTACTTGAGTTTAAAAACACCAAAATACACCTGGTACTGGCTTTAGAAGTTTCTGAGCCGGAACTTATAAAACGATTATTAAGCCGTGGTGAAACTTCGGGACGAAGCGATGATAACGATGAGATCATCAAAAAGCGCATCAAAGAATACCATTCAAAGACACAACCTGTTGCTAACTATTATAATGAGCATGGCAAGCTGGAAACCGTAACCGGCAACCATAGCATTACAGATACATTTAAAATGCTGGCCAAGCATATCAACAAGTATCTATTACCCGTAACATAGTGGAGAAAGGAAATTTTGTAGACCATATACGTATATTCTGCCGTTCCGGTAAAGGCGGCGCGGGGAGTTCCCATTTTGAACGCAACAAATTTGACTCTATGGCCGGGCCGGATGGCGGCAACGGCGGAAGGGGCGGGCATATCATATTGAGAGGCAACTCGCAGTTATGGACCTTGCTGCATATGCGCTATTACAAAAATGTTTTGGCAAAGGATGGCCAGAACGGAATGAAAAATAATTCCAGCGGCCATGAAGGCCAGGATATAATACTGGAAGTGCCGCTGGGCACCGTAGCGAAAGATGGAGAAACAGGGGAAATTGAAGCAGAGATACTTGAGGACGGGCAAGAAGTAATATGGGTGAAGGGAGGACGCGGAGGACTAGGCAATGCCAACTTTGCTACTGCCACTAACCAAACACCCGAGTATGCTCAACCCGGTGAAATGGGAAGCGAAGGCTGGAAGGCACTGGAGCTAAAAATACTTGCTGATGTGGGCCTCGTGGGCTTTCCGAATGCAGGCAAGTCAACTTTACTTTCTGTAGTGAGCGCAGCAAAACCTAAGATTGCCAACTACGCATTTACTACGCTCGTTCCACAGTTGGGTATAGTTTCTTACAGGGATAATAAATCGTTCTGTATGGCAGACCTGCCGGGCATTATTGAGGGAGCTGCTGAAGGCAAGGGCCTGGGGCATAGGTTCCTGAGGCATATAGAACGCAACTCTGTGTTATTGTTCGTTATTCCCGCGGACAGTAATGACCAGGCAAAGGAATTTGACATACTGGTAAATGAACTGGAGCAGTATAACCCGGAGCTATTGCACAAGAAAATGGTGATAGCCATCAGTAAGAGCGATATGCTGGATGATGAGTTGAAACACGCTATTAAATCGACACTACCTAAGGACGTACCGCATGTATTCATATCAGCAGTAGCGAACCAGGGAATCGTTGAGCTAAAAGATATGCTATGGAAAGCCTTAGCGGAGCCACAAAATTAATAAGAGTATCTTCTTGGGTACTTCTTTTCGTGCTGCTATCTATTGGGTGTACGCCGCATAGGCCCTTCGATAAAAATAAGTGGAAAGAAATGGATGATATGGAATATCCATATAGGAAGGGAATGATAGATGACCTCACCAAGAATTACAAATTGAAAGGCCTTGCCAAAAAAGAATGGCTCGATTTACTAGGTGAACCTATTTCTGAGGATAGTCTTACTTGTTTCTACGATATTGACATTCATTGGGATGTGATAGATCCAGATTACGTAAAAACCTTAGTACTTGATTTAAACCCTGATTCGTCTATAAAAGACTATCAAATTAATGAGTGGAAAAAACACTAATCGCAAATTGGAACAATGCATCAACTTACTCCAAATGAACTTAAGGCGTGGATAGCAGCAGGAAAGGATTTCCTGCTGGTGGATATACGCGAGGGATGGGAGCGGGAGGTGTATAATATTGGGGGTGTACATATGCCTATGGGTGAGCTTTTCAGCAAAGTGGATGAACTACCCAAGGATAAGGATGTGGTACTTTATTGCGAGAAGGGGATAAGGAGTGTGGTGGCCATACAAAGGCTGGAAGCATCGGGATTTGAGCACCTGTTTAATTTATCAGGCGGTATGAAGGCATGGAAAGAAAGCTTATAGCTTGCGCCGCAGTTCCAGTAAACCGCCATTTTCATTTACCGTAAGTTTATGCATGGCGCCGAATGTGAGGGTATAATTAATATCCTCATGGCCGGCGGGGAAGTTGAAGCAAACGGGGTAATTGTATTCCTTTATTTTATCCCAGATAATCTCTTCTATTGTTTGTCCGAAGGGGCGTTCGGTGTCGAGCATATTGGTCATATAGCCTACGATCAGGCCCTTTAGATTGTCGAGCTTGCCGGCGCGTTTCAGGGTGAGCATCATGCGGTCCATTTTGTAGAGGTACTCTTCTATATCTTCTATGAAGAGGATCTTGCCTGATGTGTCTACTTCTGAATGGGAGCCAATTATGTGCGAAAGCAGTGACAGGTTGCCACCGGTAAGACCACCCTCTGCCTGCCCAAGCCTATTGTATGGCGAAAGGAGTGTATGATAATAAATAGATTCTCCCGTAAGCGCTGCATAAAAATTTTTCAGGTAAGCTTCATTTTCTGCTTCTGGTGTGAATGCCCCACACATTGGGCTATGCAAAGAAGCTATACCAAAGTTCTGCTCAATATGGTTGTGCAATACCGTAATATCACTGAAACCGCATATCCATTTAGGTTTTTGAAGAAATTTTGCAAAATCGAGCGCATCAATAATGCGGCTCATACCATAGCCGCCACGGCCCATGAGTATAGCGTCAATGGCGGGGTCGTCGAGCATAGCCTGCAGATCAGCGATGCGCTCGGTATCTGTGCCGGAAAAATAGTGATAGCTGGTGCCGATGGTTTTACCAAGCTTCACTTTAAAGCCCCAATGCTCCAGTACCTTAGTGGCAGCGTCTATTTTTTCAGCAGCTACATAGCTTGACGGGCAGGTGATGCCAATGACAGAACCTTGTTTTAGAAATGGGGGAACAATACTCATAACAGCATCAACTATTTGACCCGGCTAAGATACCAACAAAAATATCATCTCCTTTTATTTCTACCGGGTATGTAAATAATTTATAGCCTTCGCCACTAGTGTTGCGGCCATTGGCGGGGTCGTAGTGATATTGGTGGTCGGGGCATACGATACGGCCAAGCGGGTCTAACCAGCCATCGCAAAGGTTTGCACCTGCATGGGGGCATGTGGCAGAAAACGCATAGACTTTGTCGTTACGCTTCAGCAGACCAACTCTTTTTTCTGCAACCAGAATTTCTGTCAGCTTGTTTTCCTGCAAACTTTGGATGGTTATACCTTCCACTTTATTCCAATTGTATAATTTCATTTTCTTCGTTGGGCAAAAAAATCTTTCATGAGTTGGGCGCATTCTTCTGCTAATATGCCTGGGGTTAATTCTGCTTTGGGATGAAAAGGCCAGTTATTTCCGGTGGTTTTGCGGTAGCCGTTCTTTACATCTTCCGCGCCATATACAATACGGCCGATCTTTGACCAATACATAGCCCCGCAACACATGAGGCAAGGTTCGACGGTTACGTATAGCACTGCCTCAGGAAGGTATTTACTGCCAATTCCATTGAATGCGGCGGTGAGTGCTATCATCTCGGCATGCGCGGTACTGTCGTTTAGTTGCTCGACCTGGTTGTGGCCGCGAGCTATTATTTTATCGCCCCACACCACGATAGCACCTACGGGTACTTCACCGGCATCATAAGCCAGTTTTGCCTGCCGGAGCGCTTCGCGCATGTAATATTCGTCACCAAAAGTCATACCCCAAACCCCTAAAGGGGCTTCCTTATGTTGTTTGCACTAAAGTAGTAAAAAGGTGTTAACCTGAAGCATCAAAGGGTTATGTCAATTAGCTAAACGCAAGTAGAACATCCCCCAAAGTCCCCCTTCGCCAACGCACATTGGCTTTGCTAAAGGGGGAATACGGCAGAATATGCTTTCAACTTTATGGATAATCGTCTGCTTTCCTTAGCAAAAATGATATTGCCCTATAAGATGTTACCTATGGTTTGGAATATCTCACTACACCGCTATCACGATGGGAAGCTCCGCCGCGGCGGATTTGGGGTTTACTCTTTATTTTTTGTGTCCATTATTATTGTTACCGGGCCGTCGTTTACCAGGGCTACTTTCATATCGGCGCCAAATATACCTGTGGCTACCGGCTTGTCCAGTTTATTGGATAAACTAACGACAAAATGCTCGTATAGTGGTATTGCCTGTTCCGGGCGGGCGGCTTTGATAAATGAAGGGCGGTTACCTTTTTTATAAGATGCATGCAGCGTAAACTGGCTTACTACAAGGATCTCGCCACCCGTTTCCTTAATGTCCATATTCATTAAGCCGTTCTCATCTGCAAATACCCTTAGCTGGGCTATTTTGCTGCAGAGCCAATCAGCATCTTCCTTTGCATCTTCGGCCTCTATACCTAGTAACACGAGGAAGCCATTACCTATAGCCGACCTCAGATCGCCATTAATGGTGACGTTTGCTGTAGAAACCCGTTGAATGACTGCTCTCATAGCTAATGTGCAAATATGACAATATGCAAATGTGCAAATAATACCACAATTAGCACAGATAATTATAATTGTAGCAGTTTTACTGTTTATTTTTGGCATCAGAATGCTGAACATTAATGATACGATAGCAGCCATATCTACACCACCGGGCGAAGGGGCGATAGGGATCATACGCCTTAGCGGGAGCGATGCTATTGCTATTACCAATACGATATTTTCCGGCAAGGACCTGAGCAAGGAACAAACACATACGCTCCATTTTGGTAAAATAATGGATGGGGACAAGGTGATAGATGAGGCTATAGTAAGCCTGTACAAAGGGCCAAAGAGCTATACTGGCGAAGATGTGATGGAGATCAGTTGCCATGGGTCTGATTATGTGCTGCAGCAGGTGCTGAACCTGTGCCTGCAGAACGGGGCACGGATGGCCAAGCCGGGTGAATTCACGCTGAGGGCTTTCCTGAAAGGCAAGCTAGACCTGACCCAGGCGGAGGCCGTGGCAGACCTTATAGCGAGCCAGAGCAGTTCGGCACACCGGGCGGCGATACACAACCTTCGCGGGGGATTCAGTGAAGACCTGAAGCAGATGCGTGAACAACTGATACAGTTCAGCGCACTGATAGAACTGGAGCTTGATTTCAGCCAGGAAGACGTGGAGTTTGCTGACCGGGCAAAGCTGTATGACCTTATCAGCCGGCTGACAGGGGCAACGCGACAACTGATCAACTCTTTCCGGTTGGGAAATGTGATCAAGAACGGCGTGCGTGTGGCTATCATAGGGCGGCCGAATGCAGGCAAGAGTACGCTGCTGAACGCACTACTCAATGAAGAGCGTGCCATAGTAAGTGAAATAGCGGGTACTACGCGCGACACGATAGAAGAAACCCTGAACATAAACGGCATACTATTCCGCCTGATAGATACAGCAGGGATACGCGAGCATAGCCTGGACACGATAGAGTTGCAAGGTATAGAGCGAAGCGTGGAGGCGATGAACAAAGCGGATGTAGTGGTGTACCTGTTTGATGCAACTTTAAGTGAAAAGGAAGAAGTGAAAACCCAAAAGTCGGAGTTTGAAAAAGACAGTATCCAATATCTGCTGGTAGGAAATAAGGTAGATATTACGGGCGTTGAAAAAGCAAAAGAGGCTTATAAGAATATAGATGCGCCCATTTTGTTCATATCTGCAAAGAATAAAGAAAATATACACCAAGTAAAGGAAGCCCTTTACGACGTTGCAGTAAGCGGCGACATAAAACAGGAAGGCACTATTGTGACCAATGCCCGTCATTACGGAGCGCTGAAGGAAGTGTTGAAATCGTTGCAGGATATAAAGGCCGGTATGGATAATAACTTACCGGGAGACCTTATATCATTAGATATACGTACCTGTCTTTATTACCTGGGCGAGATCACGGGTGAGGTGACTACAGAGGACAAGCTGGATTATATATTTTCCAAGTTTTGTATCGGCAAATAGATAGCACAAAACAATCATATAATAAATCTATAACAACAATTTAAAAGCCTTACCAGTTAAGGATTTTACTATATTATAATTAATAGTTGTTATGTTTTATTACCTGTTTATTTCGTAAACATTTGTACCCCAGTTGTACCTTAATGCCTATATTTGTACCTCATTTGTACCTCAAAAGTAAAAAGGTGAGATAACTGGACACTTTTAACCACTTTTAACCAAAACGGTACAAAAATGACTAAGAATGAGTTCAAATATTCGGATAAACAGGATTTGCAACTATTGCAACAAAGATTTTGAAGCAAGGAAAACAACTTCTAAAACCTGCTCAGATCATTGCGCTAAGATGTTCTATAAGGCAAGGCTTAAAGCTGCCAAAATTGAGCAAAGTAACGCTGAAACAATGCAAGTAAAAGCAAAGCCTCTTGAGGAAATAAAAGCAAAGGAATTTTTAACCGTAAAAGATGTGTCAAAATTATTGAATTGTTCCCGACAGACAATTCATAATCTTATCAATTCGCAAACCCTGAAAGCGAAAAATATTTCAATCAAAAAGACACTTATCAAACGTTCAGAAATTGACAAGCTATTTGCATAAATAAAAATCAGGCTATGACAAAAGTAACTTTAAGAAGCAAAGAAATATCGGGGAAACGGCAAGCCCTATATTTAGACTTTTATCCACCGATAATCAACCCTGAAACAGGCAAGGCAACACGAAGGGAATTTTTGAAGCTGTATATCTATGAAAAACCTAAAACAGCTATTGAAAGGCAAGAAAATAAGGAACGGCAAAATCTTGCTGAAAACATAAAAGCATCACGGCAATTAGAAATTGAAAGAGGTGAATTTGGTTTTTTATCTGATACCAAAAGGAAAGCTGACTTTGTACAGTATTTCAGGGATTTAGCAGACAAACGTAAAGGCACTAATTCTGACAACTGGATTTCGGCACTTAATTATCTTGAAAAATTTACAGGGGGAAAATTATGCTTTGCAGACTTGACAGAAAACTTTTGTAATGAATTTAGGAATTATCTTTTTACTTCGCCTACAAATAGAAGTACAAAAGTTACACTATCTCAAAATTCAGTCTTTTCTTACTTCAATAAATTTAAAGCAGCATTAAAGCAGGCATACAAAGAAGGTTATTTGGACAAAGACATTAATAGGAGCATTGAAAGTGTAAAGCCTGCCGAAACAAACAGACAATTCTTAACTATTGAGGAACTTAATAAACTTGTAAAAACTGAATGCCAAATGCCATTGTTAAAACAGGCAGCCTTATTTTCAGCGTTAACAGGATTACGTTTCTCAGACATTAAAAATTTGGTTTGGGGTGAAATACAGGAAAGTAAAGAACAAGGTATTTTCATTCGATACACACAGCAAAAAACAAAGGGAGTTGAAACATTGCCGATTTCAGAACAGGCTTTAAGTTTATTAGGTGAACGCAAAGCTTCAAAAGATGCTGTTTTTCAGGGTTTAGTTTATTCAGCGCACATGAATAACCATTTAGTAAAATGGCTTAGTAAAGCAGGGATTACAAAGGAAATTACTTTTCATTGTTTCAGGCATACATACGCTACTTTGCAACTTAGTAACGGAACGGAGATTTATACTATCTCAAAGATGTTGGGACATAGAAATTTAAAAACTACACAGGTTTACGCAAAAATTGTGGATAGCCTGAAACGTGAAGCTGCGGGTAAAATTGTACTTGATATATAACTTTACAAGTTACAATATCTATTCATTAATTCGTTATCGTCAACAGAGCAAAGCAAGTTCAATACTTCCATCGTATAAACAGAAAAAATCATGTTGCATCTCTCAGTATATGCTATTCCATAATCAGAGTAATGCAAATCAAATTTCCCATTCGAGTAAATTCCTTGTTTTACTTTCTCAAATCCTAATCCTTTTACAAGATCAGTAGATAGCGGAGTAAAGTTGTGATTTTCCATTTTAGTTATTTTTAGTACAAATTTCTGTAATAAACAAATACATTGTGTTTTTTTCAGAAAAAAGTGTCTATTAAATCCGTACACTTTTTTTAGTTTTTCAATCCATAATCAAATATTAATACGAAATTTGAAAATGTAAAAGCATAGGTATGAAAGCTAACCCCTTGGATTTTTGGGAAAAATATGAACTTATAAATAGCACGAATACAATTGCTCCCGCCACAAAAAAGGTAAACATTTGTAGATATTGTGGCAAAAATGAAAATGAAACTACTTTTAATCAAAAGACTCATTTATTACCTGAATTACTTGGTGAAAATAATTTATTGTCCCCTGATGAATGTGATAATTGCAACAAATTATTTTGTGATTACGAGAGCCATTTATCTATTTTTTTGCGTCCTTATACTACATTAATGGGAATTAAGGGAAAGAAAAAAGTACCTACATTTCAATCACGTTCAGTAGAAAGAAATGAAAGTACAAGAACTATTTTAAAGCATGTAGAAGGAAGACAAAAACAATTAATAATCCAAAATATTGAAGATTATAGAATCAATAAAGAAGAAAAGAAATTTGAGATTACTTTTAGGCAACCTCCTTTTATACCGTTAAAAATATACAAAGCACTTTTAAAAATTGGTCTTTCCCTTTTACCAGTTCAATATGATAATTATAATGCTCATTGTTTTGAATGGTTGGTAAACAAAAGAGAAGCGATACCATTTTTTAATTATGCTTTTATGACAACCCTACAAAGAAAATACTTTAAAAAAGCAGTAGCAGAATTATATAGAGCTAAAAAATTCGTGAATAAAAACAGTGAATTGCCTGAACATACTTTGATACTTAGCTTTGCTAATATAAATATTCAAATCTTTCTGCCATTTACTGATGAACTAATGAGTATACATAACGGCAAAAGAAACCTTGATCTAAACTTATTTCCCGCCTTTATTTTTGATAGCACTAAAGAAAAGAAAGCCACAATTAAATACTATGATTTAAGTGTTAATGAGCCAATCTTAAATGATAACAAAATTGTATTTACTTATGAACAAGGTCATTTTTCGGATGACACTCCCCCTCTCACGCTTTAATTAAAAAGTGTTTCCTTAGTCAATTTGAAATTAAGCTACTTAAACTTTATTACAGTAGCGTGATCCATTGCAATGTCATCAAAAATAATTCCTTCGCATTTTGGGTAATCATCTTGCGCCCTGCGGATAAGAATAGATTGCATTTCTTTTGCTTTGCCACTCCATACCATTCCGGTTTTTTTTACCGTCCCTAAAACTTCATAATCAGCTAACGGTTTACTTTCTATAAAGACATAGAGCCCTGAAACCTGATTAACGCTTGCATAGTCTTTTTTAACCTGGTCTGTAGGTCTGAATGCAAAAGCTATGATAATAGCAATACCGATTGAGAATAATAAAACGTTCTTTTTCATTTTTGTGAGTTTTAAATGCATAATAAAAGCGAATATACAAAAATACTGACAAATACGTCATTATTAAAGCGAGATACTATTTGGACTTTGCCCCTATACAAATGGGACAAATCAAAGATGAAATTCTGTTAAAAAAGATTGCTTTAAGGCTTAAAGCCTTGAGAGAGGAAAGAGGTATTTCTCAGGAACAATTATACAACGAAACGGATATACACATTGCACGAATTGAAACGGCAAAGGTTAATATTTCAGTAAGTACCCTTTCTAAATTGTGCAGCTACTTCAAAATTCCCCTGACTGAATTTTTTAGCAAAATAGAAGACACAATAAGGGGAAAATCGACAAAGGCAAACAAAGATAATGATTAGTAAAAATCCTTTAGTGAAGATTTTGGATTGTACCGTCATTTGACATTTTGCCTTGTTACTTTGATTGTGGTATATGCTCAATTAATTTTTTGCTATTAAAAACCAATTGGTTTTTCTCAAACTTAACAGTAGTATTGAATTTCAACGAAGGGCAACAATGAGCATCATTTTTTGTCCAACAAATTGATTTACCAATTACAATGCCATTTTCTATTTTTTCAGGGTAAAAATTACCACCATACGAGCCACCTTCATTAGTTCCTTCTTTGCATCCACATAAATTTGGAGATTGCTGAAATGCAATTAATTTATAAGCATTTTTTGTTTGCTTAAAAAGCAAAATGTCATTCCACCATGAACTTCCACCACCTTCCCAAGATACACAGCAAATAATTTCATCCACTCCATCTCTATCTAAATCTCCATGCAAATAATCATTTCGCATTTTAGAAATATACGCTACACCAACGTTACTATAATCTGAATCTTCTTTGAAAAGAAATTTGACTTCTACTGAAGTATCAGAATACTCAATTTGAATTGAATCTATTGATTTATCAATTCTATTCTTCCTATACTCTTGTTTGCAACCTTCGATAATTTGGTTAACTATTTCCTTGTCAATAAACTGATTATTTATAGCCGATGTTGCGGGTGGATTCTTATTGGTGTTGTTAGCTTGATCGCCACAGGAACAGCAGAGCAAAATAATCAATACAAATAGCACTAGCTTATTCATAATATTACTTTATAATTTAACGGATAAATTTCGATTTACAAACAACAAGGAGCCAACAAATCTATAAAAATAAATTCAATTTGAAAACGGCAACAAATATGAAATAAATATTTTAGAGTAAATTTGGGTAGGCAAGCAGAAAAATGCAGTAACATTTCAGCTATGGATACAGTAAATACAGATAACATTTCAGATACAATTTCGGTAACAGATACCCTTAGAAATTCCCGTTGTATTATATGCGGAAACCCCTTTAAAGTAGCCCGTTTTGGTAAGCTGTATTGTTCTACAAAATGTAAACAGTTTGGCTATAATCATAAAGAAAGCATAAATCAAACAGGAAAAATTAACGGTACTGGTATAAATGCAATGCCTCAAACCTTTTACATTGATGAATTTCAATTCTTTGATAAACGGCAAAAAATGCTCAGACGGTATAAGGAACTTACCGACAAACAAACAAAATGGGAAATAGCAGAAAGTACTGTTATTAACTGCAATAATTTACGCATTTCAGTAGGGAGTTATACACTAGACACCTACACCTCAAAAGAACTAACAGATAATGAGCAATCCAATTTAAGCAATTTAGAAACAGATATTGAGGACGAAATAAAATCCTTAAACCTGAAAGAATTATCTATTGAGCAATGGTCTTTTATTAAGTCTTTATATCCCGCTATCGAGGGAATTCCATTTTGTGAATTAGCAGCATCATTTAGCAGAGATTTTTTTTCACAGCTAAATTTAAACCCGACAAATAACAATGATATTAGTAATGTAGTAATTAAAAACAGGTACGTTAATCATTGCAATTTAATAGCTACTGGAGTAATAAAGTTTGAAAAGAAACAATCTACAAACAATGACACTTCTACCAATAGCATTTGAAATTTCAGATGAAAAATTATCTGAATTAAGAAAAATATATTCAAAAGAAGGTAAAAATAGCGATATAGGAAATATTGCAGTAGAAATAGCAAAGCTATATTTTTTGGATAAATATTCAAACGCAGAATTTTCCGAAACGGGAAAAGGTATAGATCTTACTGTTAATATTGGTAAAGAAATTAAGTACTACGAAATAAAAGGCACAGAGGATAAAACAGTTGCATTTTATAAGCTCAAAGTATCAGGTAAACCATGTTATGACCATTTGGTAAACGGTAAAACTGAAATAATGAGAATAACAAACATCGGTAATAAAAAAATGAAAATTTACTTTTTAAAACATGGTAAGCATTTCACGCTTGAACCGGAAGACCGTTGGAAATTTGTTGAAATAAAATAGTCATGGACGCATACGATGTTTTAAAAAGAAAATTGCCTAAAAAAATTGATGAAATATATTTTCACCAACTAATAAAAGAATTTCGTGAAAGCTATTTTAAAGAAAACAACTACCATAAACGTTTATCATTACATAGAAAACCATATGACTTGGTTGATAAATTACTAAATGGGAAAATTGGTAATGACGGTTTATATAATTATCTGCATAAAATACAAGAAAGGCCTGAATTAAGGCATACTGAAACAAATATTTCAACTTATGTGGATTATGTACTTAGGGACATTTGGGAGAATGATAAAAGAGTGAAAACTTGTTTTAACGCTATAAAAGAATATTGCAAGTTACCGTCAAAGGATTTTAATACAATTGCAATACATATTGCCGAATACAAAGCAATGGAACAAGTACGAAAATATTTATTAAGGGCAAGTGATCGAATTTGGAAGAAAGGCAATAAACCTGAAACTATAACGTCAATTACTGAAAACAAATCATTAAATAAACTTTTTGTAGATAATTCAGCTTGTGAAACTTGTTTAAATGCTTTACGGTTAGTTATCCCACCAGTAATTAACAACAACAATAATTATTTATTAGGGGAAAGAAAAAAAGGCGCAATAGTCGCATGGATTGAGGTTTTAAAAATTAGAGGAATAATTATCAATATTGATAAAATAAAACTTGCTGAAATACTCAATAATACTTTCTTTGGATTAAGTATCAGTAGTAGAACTTTAAGCAATGTAACTACTACTGCTTACAGAAAATACTTTACAAAACTTACTACTTTAATAAAATAACTTCATTTATCTTCCGTTGGAAATTACGGAAATTAAAATTGTTTCTTTTTGTGTCTCACTAATACTAAAGGCAATGAATGAAACTGTATTAATTTCCATTCCAGTAAAGGAACTTCAAACATTGATTATTGATTGCGTAAATGTTTGCTTAGAAAATAGCAATCAACAAAAAGACATTTCAACAGGTGAAGAACTGTTAACAATCAAACAAGCTGCCGAATTTTTAACGCTATCAGTCCCCACAATCTACGGTTTAGTACAACGTGCCGAAATACCTGTAAACAAAAGGGGAAAGCGTCTGTATTTCTCAAAGCAGGAACTTACAGACTGGATAAAAGCAGGACGCAAAAAAACCAATGATGAAATTTCAAAAGAAGCAAAAAAACGGACTTCATCATTTCGTAATAAAAAAGGGTAATAAATGGAAAGCCCGACTGTTTCCTACTTTGAAAATATTAAACGGCAAAAAACAAAAGACATTGCCATTAGTGAAATTTTCAACTTTATTCGTTCAGGCTTAGTTAAAAGCAATATTGAATCACTAAGGAAAGTAACAGATCAAAAGGTACGTGAAAAAATAAAGCAGGGATTACCAGCAATAACTGTTTCAGGTACTTTCACTAAAAGACATTCACAAATTGATTTTTTACAACATAGTGGACTAATTCAAATTGACTTTGACCATGTGCCGGATATTATTCATTTAAAGCAATTATTGAGCAACGATATTTTTACGTTTTGTACTTTCATAAGTCCAACAGGGCAAGGGGTAAAGGCTATTGTAAAAATCAATCCCAACTTACACAAGGAAACTTTTACACTACTTCAAAATTATTACTTAGAGAAATATTGCTTGCCTATTGACGAAAAATGTAAAGACATGACCAGGCTAATGTTTCTCAGCTATGATGAAGGCATTTTTGTAAATGAAAATTCTATGCAATTCGATTCTACCAGTCAAGATGTTGAAAAAATTATCTCACAGATTGAGCGGCAAAATATTGACATTACTAACGGCTACAATAACTGGTTAAATATTGGTTTTGGCTTTGCAAATAGCTTTAATGAAAATGGACGTGAATTTTTCCACAGAATAAGCAAGTTTCACCCTGAATATAATATTGCAGATTGCAACAAACAATTTGATGAATGCTTAAAAAACCGCAAACAGGGAATCACTATAAGTACATTTTTTGGCATATCTAAAGCGTTTGGCATATCGACAAAGCAGGAAAATAATATAGGTGTATTTCAACACGAAAAAAATGTAACAGTTGAAAATGACGCAACTGAAAAGGAATCGCTAAAATTTGAACCTACCATACACAATGAAATACTAACTAGACTAATTGACCAGATAGAACCAATAAACTTTAGAGAACAAGCAGGCTTTACAAATGATAAAGATAAACTTAGCAAAAAACATTTTTTAATTTCCAGTATTAAGAACGTTCTAGAAATTGCGAATAGAAATAATTGGTGCATTTGCCAAAACCTCAATTTTGTTTACCTATATAATGGTGCATATTGGAAGGTATTAGACAGCATGGAATTACAGACATTTTTTGGAGAAGCTGCCGAAAAAATGGGAATAGATAAATTTGATGCACAACACTATCAATTCAGAGAAGAATTATTAAAACAATTCTTTGCAACTTCAAATTTACCTAAACCATTACCACAAAAGGATATTGTTTTAATCAACCTAAAGAATGGGACTTTTGAAATAAGCCCTGACAAACAATTTTTGAGAACTCCAAACCCTAAAGATTTCATTACTTATCAACTGCCATTTGAGTATAATTCAAATTCTGAAATGCCATTGTTTCAGACTTATTTAAACAGGGTGCAGCCGGATGTTGAAAGACAAAAAATATTGGCTGAATATTTAGGGTATATTTTTATTAGAACAAGTACATTGAAACTCGAAAAGACTTTATTACTTTATGGGACAGGTGCAAATGGTAAATCAGTTTTTTTTGATGTTATTAACGCATTATTGGGTAAAGAAAATGTATGTAGTTATTCATTGCACAAACTTACAGAAAATGACAGTTATAGGGCAAATCTTGCCAATAAACTTCTAAATTATGCTTCTGAAATTAACGGTAGATTACAGGCGGGAATTTTCAAACAATTAGTATCGGGCGAACCAGTAGAAGCTAAAATACTTTATAGCCAACCCTTTACAATGACTGATTATGCAAAGCTAATTTTTAATTGTAATGAACTACCAAAGGACGTTGAACAGACGCACGCTTTTTTTAGACGTTTTTTAATTATTCCATTTGAAATTACGATACCTGACAATGAACAAGATAGTCAATTAGCACTAAAGATCATTCAGAATGAATTAGCAGGGGTTTTTAACTGGTTACTAGCTGGGCTTAATCGTTTACTTGCTCAAAAAAGATTTACCGATAGTGAAGCCGTGAATAAACAAATAGAACAGTACAAAAAACAATCTGATACAGTGCAAATGTTTTTAGAAGAAGAAAATTACATAAAGGCAATAAATGACTTTGTACCATTAAAGCAATTATATAATGAATATCGCAATTATTGCAATGATAATGGCAACAAAATTTGTTCCAACCATACATTTAGTGAAAGACTTAAAAATGTTGGATTAGCTATTGAACGGAAAAATATTGGTCGAATTGTTTTTATCAAAAAAAATCTTTTTTAAATGCGACACACTCGACACTATCGGCACTAATAGTGTCATAAGTGCCGATAGTGTCGAGTGTGTCGAAAGAATTTTAAAATATTTTTATTGTTACAATTGCTAAGATACGAGTAGATAATATTTTAATAAATTTCTATGGTCTCTTACTTGATTTAAATGCTTTTTTTATAGCAGATATTGGTTGAAAATTCATATACCAAAAATTACTTTGAAAAGAAGTATTTGGAAGTGTATTTTTAAAATCCCTTTTATCAAAAAATACTCCTCCAAATCCAATTGCTAATATTCCATCGAAGAAAGAAAAACCGATAACAAATCCATAATCAACTTTCACTTTTCCTGATGAGTCAATGGTATTATGGTTAGTTACCAAAGGACTTTTATTATCTAAGGTAACAGTTGTAGGGTAAATTAGCAATGTTTGTAAAGAAACATATCCTTTACATAAATTCGTTTCGACACCAATTTTATTAAATCCATCAAAATTATTAACAGTTATTCTATTTTCAACAGTTTGAAATATTATCCCAAACTGAGGTTCATAAATAATTCTTAAACCATTAAAAGAGTTTCCTTTCCACTTTTTTTGAGAATCTTTAGGGTGATAAAAGGTAATAGTAGTTGCATCTTTCAACCAATTTTCAGTTGACATACTGATCCTATCATCTGGTTGTCCATTAGAAGATGAATCTTTATTACTATTTTGTGCATTAGTTCGCACTGAGAAAAATAAAAACGTAGCAAAGAATAAATAACAATATATCTTCTTCATAGAAAATAATTTGTAAGCGAAATATACGTTATTATTATGACAATGTATATTTTTGTACCCCATTTGTACCTCAAAGCCCTGAAATCCTTACCAGTATTGAAAAGTTACTTTTTGTATCGGGAAGTGAAATACTATATTATTAAAATTATCATAAACGTGTATGAAAAGTAAAATTCATTATAATCAATACTCTTACGTGGAATCTGTGAGGCCATATTTCCGAATTGACTACTGATTTCTTCAAGCGTGCCTACAGTTACTTTTTTTATAGTTGCAAGATAATCCCATTGGTCTGAATATGCTTCAAGTGTTAGCGGGTTTATAAAACATGAATTCCCTTCTTCCATTGCAGCTTTTTGTAAAGGCAGCGCAATGAGGTTACCTAAACCTTTGCCGGTGTGAAAATCTTGATTGGGGAATATTCGATCGAAGCTGGAAGCATTAGCTGATTTGAGGCTAATACCTGCTTTGTTTAATAGGTGCTTAATAATCGTTCTGCTTTTAATAGCAGGGTAAGGTTGTTCAAAAAATATCCATAAATGTCCTCCATTACCAGAACGAGAACGTTCAATATATGCAGTCAATTTATGTAATTGACATTGTTCATAGAGTTTCAGAATTTCATCTTTCCAATTCTTTTCATCAAAGTCCACTGCAAGAAACCATGATGTATTGTCTGATAGTAGGGGATATATACCTACTACTTCGTTCCCGTCTAAATGATCTATTATTTTTTGTTGATTTAGCTTTAGGTATTTCTTATTTGGATAGTCTTTAAATGTCCCTCCATTTGATTTATGTAGATCGAATCCATTCCAATCAACTTCATAAGCAGGCATATACCCGCTTTTGTCTTTGTTTTCCCACCTGATCGCAAATACATCATCCCTCCCTTTAAAAAGGGATAGGTATTTTTTGATGTTATCTTGATGTTCTCTATCGGGCATTTACAATATTATTTGATTTTTACAAATTTAATTCAGCTTTAAATGATACTAATGAATACAGATATCAGTGGACCACCAAGTATTGAAAACTAAAATAAGACTAGCTAATTTGGCTTGTTATTGTATCTTTATTGCCAAATAGTGAAATAACGGCCCCTTTTTACCACCTTTATTGTATTTTTTATGGCTAAAGCTACAAATCAATTAGTTCGCGCTGGACATTATGAAAAATTCGGAGAAAACGATCATTTCATACCAAGTAAGCTACCTCCAATCCCAGATATTGATATTGACAAAGATATGCTTGAGTTATATGGAGAAGCTATGCAAAGCCTCGGAAAGTTTGCTGAGGCTCAAACAAGAATTCCAAGCAAGCGTCAATTTCTTGATGTTTACATTGCGAAGGAAGCAATTTTTTCAAGCCAAATCGAGAACATACATACGACTCTTACTGAAGTCTTAGAGTATAAATCAAAACAAAAACTACAAGAGAACGAGAATAAGAATGTGCAGGAAGTGCTTAACTATATTGAAGCACTACATCATGGCATCCACCTATTAAATGAAAAAGGATTACCGATATCCTCGCGTTTAATCAGAGAGTGCCATAAAAAGTTACTGGCAGGTGTAAGAGGAGAAAATAAATCACCAGGCGTATATCGGAAAGTCCCTGTGTTTGTTGGTAGTCTTGTACCACCACCTGCAAATTACGTTGAAGACCTTATCCATGATCTTGAAAGATTCATTAATGAAAACACAAGTATTTTACCATTAATGAAAGCCGGACTTGCTCATGTTCAATTTGAAACTATTCATCCCTTTCTTGATGGCAACGGGCGAATTGGAAGATTATTGATCGTTCTTATGATGATGGACAATCACCTAATAAGTGAGCCTGTTCTATATCCATCATTCTATTTCATGAAATATCGTAGTGAATATTATGACCGACTTAGCGCAGTAAGAACAAGAGGAGATTATGAGGGGTGGATAAAATATTTTCTAAGAGCAGTAAGAACTTCTGCAGATGATATAGTTAAACGTGCATGGATGATTGATGGCCTTTTAGAAGAGTGTTCAAATAAAATAGAAGAAAAGTTGCCGCGCGTTCGTAAAAATGCTCATGCTTTGTTAGACCAGCTATGCCACACTCCTATAATGTCTATTAATGACACGTCCGAATTTATTGGAAGTACGTACAACACGGCTCAAAAACTTATAAATTCTTTTTTAGAACTTGGAATATTGAAGTCTGAAAATGATAAACAACGGGGCAAATCCTATAGTTTTAAAAAATATCTTGATATTCTTGAAAAAGAATTTGAGGGGTAAACGATGAATAAGAAGCGATTTTTTTCAAAAAGTACAGTGTAACACACACTTTTTTGTTATCATTAAAAAGAACTTAATAATGCAAAAACAAGGAAGAAAAGGAGATGCAAGGAACTGATTAATATTCCTTTACATCTTTCCTTTGTTTTCTTTTATTTTCGCTTGTTTGCCTTTTTATTGGTCTTTCATTGTTACTCGAAATCAGAAATTTTCTCGAAACACTTGATAATAGTGCGTTTCAAAGAATTGGGAATATTTTGTATCGGCAAATAAGGGCCGCCGGTTTCGCCCCAGCCCCACTTTGGCATGGGTTGATCTTCGGTAATTGGATTTTCGGCCAGTTGAGAATTGATAACCGCGATACGGGTTCCCCATTCTATATATCCCACAAATGCAGAACGAAATTCGGGATCACTTTTTAATCCGACCTCATCGGCGCTTTTTATTAACAGTTCTACCCAACGCTTCCGTTTTTCTTCGGTAAGCATTTTGCCTATATGGCGCCCTACCATAGTGGCATGGCTGCCACCGTCTTCGGTAGTATATAATTTTTCGCCGCCAAATACTTCCGCTACAAAGTGCGATACGTGCCTGATATGTTGTGGCGACATATTTTTAAATACATCGGCCAACAGATCATCCTTCAGCACTTTGTCGTAAAACACGGTAAACAAAGTTTCAAAAGTCTGCATATCGCCGGCCCATTCGTATAGTGTTGGTATTTGTTTCATGTTGTTATTGCTTAGTAATCTTCAAAATTAAAGGATTCTTTTGGATCGGGGATTTGATTATTGGGTGAACACTATAATCATTTAGCTGCGGTTTTTGAATACCATCGCAGATGGGGTTCTATTTGCACTTCCGGATGCCCTGCGGAACATCCGGGAAGAACGGAGTTTTGTATCGGGAAGTAACCAAGCTTTTAGAACTTTAGTAAAAGATATAGCACTATGGGCAGGTTCATATATCCTCTTGAAAAAGCGGGTTTTGATTTTGTTTCTTTTGTGCTGGGATTATTACCCATCGCCACATAATCTACAGTCTGGTTGCTGGTGCCGGTTACGTAATACAGGCTGCACTCCGTGCCAATAAGTATTTTATGGGAAAGATGGTAATTCACTTTACCAAATACCCCGCCGCCATAGGTAGACAGTTTGGTTTTGGTAGTATTGATGGTGGAATCGTATGAATATACAGTATTGAGCGTAGCATTATCATCACTGTAGTTGTATATAATGTCGAAACCTGTGCCGGCATTCCATTTATCGGTGATATCAAAAATTTTTTCAACACCTACCCGCAACTGAAGGTCGTTATTGTTGTTAACTGTAGTACTGTTTGCTGTAGCGGTAGAGTTGGAAAGGAAGTTGCACCCGGCCCCGGCCCGGATGCCCCAGCCCGTTTTCTTATTATTCATGCTATACGTAAACAGGTAGGGGTTGCCTGTGCCTATGGAATTAGCATTGGAATTTATCAAATGCATTATCAGGGGGTTTATCTGTGCGCCGACGTAGTGGTCAAACAACTTATCGTTCTTTTGTTCGGTAGTTGATTGTGCAAAACAATTTTGAACAGCTATTACGAGCAGAAAAACAAGGGTAGTCTTTTTCATGTTCAGTTTTTTGGTTTAGAATAAATATACAATATTTTACAGTTAATGCAATTTTAACGACAAGTATACCCTTTTATTGTAAGCCGGGGAAACTATTTCCGCTTTTAACCTGAAAAAATTTTTATATACCGGTTGCTCTTTTATTTTTGTATTGAAAACGCCCGGAGCAAGCATGAAAATAGCGCATCTGATCTTATGCCATAAAAATCCTGAACAGGTCAGGAGGCTAATTGTGCGTTTGACTGATATCCATTTCGATTTTTATATCCATGTTGACAAAAAAACAGATATTACGCCGTTCCTTCCCTTGCAGGTATTACCGAATGTATTTTTTATTAAGAACAGGGTAAGTGCGCACTGGGGTGGTTATAGCATAGTACAGGCAACTATCAACAGCTACCAGGAAATACTATCTGCGGGGCAACCATATACTTATGTAAACCTACTGAGCGGGCAGGACTACCCCTTAACAAACGCCGGTGAAATATACAAGTACTACCTGGACAGGCCAGGCAAGGCTTTCATGATCATTGAGCCTTTTACACACCAATGGCAGGAAGCCTTTAAAAAGATAACGAAGTACCATTTTGTACAATTGAATTTTCGCGGCAGACATACACTGGAACGAATAGCCAACGCGCTGATGCCAAACCGTATGTTCCCGCCAACGTTTGTGCCGGTAGGAAGGGCGCAATGGATGACCCTGTCACCTGAGTGTGTGGCTTATATTTTAGATTTCCTGAAGAAGAACCCGTCCATAAAAAAAACGTTCCGGTATATGTGGGCGCCTGATGAGATGGTTTTCCAATCGGTACTGTACAATTCCCATTTTAGAGAAATTATTGTGAATGATAACCAGCGATATGTAGACTGGTCGGAACTTCAGCCAAGCCCTAAAATATTAACGATGACCGATGCTGAGACACTCACAACATCTGACAAGCTCTTCGCACGTAAATTCGATCCGGACGTAGATAATAAAATTCTTGACTATCTTGATGGGGTAATTGCCAGGAAAGCGTAAATTCAATGTTAGAATAGAAACATAAATGGATAGCGAACCAAAATGGGAATGGGAGATAAAACCGCAGCAAAAGTGGTTTCAACTGCACCTGGGTGAGCTACTGAACTACAAGGATCTTATTATCTCATTTTTAAGAAGGGAACTACTGTCGGGTTACCACCAGACCGTTATTGGTATATTCTGGATCATCCTGCAACCCATACTCACTACCCTGTTCTATTTCTTTGTTTTTAACCGGATAGTGAAGGTTTCAACAGACAATATCCCGCCGGTATTATTTTATATGTCGGGGAGTATTATCTGGAGTTTTTTTTCCGATTGCCTCAACGGAACGATGTATTCTTTCCTGCATAACGCGCATATCTTAAGCAAGGTATATTTCCCGAGGCTTATACTGCCACTGAGCATGATTTTGAATCATACACTGAGGTTTGGGATACAGTTTGCTTTGTTTGTTGTGGTGTATGTTCTTTATAGTGTATTTTATGTGCACGTTAGCCCGTCTCCCTACATTTTTCTTTTTCCGCTGCTCATCATCCAGATCGCGGCATTCTCATCGGGGATAGGGTTTATACTGAGCGTTTATGTTGCGAGGTATCGCGACATTGAATATTTTATGAATTTTTTGCTGCGGCTGTTCATGTTCATTACGCCGGTGGTGTATCCCACAGACCTTGTGCCCCAGCAATACCGTTTATTTTTCTGGCTAAACCCACTGACACCGGTGATAGAGACTTTCAGAACCATTTTTTTCAATACGGGTGTTATCCATTATAAGTATCTCTTGCTGAGTTCGGCCAGCGTGTTTTTTATTCTGGCGGTGGGTGTAGTGGTATTTAAAAAGAAGGAGATAGCGGTAATGGATACGATATGACCTCTCCCGCGAGCTATGCTCCTTCCCTTGCGGGAACTCCGAAGGAGAGGAGGTGTGATTACCTTAACAAAGTAAAGAATGTGTTGTGGGAAAAATAAAAGTGATTGGCCTAATATAAATAATAGAAATGTCAGAACTGGTTATAAAGGTGGAAAACATATCTAAAAGGTACCGGCTGGGCATATTGAATTCCGGCTCGTTAAAGCAGGATATGATCAGGCTTTGGAAAAAAACCATTAACCCAAAGTATGTGGACATTATGCAGCAGGATGAGCGGATCTCTGCGAACCACGTCTGGGCACTGAAGGACATAAATTTTGAGATCAACAAGGGAGAGACACTGGGATTCGTTGGGAAAAATGGCGCCGGAAAATCAACGTTGCTGAAAATACTTTCCAGGGTAACACTGCCTACTACGGGAAGCGTGAAAGGTGTGGGCCGTATCGCCAGTTTGCTGGAAGTGGGCACCGGTTTTCATCCTGAACTTACAGGAAGAGAAAATGTATTCCTGAACGGGCAGATACTGGGCATGAAAAAAAAGGAGATCATTAAAAAATTTGATGAGATCGTGAATTTTTCCGGGGTGGAAAAATTTATTGACACACCTGTAAAACGCTATTCAAGCGGTATGTATGTGCGGCTATCCTTTGCTGTTGCCGCCCATTTAGACCCTGACATACTGATCGTGGATGAAGCACTTGCGGTAGGCGACTCTGAGTTCCAGGCAAAATGCATCGGGAAAATGAAAGATGTTTCTGCGCAGGACGGTAAGACGATCTTGTTTGTGAGCCATAATATGCCTGCGCTAAGATCACTGTGCAAAAGGGCTATATGCATAGATAAAGGGCGTATGATAGATGATGGTACGCCGGACAGGGTGATCGCTAATTACCTGATCAGAGAAAAAATACAATATTTATCGCAAGAGTATGAATGGCCTGATGGGGCGCCCGGAAACTATTACATAAAAATAAAGAAGGCCGAGGTGATACCACAGGGAGCAAACGAGACACAAATCCTGGTTTCTACACCATTGCAAATTTCTCTTGAATTCTGGCAATACCTGGAGCAAGACGCGGAACTGGTAGTGGGCATACATTTGTATGATTTTTCAGGCTCTTGCATATTTGATGTGCATTCCACACCACAAGGCACGAAAGACTGGTTGTTGGCGTGCGAATGTACCATACCCGGGAATTTCCTTGCACAGGGCTCTTACTATTTATCTGTAGACTTTATAAAAAACAAAGCAGAGCGTGTCTACTATTTTGAAGCTTGTTTATCGTTCGACATACAAGACAAGCACGAAGATAAAAACCAGTTTGATAAATGGGTGGGGTTTGTGAAGCCTGACTTCCCGGTAACAGTAAGAGCATTGAGCTATGATGTTTAAAAATTAAAGCAGGATCATTATTATCTTAACAGCGAGAAACAGGTATGATAGAAAGAATTCCATCTACACCCCCGCATATAGAGCCTGTAGAAAATGATAAAAACAGGCCATTATGGTCTGTAATGATACCTGTTTATAATTGTAGTAAATACCTGAAACACACGCTCCGGAGTGTGCTGAAGCAGTACCCTGGCCCAGGCAGGATGCAAATAGAAGTTGTAGATGATTGTAGCACGGATGCAGACGTGGCCACTATTGTACGAAATGCAGGGAAAGGACGAGTGGGTTATTTCAGGAAGGATGTCAACATGGGCAGCATCAGGAATTTTGAAACATGCATTAACAGGGCGAGGGGAAAATATGTGCATATACTGCATGGCGATGACCTGGTGCTGGACGGTTTCTATAAAGAGATAGAGCGGTTGTATGAGCGGTTCCCGGAAGCGGGCGCTGCTTTTACAGACTTTTACTATATAGACAAAAAAAACAATTACCTCTATTCGGATGAAAAGCTTTTGGATAAACCGGGTGTGCTTAAGAACTGGTTATCCTACATTGCCGTAAAGCAACGAATACAGCCGCCGGCAATGGTGGTGAAACGCAGCACGTATGAAAAACTAGGCAGCTTTTTTGCCGTTAAATATGGCGAAGACTGGGAAATGTGGACGAGGATAGCCGCCAACTACCCTGTGGCGCACTCCCCGAGACACCTCGCTTGCTACCGTGTGCATAATGATAATATCACGGGGCATTCGCTAATGTCAGGACAGAATATTAAGGACATAAACAAAGTTATCGACGTCATACAGGGTTATCTTCCTGCCGAAAAAAAGAAAGCACTAAAAAGAAAAGCACAGGAAAACTTTGCGATTTATTATGCATGGATGGCGCACCATCTATACCATGCGTATAATAATCCGAAAGCAGCACGTTTCCAGATAAACGGTGCATTAAAGATGAGTAGCAACAGAACAACCCTTCTACTGGCACTGAAACTTTACGTAAAATTACTGATCAGGTATAAGCGCAGGTGAACTGTTTTGGGAAAGATCATCTTTTAGCCAATAAAAAAGCCACACGCTCATGTATAGCTGTGTGGCTTTTTTTATTGAATAGGTCAGGCTATTCCTCTGCTCCGCCACCGCCTTGCTGGCCGCGTTGCTGGGGGTTCACCATATCTTTCACTTTTGGCAGCAATGCCTGTAACTGTCCGTATAATTTCTGGGCAGTAGCGGTATCGCCGGCCTGGTATGCATATGCGCTCAATGAGTGTATGACCTGTAATTGCTCACGCACGTCATCACCCATGTATGCCCGGGGCTCACCGGTTAGTGTAGCTACCCAGTTCACATCGTCACCGCAATTGTGAGCAATCTTCATAGACAGGTCTTTGCCTTTCTCTATGGCTCCTGCACGGTAGTAGGCAAGGGCCACATAGTAAGCAGTAAGGTCATAAAAATAAGAGTGCTCTGTAATATTGGCCATTACCTTATCCAGTATTTTTACAGCACTATCCTTCTTTCCTTCGGCTACGAGCGCATTAGATATGAATGAGGCATCCATGCGGTAGGTGGCGAACTCACGACGGTTTGGTTCATCAAAATAAACGTCGTTACGCTCAGCGCCACCCCAGATGAATTTATTCATAAACATGTCGTAACTTTTTTCTGTGTTAATAGAGCCATATACCTGCGGAGACAGCTTTATGGAATCAGTGAACCTGAACGGCATGAGACGGTATACATCACCTTCCAGGTGCATATAATCAGCGGTGCCTCCATAGTCGCCCTGGCGCAAGCCTGCGTCGAAATACAAAGGACGTTTCCACCCTTCGTTTGCAACGGCTGCAATAATATTGAGTACAGCTATATCGCTTTTATACGATGTTCCTTTGGGGTACGCCCATCTCATGTCAGCACTAATCCGGTTGGTGTCGGCAGCACTTACCCAGCCTCTTTTCACCATTTCCTCCTTACTCAGTGATGGTACAAAGAAATTTTTGATCGGCATGTAGTTCATCTTCTCACCGTCTTCCCTGGTTACCGTTTTATCAGGGCTGATCATGAAATTGCATACCTCTGCAAGGTTAAAGTACTTATCTTTTGGTATGTGCATAGTCGGGTTGTCGACATACTGAATGAAGTCGTGCCTTTCACCCACATAGTCATTGCGTTTCCATATCATAGGCACAGCGTCTGCGTCATTGGCAGCATAATTGAGTTCATCAACATACCAACCAATACCGAGGAGGCTTGTGTTGATGATGCGTACATCTTTCCGGAAGCCCTCCACTTCCTGCGCGTACCATAAAGGATAGGTCTGGTTATCGCCAAAGGTGAACAATATGGCATTTGGCGCACAGCACGAAAGTGTATTGATCGCCACTGCGCGTGCCAGTGTTTTTTTAGAGCGGTCATGGTCTTTCCATTCTTCTTTTGCCATCAGCATTGGAACCGCCAGAAAGCAAAGCACTATGGAGACGCCTGCAGCAACGGGATCTTTGACCACTTTCCTGAACCATTGATGCACCATCAGTACGCCGAGGCCTATCCATATAGCAAAGGTGTAGGTGCAGCCGGCAAAGGCATAGTCGCGCTCTCGTGGCTGATAAGGTGGCATATTCAGGAATATGCCGATGGCAATACCGGTGAAGAAAAACAACATGAGCACAACAGCGCCATCTTTCTTATTGTGCGTGAACTGATAAATAATGCCCAGGATACCCAGGATAAGCGGCAGGAAGTAAAGCTCGTTATGCCCTTTTTCACTGTAGCCAGCGCCAATTGTTTTTGTATCGCCGAGGCCGCGTCTTTTGTCAATAAATGATATACCTGATATCCAGTTGCCGCGCTGTGGGTCGCACTGGCCCTCCATATCATTCTCACGACCTGCATAGTTCCACATAAAAAAGCGGAACCACATCCAGTTCATCTGGTAGCCAAAAAAGTACTTAAAGTTATCGGCAGTGGTGGGTTCTTCTCCCTTTGCCAGGTTCAGGTAGCTCCTGTAAAAATTAGCATGCCCTTCGCTGGCATCGTAGACGCGCGGGAAGAAATGGTTTTGATCGCCGCTGTAGGTATACCTGATCCTTGTACCTACCTGCTCATAAACATCTTTGCCATTTACTGTAAAAGGGGCATATAATTTTTCAGAACTGTCAATGCCACTGGGTGTGCTGGTAAAATATGGCCCGAAAAGAATAGGCTGCTGCCCAAACTGTTCGCGATCAACATAGTCAAGGAAGCTCATAGGATCGCTGGGATCTGTCATATTTATGGGCACCTTGGCGCGAGCCCTGGCGATTGCCGAGAAATAGGTGGAGTAGCCCATAATGATAAATATGGTGCAAATGGCGCTGAGGTGCAGCACATAATTACCCCTCTTCTTTGCAATGAACAATAAAGCGATAAGACCAACGGCTATCACTACCAGGAATGTGATAGCGCCAACATCGAACGGCATGCCAAGGCTGTTTGTAAAGAAGATGTCGAAATAAGCGGCATACTTTGGTATATAGCGGATAATGACGAACATGATGACCCCCAGCACCGCTATGCTGGTGAAAAAAGTGGCAATAGCGCCCAGCCATGTTGCTTTGGGGTAGCGCCGGAAATAATAGAGCAGAGCTATAGGGGGTATCACCAGCAGGATAAGCAGGTGCACACCAACTGCCAGGCCAATCATTAAAGAGATGAGCACCAGCCAGCGGTCCGCATTTTTATTATCAGCTTCGCGCTCCCATTTAAGTATAGACCAGAAAGTGAATGCAGTGAAGAAAGGAGATGTGCCAAATGGGATAGCCTCAACAGCAGAGAACCAGAAAGTATCAGAAAAAGTATATGCGATCGCCCCCACAAGCGCAGCGCCTATGATGATAATTGTTTGGTTACGGTCCGGTTCTACACCCCCCGGAGCCACCATTCTTTTAGCGAAGTAAGAGATGGTCCAGAAGAGAAACAATATAGTGAGTGCACTCATTACTGCAGTGAGTGCGTTAATACAGGTTGCAGCACCTATTTGTCCCAGCGTGCTGACAGATGGCTGCCCGGTGAATGTGCTGCTGCCGGCAAACAAAGCAAAAAGCCGTTGCAGCATCATAAGCGTGGGGAAGCCGGGAGCATGGCCACCCTCCAGCTTGTAGGCGCATGAGATAAACTCACCACAGTCCCAAAAGCTGCAGGTTGGCTCCATAGTTTTAAGATACACGAGAAGGGCGGTGCCACCAGTGAGCCAGCCAAATAGGTTATTGATCTTGCGAAAGTTCATGTTATATTATTTCGAATGGCAGCAAAAATATCAAAAGTAAGCGGGTATCAAAGCGGAACAGGGTTAAAAAAGGTTAACTAACAGGAAAATACCTGTTTAATGTGAAAATATGAAAATATGAATAGGTAGCAATATATATGATTCATTTGGGCGGAATTTGTTTTAATGCAAGTTAAATGAACCGTCTGCAATTGACCTTGTAAGCTATCTTTATGGTAAATTGAAATTTGAGTTGTGATTACTTAGCAGCATTTCAGCTATGTCAACAAAATATAAGAAGATGGGAGTACTGCCGTTAGTGGTCATTATTTTCTTCACTATATCGGGAGGGCCATACGGGCTGGAACCACTGTTATATTATTGCGGCGGTAAAGGAGCATTGTTTCTTTTAATACTTACTCCTTTATTGTGGGATATACCTATAATTCTAACTGTATCAGAACTTAACTGCCTGTTACCTATGACAGGTGGTTATTACCAATGGATAAAACGAGCCTTAGGGCTAAGGTGGGCATTTTATGAAGGGTGGTGGTCATGGCTGTGCAATTTTGTTGACCTGGCTATATATCCACAACTGCTAATTTTATATGCCAGCTTATTCTTTCCCGACATTGCTGCCTATAAAATACCGGTATGCCTATTGGTAATTTGGGGATGTGCGTATCTGAATATTCTCGGTATCCGCCCGGTGGGTAAAACCTCTGTTATTTTGGGTATTCTGACCTTGATTCCTTTTATCATATTGTTTATAATCGGAGTAAATCATTATCCGTTAACGGTACACCTTGAAGCCTTTTCGTATCATGATAAGACATCCTTTTGGGGGATGGCAGTATTTACAATTATATGGAATTTCATCGGGTGGGATAATGTAACCACATATGTTGACGAAGTAAAAAGCCCCACCAGGTCTTACCTGAAAACCATGCCTATTGCCTTTCTCCTAATTCTCATTTTATACTTTGGGGTTATACTAATCGCACAAAATTCCGGCATCTCACCAGCTGAATTAAAGGATAAGGGCTTTCCGGCTTTGGGTTTTTATGTATCAGGAAAATGGCTGTCCGTATTCATATCAACAGGAGGTATTGTCAGCTCGATCGGCATGTTTATCGCTGTACTACTTTCCATTTCACGAATTCCGGAAGTAATGGCAAGGGATAAATTGCTGCCATCGAAATTATATGCACTTCATCCAAAGTTTAAGACACCTTATATTTCAATAATCACTTGTGCCTGTATTGTAAGCTTCATGGTACTATGGACATTCGGAGAGTTATTAGTCATAGATGTAACCGTATATTTTGCCGGAATAATTCTTGAGTTTATCAGTCTCATTTTATTGCGCATTAAAGAGCCCGGCACTTTCAGGCCTTTTCGGATACCGCTAAATACCGGGTTATTGTCAGCCATGTTAGTGCTACCTGTTGCCGTATACTTTCTGGCCTTATCTGATATTATTGCAAAATCAAAGGATTCAATCAAACCTATTTTATTTGCAGTACTCATGATACTGAGCGGAGAAGTAGCATGGCAGATCATAAAGTTATGGAACAGAAGACGGGCATCCGTCTCATGATTTTATATGAGTCCGTTATTAAAATGCAGGCCTACCCTTCATAAATCTTAAAAAAGGTGCGCCTCAATTCCATTTTGGTGAATGGGGCCACAACCATTGGTATTTTTTCAATCCGTGTTTCGCTGGTATCGAGGCCAAAGGATTTATCATCAGAAAGGGATAAATGTTTAAGGAAGAAATAGCTGTTGAGTATCATCCCATCCCGGAACCGGAACTCATTATCGGTAGAGAGGAAAGTTTCGAGCACTACGAATACGAAGTCGGCAGCAAGGTTATGTTTGCTTAACGATGGGTATGGGCTCCTGATGTCAATTTCTTTTTGCTCCACCATTTCTTTCACGACTTTGCGCATCATCAGGTTTATACGTGGCTGGACACGGAAACCCAACCGGAACTCAACCCGTATTACTTTATCTTTTTTAAGTTCTTCTATGGTATATTCCATAGTATATGGCTCATCAGTACGCTCTACGTGCACAAACCAATAAAAATCTGCCCGCTTGGGTTTATGGCTAAAGATTGAGTATATGATGCGCTCTTCGATCTGGAAAGTGTGGTCTGCCTTGGTTAGGTAAATTGCGTGTGTTGCAAATTTGGTAATACTGGTGTCTTTGCTCAGGTCCTCCAGTAGCGGCAGGTATTCTTTCATGTTCACGAACTTGAGGAAACGGTTAGTGATCTTGCGCGCGTTGTACCAAATGTACATGGTGAAAATAAGCCCGAACTCAAAAACAAGGAAGAATAAACGTTTAACGATCTTCACTGCGTTGGCAACAAAAAAAGAAGTTTCAACGGTTAAGAATACCACCAATATCAACACCACAATCCATAAAGGGAAATGCTTGACATACCTGAGAAAATAATACACAAGTATGGTGGTCATGAGCATGGCGATGGTAATAGAAAAACCATACGCTGCTGTCATTGCTTCTGATGTGCGGAAGTAGAGCACTACTAGTATACAGCCAACGCACAATATCCAGTTAATACTGGGTATGTATATCTGCCCGCGAATAGTTGTTGGGAATTTCACCTTTACTTTCGGCCAGAAATTAAGGCTTATGGCTTCATTGATCAGTGTGTATGAACCGCTTATCAATGCCTGGCTGGCAATAATCGTTGCAGCAGTGGCGATTATGATAGAGGGTAAGAGGTACCCGTGCGGCACAATTGCAAAGAACGGGTTTACGTCACCGAGGTTTTCATTATGCTGCAGTAATACCCATGCCCCTTGCCCCAGGTAGTTGAGCACCAGGGTTATTTTTACAAATATCCAGCTTACCTGTATGTTCTTGCGGCCACAATGCCCAAGATCAGAATACAAAGCTTCGGCACCGGTAGTGCAAAGGAATACGGCGCCTAGCAACCAAAAACCTTTAGGATGTGCTACTAAAAGCTTTATCGCATATACAGGGTTTAAACTTGCTAATATCTGGGGATAATGCATGATCTGGTGCAAACCAAGCCCACCCAACATTAAAAACCACAAAAACATGATAGGCCCGAAAGAACCACCAACTACCCTGGTACCAAAACGCTGAAAAATAAACAACAGAATTAAAATGGCCAATACAAGGCCCATTACCAAATGATTGCCCGGAATTATTGTGCCTTCAAGGCCTTTCACCCCATTAAGCCCTTCAATAGCAGAGGTAACGGATATAGGCGGTGTGATGATACCATCGGCAAGTAGTGTACCGGCGCCGATCATTGCCGGATACATCAGTTTCTTACCATAACGGCGCACAAGTGCGTATAAAGAAAAGATCCCACCCTCACCTTTGTTATCGGCCTGGAGCGTAATAAGAATATATTTGAATGTAGTTTGTAAAGTAAGGGTCCAGAATACGCAGGAAATAGCGCCAAGTACCAAACCTTCATTAGCAGCACCGCCTTCTTTTAATATTGTCTGAAATGTATATAATGGAGAGGTACCAATGTCACCATAAATTATACCCAACGTCACCAAAAGCCCGGCAAAGGAAACTTTCTTTAGATGGTTTGAATCCATTGATTTAACCCCAAAATTTAACGGGTGCGCAAAGTTATAAGAGTTATTGTTTTATAAAAAATTTATTATTGCATCCTTAGAAAATTATGAAGACCATATATAAGGAACAATTATAATGTTAAGAATACTTATATTAATTGATAAAATTAGCCGGTATGATCATTTAAACCAAAATGACAAGCGGTGAGAACACCGCTTCTTAGCATTGCTGCTGACATGCAATAAAATCAATTCGAATTGAGTGCTCCAATGCTTTATTTTTTATTTTCAAGCTCATTTATGCGTTTAACCAGGTCTGCAAGCTGCTGTTGAAGGGTATCAATTTTCAGGGTTTGATCTTCTATTGTTTTTTGCTGCGCCTGGTTTTGCGCATTCAATTCCTGCACTGATTTTACAAGCGGCATAATGAAATCGGTATAACGGACTCCGTACAAACCGTCTTGAGTTGAAGGCCTTTCCACACCACAGAAATCATAGCCTGCGTCTTTTGCTGCCTGGTCCACTTCCTGGGCTATAAAGCCGCTCATTTTTATCTTC
>Ga0207079_1016_pt1 | contig 40276 bp, 38 predicted proteins | sample Alteio_BWMinHeat_61_FD_153525 | JGI IMG/M metagenome (GOLD analysis project Ga0207079, IMG submission 153525) | Enriched cells from forest soil in Barre Woods Harvard Forest LTER site, Petersham, Massachusetts, United States -... | ecosystem: Environmental > Terrestrial > Soil > Temperate forest >...
TCTCACCAAACCGTATGGTTAATTCATGCGTAACTTTTTCGGAAGATAGTCCAACGGCAAGATTGGTGACAACACAAAGACCCAACACTTTGAGTCCACAATGTCTTGCAATAATGACATCCGGTACCACGGACATTCCAACGACATCAGCCCCTAACATCCGATAAGCACGAATTTCTGCTGGTGTTTCAAACGAGGGGCCCAGCAATGAAATATAAATGCCTTCATGCACCATCACTTGTAAACGTTTTGCGACACTTAATAATTTTTCTCGTAAATCTCGATCATATGCATCTTCTAAGCTCACAAAACGTGGGCCTATGGATTCATCATTCGGACCTAACAATGGATTCCCTGGTTGAAAATTAAGATGATCCGTAATGGCCATGATTTCCCCAGGGCCCATTTCTGGACGTAAAGATCCCACCGCACCGGTGACAATAAGTGTTTCTGCCCCCAAGTTTTTCACAATGCGAACCAACGTACGAATGGATTCATATGATGCGCCTTCGTAAAGATGTAAACGACCCTTAAGGCATACCACCGGCACATCGTGCAAATATCCTAAAACCAACAATGACGCGTGTCCTTGCACTGCACCCGCATGAATACCTGGTAATGCTTGGTAGGGAATCGTAATGGGATTGGTTAATTGATCAGCAATTGCGCCCAACCCAGAACCCAAAATCATTCCTATTTTTGGTGTAAAACTCGGTGCGTAGCGACGAATTACATTCATAGTTTCTTGCATGGTGGTCATTGTTAAGTCCTTTAAGATAAATGAAATTTTTGGAGATGATACTACAATATTTTTGTCATTCCCACGAAGGTTGGAATCCATCCTATTTAAGGATTTATCATGCCAGCATGCTTTCCGCTTCCATCCAATCGTCATTTAGCGAAGCCGCTTGGATGGAAGCGGAAAGCATGCTGGCATGACAAGCTTAAATTTAAGCAGCAACGCCCTTTTCCAAAGAGGGTTTAGGTTTACATGACAAAAATACTTCCCCTTGAGAAAAAAATGATATATATTTCTGGCTCTAATAAAATATTTAACGAGGGGTTTGTAAGATGATTGAGCGGAGAAATGCTAATGATTCTCATTCAACAATTTTCTCAAGACTTTCTAAATGCATGAGCACCGCAAAAACGGTATTCCATTTGCTCGATGACCCACTCGTCGCGACTGAAAAAGCATTAAACATATCCGACCCCGGCTTTATGTTAGCCGCCGACAGCATGGTGGCATCGGTTTTCTTCATCGTAAGCGCCATTGAATTACAAGAAAGCATCAAGGAATTACAGGAATTAAATGAAGAATATGATGAAATAAAAGACAGGCTTGATGAAGAAACCATGGCAAGAAAAGCCCATCTCAAAAAATGCATGGATATTTGTTTCGTAAACATTGCATTGTCAGGCGGCGCCTTGATTGCAAGCACCGCTTTATTAATGGGCACCATTATGGGCGTTTCTTTTGCCGGCATAGCCTTTTTCCCGTTTGCCATCATGATGGCTATTCTCACCAAACAATGCTCAGAATATTATTTGCTAAATGACGAATTAAAACACTTACTCGCCATTCAAGATCCAACACCCGAACAATCAAAAAAAATCACTGAACTTAAAGATGAGATGTTTTATAAAAGAATGGAAATTACCGCACAGGCACTCATCACTTTTGGATTTCTTGCGTCAGTTGTCGCGGTAAGCATATTTAGTGCCGGAATGGCCCCTACTTTCTTCGTGATTGGCGGTGCGATATTCGGTCTCATCTTTAAATTACATGGTAAGTATCATGAACATGTCATGGAGAAAAAGGAGCTTGCAGAAAAGTTAGAGGCTGCTGAAGCTAAAAACACTGAATATCAAAGCAGTATAGAAACAATCACCAGCAAAAATATTCAATTAGGATGTGAAAATTCTTTCTTAGAAGAGGAAAATGCATCATTGAAGAAAGCACAGAAGGAAGCTAAAAGCTTTAATCCTCCTGGAAAAAATTCAGGGCTTCGCCGAAATTCTATGTTGAGATCGAATTCTCTGAATGATTTTGCATTACCTTCGTATCAAACTGCGTTGACTGCGAGGTAAAAAAACAACCATCGTCATTGGGAGCGCCCTAACCCCTTAAAAGCAGGGGTAAACATCGAAAATGACGATGCATTTGGCTTCATCTAAAAATGCTTTAAAACTGAGGTGATTATTTTTACAAATCTAATTGAACTTTGATGGCGCGTTCAACATCCAACATATTTTGAAAAGAGATGGACCCAACTTTTGATTTCAATCGAAGTTTGCTAACTGTTGCAATTTGATCCGCCATCGCCTTACTTATCTTTCCATCAATCTCAACATACGCTTCACATGGAAAACATTTTAATGTATTGCTTGTTATTGGTATAACTTGAACACGATTTAAAATCTTATTCGATGCATCATTACTAATAACAATTGCGGGTCTTACTTTCTGGGTTTCTCCCCCTATCGAAGGATTAAAGTCAACCCACCAAACCTCACCTCTTTGAATCATTGACATCCTTAATCACCCCTTCACTCCATTCCATTGCGGCATTCTCTCTTTCACTATCGGCCGCCATTTCACAATAAGCTTGTTCTAAATCCTGATGTAAAACATGCGGTTTTATTAAGTTCTCGATAAATTGACTAATTTTTCCTTCCCCAATAGTCGCGTATAGACCTTCATATACTTTTTCATCAATCGTAATGGTCAATTTTTTATGCATAACGCCCCCTTGATACGTATTTCATACGTATAGTATAGCCTATATATCACCCAAAAATCATCCTTAATATAAAAAAGAAAAAAGTAGCAAGCCCTGCCGCAGCCGGGATGGTAATCATCCAAGACATAAAAATATTTCGCATGACACCCAAATTTAAAGCATCAATTCCTCTCGCAAGCCCAACACCAAAAACGGCGCCGACTAATGTTTGCGTCGCAGAAACGGGAATGCCCGTACTGGTGGATGCAACCACAGTGGTTGCGGCGGCAAGCGTTGCGGCAAATGCCCGACTTGGTGTGAGTGTCGTGATCGCGCTACCGACAGTTTCAATCACTTTTCGACCATACATAAATAAACCCAATACCACCCCCAAGCACCCAAAAAGCATGATACCGCCGAGCAACATGCCATCATGCATGACTTCGCCCGTACCGACTAATCCAATAATCCCAGCGATTGGACCGACGGCAATCGCAACATCATTAGAACCATGCGCGAAAACCATTGCGCACGCAGTAAATGCCATTAACACACTAAACATTCCTTCGATATAAACATATTGCGTATGTCGATGCAGCTTAGTCCGTAAACGTAATTGGCGCATCATTAGCATACCAAAGGCCAAAACGAAAGCCGTGGTCAGAGTCACCACGCCACATTTTTGTAAAAAAGTGAGCGAAATATGAAAATGATTTAATCCTTTAATCGTCGTCATCAACGATAAAATGATTCCGACCAACGTTAAATAAACAGGAACCAAATATTTGGCCGATTTAAATGGATTTTCTGCTGCGAGAATATAACGACGAATCGAAATAAATAATAAAAAAGCAACGACGCCTGCAATGAGCGGTGAACTCACCCAACTGATTGCAATGTACCCAACGGTTTCCCAATGAATAGCATCGATACCTAACATGAGTGCACCCACCCCTACAATGGCACCCACGATGGCATTGGTAATGGATACTGGCATACCAAGAAAACTTGCAATCGTAATCCAAGTCGCGCCAGCTAATAAAACCGATAATAAGCCATAGACTAAAATGGCCGGAGGAAACCCCTCAATGTCAATTATCCCCCCACGAATTGTGTCAGAGACTTCATTTCCCCCTAAAAAAGCACCTGCAATTTCGAAAAAAATTGCAATAATTAATGCTTGTTTCACAGAAATCGCTTTCGATCCCATCGCGGTACTCATGATATTGGCAAGGTCATTCGCACCAATACCCCAGGTCATCCATAAACCTACCAAACAAGCGAGAACAATAAAAATCATTCCGTATTCCATGGTTTTATCTCATCTTGCTAATAAGGTTTGTAATTGATCGCCCACTTCGCGCGCTTGGTCGGCTAAATCGCCTGTCCACTCGATAATTTTATAAAGAAACATGACATCAATAGGCGGAAGTTTTGTTTCGATTTGAAAGAGAGCTTGGCGTAATGCTATTTCTTGCGCATCGGTTTCTTCTTCGATATGCAATAATTTTTGAATCATTCTTTCCACATGTTTTATTTCATTTCCACTAAAACCCGTTTCTAATAATTCATCCAGCTCGTGAATCGCGACGTTGGCTTGTTGGGATGCTTCAATATTTTTCTTGACGAATTCCATAAAATCGCTTGCGATTGGTTCTGGAAAAATCATTTTCCTTCCCAAAATTAATCCCGCAATATCTTTGGCTCTGCTTGCCAAGTGATCTTGCACATTTAATAAATCCAAAAGATCACTACGCGAAACTGGCATAAATAAACTTTTTGGCAAATGTAGGCGTAAATCTCGCTTCAAGCCATCTGCCTTATTTTCGAGGCGAACGATTTCTTGTTGCAATGATTCGACGGTCGCCCAATCTTTGGCGAGTACCGCTTCAAAAAAAGGCAATAATTCTTTAACACAAGCATGCACTTTCGCCATATGTTCTTCGAGCGGACGGATCGGCGAACGACCGAACATATTTAAAAAAGGGGTGGTGGGCATGATTTAATCCTTGAGCTCAGTTAAACTATGTCATGCCAGCATGTTTTTAGCTGGCATCCAAGCGGCATACAGCGAAGCTCTTTGGATGCCAGCTAAAAACATGCTGGCATGACAGGAAACCAACTACTTCACAAAAACCGGAATCACATCCAACATTCGATTCGAGAAACCCCATTCGTTGTCATACCACGACAATACTTTCACTAAATTTCCCATGACTTTGGTATGTGAAGTATCAAAAATGGAAGAAGCGGGGTTATGATTAAAATCAACCGAAACGAGAGGCTCGTCATTAATTTCTAAAATACCTTTCATTTCACCATTAGCCGCTGCTCTCATCACTTTGTTGACTTCGTCAATAGAAGTATCGCGCTTGGTTTGGAAAGTAAAATCAACAACAGAAACATTGATAGTCGGCACGCGAATAGAAAAACCATCCAATTTACCATTTAATTCAGGGATAACTAAACCAACCGCCGCAGCTGCACCGGTTTTGGTTGGAATCATGGAGTGTGCTGCCCCGCGAGCGCGTCGCAAATCACTATGATGCACATCAATCAATACTTGATCGTTAGTGAAGGAATGAATGGTATTCATCAAACCTTTTTCAATTCCGATCGTCTCGTGCAACACTTTCACCATGGGTGCTAAACAATTTGTAGTGCAAGAAGCATTGGAAATAACCGTGTCACTGGATTTTAAGGTATGTTGGTTGACACCGAATACGATGGTCGCATCAACACCTGTTGCAGGCGCTGAAATTAACACTTTTTTCGCACCCCCTTCCAAATGCGCGGATGCTTTTTCTTTGCTGGTAAAAAATCCGGTACATTCTAATACCACATCAATATTTAAATCTTTCCATGGTAATTTTTTGGGATCGCGTTCAGCAAGTACGCGAATTTTATCGCCATTTACCACAATATCATTCCCAGAAACTTGTACATCCCCTGGAAATTTTCCGTGTGTCGTATCATAACGAATAAGATGCGCATTCGTATTCACATCGCCTAAATCATTGATCGCGACAATCTGAATTTCTGGATGTTTTTTGGATTCATAATGCGCACGCAAAATATTGCGGCCAATACGACCAAAACCATTAATCGCAACACGAATCGTCATAGACTGTTCTCCTCTTTCACCTTAATTAATGACTGCGCAATTTCTATCACATGCGGAACCGTAAAGCCACAAGCTTTAAAAATATCTTTTGCAGGTGCGGACATACCAAAATGATCCAAACCAATAATTTTTCCCTTAGCGCCGACAAATTGATACCAGCTCTGACTGGATCCTGCTTCGATCGCGAGGCGCGCCGTGACATTTCTTGGCAACACACTTTCTTGATAAGCCGCATCTTGCGCCAAAAACACATCCGTCGAAGGCATGGATACTACTCGGACTTTAAGCGGCGCCAATTGTTGCGCGGCTTCCAGAGCAAGTATCACTTCCGAACCAGTTGCGATCATTATCAAATCCGGCGTACCTTCGCAATCCGATAAAATATAACCGCCACGTTGAATATGAGAAATCACATCCGTCGTGCGTTCGATAAACGGCAAATTTTGTCTAGAAAAAAGTAAGCAAGTAGCACCTTGACGCTCGATCGCTTTTTGCCAAGCGACAGCAGACTCCATCGTATCGGCAGGACGCCAGAGAGACATCTTTGGAATCAAACGCAAACTGGCAGTATGTTCCACCGGTTGATGCGTCGGCCCATCTTCACCCAAACCAATAGAATCGTGCGTATACACAAAAATCGTGCGAGCATCCATCATCGCTGCGAGTCGCAATGCATTTCGCGCATAATCGGAAAATGTTAAAAAAGTCCCGCCAAATGGCAACAAACCATTATACAATGCAATGCCATTCATGATGGCAGACATACCAAATTCGCGGACACCATAGTGAATGTATTGTCCCGCCGGATTCTCTTTTGAAAATGCTTTCACACCATCCCAGTGCGTTAAATTAGATTCGGATAAATCGGCAGAACCACCGAATAATTCCGGTAACACTTTAGTGAAATGATTGATGCAAACTTGAGACGCTTTTCGCGTTGCCATCGTTTCTTTTTTTTGCTGCAACGTATCTAACAATGTATGTACTGACTGGGTCCATTGTTCTGGCAACCGATTTTCCATACGACGTAATAATTCTCTCGCAAGATCAGGGTATTCTTTTTGATATTTGTCGAATAAATCCTGCCAATTTTTTTCGAGTTGCTGCCCTTTTTCACGGGCATTCCATTTTTTAGCAATATTTTCTGGAATCACAAAAGGCGCATGTTCCCACCGCAATTCGCGTCGAGAAGCCGCAATTTCAGCATCACCTAGTGGCGCGCCGTGCGTTTTTGCGGTGCCAACCAAATTGGGAGCGCCAAAACCGATTTTCGTTTTGCAACAAATGATGCTCGGTTTATCTTTTTGCGATTGAGATTCTAGAATCGCTTTTCGAACGGCTTCACTATCATGGCCATCCACGTTGGGTACGACATGCCAGCCATAACTTTCGAAACGTTTAGGTGTATCATCCGTAAACCACCCCCCCACATGTCCATCAATCGAAATTTCGTTATCATCATATAAAACGATTAATTTATTTAACCCAAAAGTCCCCGCGAGCGAGCACACTTCATGTGATATCCCCTCCATCAAGCAACCATCGCCTACAAAAACATATGTATAGTGATCGATAATGGGAAAACCTTCCCGATTGAATTGCGCGGCCAAATGTTTTTCGGCAAGCGCCATACCGACGGCATTGGCCAATCCCTGACCCAATGGACCCGTGGTCGTTTCGACACCGGGGGTTTCTCGAACCTCTGGGTGACCTGGGGTTTTGGAGTGCATTTGACGAAAATTCTTCAAATCGTCGATCGTGACATCATAGCCCGTCAAATGCAGCAACGCGTATTGCAACATCGATCCATGACCATTCGATAAAATAAAACGATCGCGATTCAGAAAATGAGGATTATTAGGATTGTGTTGCAAAAAGTCATTCCACAACACCTCAGCAATGTCCGCCATTCCCATGGGCATTCCAGGATGGCCCGAGTTGGCTTTTTGTACAGCGTCCATACTTAAGACACGAATTGCATTGGCAAGATCGCGACGTGATGGCATGGTTTCTCCAATAGTAAACAGAAAAATTTCGTGAATCTTACCAGAAAAATTAGTATTATGCAGGACTCTCTTTCAAAGCAGGACGGATTATGCAAAAAGAATTCTTATTTACCTCAGAATCGGTGTCGGAAGGGCATCCTGACAAGATCGCCGATCAAATTTCTGATGCTATTTTAGATGCGATTCTAGAACAAGATCCTAACGCACGGGTCGCATGTGAAACATTAGTCAAAACTGGAATGGTTTTAGTAGGCGGCGAAGTGACGACCGGTGCATGGGTCGACATTGAGCAATTAACGCGCAGCGTCGTTCGTGACATTGGATACAATAGCTCCGAAATGGGCTTTGACTGGGAATCTTGCGCGATTATGTCCGCGATTGGCAAACAATCCGTCGATATCGCACAAGGCGTCGACCGCGCAAACCGCGAAGAACAAGGGGCGGGAGATCAGGGGCTCATGTTTGGCTATGCGACAAACGAGACCTCCGTTTTAATGCCTGCGCCCATTTATTTTGCGCATGAATTAGTGAAGCGCCAAGCTGAATTGCGCAAAGAAGATGTTTTAGCTTGGCTCCGACCGGACGCAAAAAGCCAAATTACTTTTCGTTATGCCGATGGCCGCCCGGTTGGGATTCAAGCCGTTGTGCTTTCCACCCAACATCATCCTGATATCAGCCATGATAAATTAGTGGAACATGTCATTGAAGAAATTATCAAACCCATCCTTCCCGAAGAATGGATTGATAAAAACACCAAATATTATGTCAATCCAACGGGTCGTTTCGTGATTGGCGGACCTTTAGGTGATTGTGGTTTGACTGGCAGAAAAATCATTGTCGATACTTATGGCGGTATGGCGAGACATGGTGGTGGATGTTTTTCTGGTAAAGATCCCTCCAAAGTCGATCGTTCCGCTGCATATGCCGCGCGTTATGTTGCTAAAAATATCGTGGCAGCCGGCATTGCCGACCGATGCGAAATCCAAGTGTCTTACGCGATCGGTGTGGTTGAACCGATTTCCATTTTTGTGGACACTTTCGGCACCGGCAAAATTCCCGATCACGAAATTATTGCATTAATCCGCGAACATTTTGATTTACGTCCTTACGGCATTATCAAAATGCTGGATCTTTTAAAACCCATTTACCGTCCTACCGCAAGCTACGGACATTTTGGTCGCGAAGACTTGAATGTCTCTTGGGAAAAAACTGATAAAGCCGATATTTTACGTAAAGCCGCCAAAGTTTAGGGGAATGTGCACATGCAAGTCAAAGTAAAAGAGGTCACTATGGATGCAAAAGTTGCAGATATGAGTCTCGCTGAATGGGGACGTAAAGAAATTCAAATTGCTGAAACCGAAATGCCAGGATTAATGGCATTACGTCGTATGTACAAAGATAAAAAACCGTTGCAAGGTGCGCGAATTGCCGGTTGTTTGCATATGACGGTTCAAACCGCCGTGTTAATTGAAACATTACTTGCGCTGGGGGCGCAGGTAAGGTGGTCTTCCTGTAATATATTTTCCACCCAAGATCACGCAGCCGCGGCGATTGCAGCAGCGGGGATTCCGGTCTTTGCTTGGAAAGGCGAAACCGAAGATGAATACTGGTGGTGCGTTGACCAAACCATTGAAGGCCCGGATGGTTGGAAGCCCAACATGATTCTGGATGATGGTGGTGATCTGACACTGTGGATGCACGAAAAAACACCTGAATTGTTGAACGATGTGAAAGGTGTTTCCGAAGAAACAACGACAGGGGTACGTCGTTTATATGAAATGTTTAAAGATGGCACGCTCAAAGTGCCTGCGATTAATGTTAACGATTCCGTCACTAAATCGAAATTCGATAATTTATACGGTTGCCGTGAATCCTTGGTCGATGGTATCAAACGCGCAACGGATGTCATGATTGCCGGCAAAATTGTTGTGGTTTGTGGTTATGGTGATGTGGGTAAAGGTTGTGCGCAATCCTTACGAGCACTCGGCGCCACGGTATTGATTACCGAAATCGATCCTATTTGTGCATTACAAGCCGCGATGGAAGGTTATCGTGTTGTCACGATGGATGAAGCCGCAAGTATTGCCAATATTTTTGTGACTGCAACAGGTAATTACCACGTTATTACTTTTGATCACATGCAAAAAATGCGCGATCAAGCGATTGTGTGCAACATTGGTCACTTTGATTCGGAAATTGATATTGCTTCCTTGAAAAAATTAACGTGGGAAAACATTAAACCGCAAGTGGATCACGTTATTTTCCCTGATGGCAAACGCATTATCATTTTAGCCGAAGGTCGTTTGGTGAATTTGGGTTGCGCCACCGGTCACGCAAGTTTTGTAATGTCGACTTCGTTCACCAATCAAGTCTTGGCACAAATCGAATTGTGGCAAAACAGCGACAAATATCCGCTCGGCGTACATATTTTACCGAAGAAGTTGGATGAAATGGTCGCGAGATTGCACATTGATCAATTAGGTGTGAAATTAACGAAGTTAACACCGGAACAAGCGAAGTACTTAAATCTTTCTGTTGATGGTCCGTATAAAGCGGAGCAGTATCGGTATTAAAATATATTGTCATGAGGGAAACCCGTCGTCCCGCGGCTTGTCCGCGGGATCCAGTGACATCAACTAAGCCATTCTGGATCCCGCGGACAAGCCGCGGGACGACGGGTTTAACTGAACCTTTTAAGAAGCCGCTCCACCACCTGGGACAGTATTAACAGTCACATCAACAGCGTTACCCGTACTACACACTCCTGTATAACCTGGCTGCGTGCTCATTTGATCTGCTAATAAATTACAAGAACCGATATCCGAAGTTTTAGTACTTATCACGTAAGTATTAGCTACTGATCCACCTTTTGCTGTCATTGGATCATTCGTCCAAGGAGATTTAGGAATAGAGTCAGCCGTAAAATAGGATTTAATATCATCATTAGTTAAAGAGCTTAAGGCTTTCCCTTGCAATCGCCATTGCTCAACCGCAGAGACCATTGCAGTAATACCACTAATCGCGGATGTTACTTTTTGATTGGTGGATGCTTGCCCGAAGTAACGCACAGACATTGCAATAATAATACCGGCGATGGCTAACACTAACATAATTTCTAACAACGTCACGCCTAACATTGTCTTTAAAGATTTGTTCATGGATTTGTCCTTTCGCTAATACGCTATGAAGATTTTAAGATTACTATGTATAATTGCGTGAGGCAATAGGGCCTACTACGTAGAAGACTAAAATGTATCATAAAACATCCACTGAACATCATATTGCTTTATCTCCAGAAACAAAGGCTTGGGGAAGTGTGATCTGGCTACATGGCTTAGGTGCCGATGGCCATGATTTTGCGCCCATTGTTCCCGAATTAAAATTACATAACGATTTACCTTTACGATTTATTTTTCCGCACGCACCTATGCAACCGGTGACGATTAATAATGGTTATGTCATGCGCGCATGGTTCGATATTCAATCGATGGATATTCATCAAAAAATTGATGAAAAAGGTATTCACGCATCCATTCAAATTGTTAATGGATTGATTCAAACGGAAGTGGACGCAGGTATTCCCATTGAAAAAATTGTATTAGCGGGTTTTTCGCAAGGTGCGGTGATTGCTCTCATGGCAGGACTTCACTATCCAAAATCGCTTGCGGGAATAATGGCGTTATCAGGATTTTTACCGCATGCAGAAAGCTTGCTCACCAAAGCCAACCCGGCCAACGCAACCACCCCCATTTTTATCGGACATGGTAGAGAAGATTTCGTCGTGCCTTTTCCGTTAGGTGAAAGAACCGCAGATGTGTTGATAAAAAATCACTACAACGTCACTGCGAAATATTATTCCATCGCCCATACCGTGAGCTTGGAAGAAATTAATGATATCAGCCGATGGTTAAAGGATTTATACCAAAAATCCAATGCCTATTGAAAATAGATTCAAGGGCCCGGCGTTGCTTTTAGGAACAGATTTGACAATTGATAATTATTGATCTATTGTGTACATATGAGTACACATTTAAGAGAGGCTCATATGGAAAAAAGCATTCTGAAAGTAGGTATGCGAGAGTTTCGCGCTCATTTACCTCAATATCTTATGACTTCTTTACCTGTAGCTATTACGCGACATGGTGAAACAATCGGCTTTTATATTCCCACTAAACATCATCATAATAAAGCCGAACTAGAATCTTTAAAACTGGCAGTAATAAAACTTGAAGAATTACTTTTATCACAAGGGATTACAGAAGAAGAGTTATTTTCAGAATTCCGTAAACTAAGAAATGCAGAAATTTCACATGATAAAGAGAAAAAGAAAGTCTAATGTCATCCAATATTTTAGTAATAGATGCGAATATTCTAATTCGAGCTGTTTTAGGCAATCGGGTAAGAAATTATTTAATTGAATTTAGCGAAATAATTGGACATCAGATCGTATCCATCTTTTTTTTGAGTCACTAAAACCCATTTACGCAGAATTTATTCCATAGGGCATTATTTTTTGTATGCTCAATTAATTATTTTTTAATAAAAGCTAATGCAACGCCAAAACCAATTAAAAATACACCTAATGCTTTTGAAATATATTTTTCAATTTTAGTTAATAAGCGCAAAACACGCGGATGAGATAAAAGAATAGTTAAACTACAAAACCATGCGGTTATGATAACAAACATTTCAATAGCATTTAGTAACTAAAGCAAAATCTGGCCCGGGGAGTATTGCAGATAAGAGCATTAATAATCCAATAGTAAAAAATTGAGCAATCATGGTTTTGCACCGCTTATCGTTTATACGAGAAACCCGATGCCTATTGAGAAAAGGTTTAAGGGCCCGGCGTTGCTTTTCGCTTGGGTCCATTGCATTAAAATCGACATATTAGAATATAGCCAATAATCAGCGCCAAAACCGTAGAATAAATTTGTTGAATTACCATCGTCCTCTGGATACGTTTGCGCACCACCTAATTTAGCGTAGAGTTCCGCACCGACTTCTGGAAATGGAATGATAGCTTTCGCTGCGATATCAAAGGCATGATTACCGGTGAAACTACTGGATGATTTGCCATAAGTCGTATAACCACCTTCGACTCCAAAAAATGGCAAGAATTTATATCCAACATTTACATTGAAGCCTAAAGCAGTGCTGCTGTTATTGTTATCATCATTGCTATCATCATTATTATCATTGTTGTCATTGCTATCATTACTTGAATTTGTATTAGTAATCCCAACACTCCCATCGGCGTACCAACCTCGGGGGATAGGGATGTGGGCGAAAGCATTGCCAAATAAAATAAAAATGATAAATCCGCTAAAAATTTTTTTTATATGCTTTTTCAAGTCATTTCTCCCATTGCAGCATGCTATAAGAATGCCATTATGAAGACTTGAAGTAAAGGCAGGTTTTGTCATGCCAGCATGCTTTTAGCTGGCATCCAATTGGCATTCAACGAAGCCGCTTGGATGCCAGCTAAAAGCATGCTGGCATGACAGGTTTGGAGAATGGATCCCGCGGGACTTGTCGCGGAAGGAGTTCCTGAAATTCCAGCGAGAGCGACGCCAGAGGTGCTAAGTAAAATGGTTGCAACTGCGATTTTTTTTAACATATTTTTTTCTCCACGTTTTATTTATTTATTTATAAGTTGTTCGTCTTTTCATTTTAAAGAAAAACGCACGAAGAAATCATAGCGGATTATGATCAAGGATTCAACATTACGTAACTTACTGTATTTATTTTAATAATAATCCCCACTGTCATGCCAGCATGTTTTTAGCCGGCATGACAACCGGAATTATTTCGCTTTGGTATAAGGCGCAAAAACCTCATTCAACTGTTTCGAAACACGAATAAAAGTCGTACGTTTTGACAATTCTTTCAAGCGTTCCGCGCCGACATAGGTGCAAGTAGAACGTATGCCGCCGAGAATATCTAAGACCGTATTTTTGACAGGTCCGCGATAAGGAACATTGACAGAACGCCCTTCGCTGGCACGATATTCTGCAACGGATCCATGATATCTTTCCATCGCTTCGGTCGAGCTCATACCGTAAAAACGTTTAAAACGTAAACCCTGCTCTTCAATCACTTCACCCAAACATTCATCATGACCAGATAGCATGCCGCCTAACATAATAAAATCTGCACCTGCGGCAAAAGCTTTTGCAACATCACCGGGCGTTTCGCAACCACCATCCGCACAAACATGGCCACCTAATCCATGACCTGCATCTGCACACTCAATAATGGCAGAAAGCTGCGGATAACCCACCCCCGTTTTTTCACGAGTAGTACAAACAGAACCGGGGCCAATCCCAATTTTTACAATATCAGCACCAGATAAAATTAATTCTTCCACCATTTCTCCCGTCACCACATTTCCCGCCATGATAACTTTATCGGGATGCGTGTCACGAATACGTTTTAAAAAATCGACAAACCGTTCCGTATAACCATTCGCGACATCGAGACAAATCATTTGAGCTTTCGTTTTTTTAATAATGTCTCCCACTTTCGTAAAATCATTTTCCGAAATACCAATTGAAACAAAGCAGGATGCAATAACCTTATGATGTTTTGTTGCAAATTCGCTCCATTCTTCTTCCGTAATGAATTTATCAATAGCCGTCAATAATCCATGCTCGTGAAGCGCCGTCGCCATTTGAAAAGTACCCGTATGATCCATATTCGCCGCAATAATGGGTACGCCTTGCCATTTAGTGCCTGCATGTTTGAATCGAAATTCACGCTCTAAAGTTACCTCTGAACGTGACTTTAATACGCTACGTTTAGGACGAATTAATACATCTTTGAAATCCAACTTCACATCATATTCAATACGCATAAATACCTCATGACGCTTTTCTAAGCGCGCAAAAATAAAAACCATCCATTTCATCCATGCCTGGCAAAATTTGACGGCCATAGAGACTGGCGACCCCCCAATCCATGGCTATTTTTTCTTCGAAAGCGTCCGTTGTTTTTTGGAGAAAATCGGCAACAACTTCGACATTTTCATCGGAAAAAATAGAGCAAGTGGCATAAACGAGTATGCCATTTGGCTTTAAAAGCGGCCATAGTGCCGCCAGGAGTCGCTTTTGTTCATCTGCAAGTTTCGCAATATCCTTGTCTTGTCGCAATATTTTTATGTCGGGATGTCTTCGAATGACGCCGCTTGCAGAGCAAGGTGCGTCTAATAAAATGCGATCAAATAATCGTCCTTCGAACCACTGCGATACATTGCCAACATCTGCCGCGATGCATTTTGCTTTTAATTGTAATCGAGATAAATTTTCCTCGATGGATTGCAATCTTTTCGGATCTTTATCGACGGCGACGAGTTCTACATCTGCCATTTCTAAAATATGGGCCGTTTTCCCGCCGGGAGCTGCGCAGGCATCGAGTACATATTGATTTTTTTCGAGCTTTAATAATTCTGCCGCAAGTTGGGCTGCGCCATCTTGCACGGAGATTTTACCTTCAGAAAATCCGGGTAGTTCGGACACGTTCACGGGAGTATTTAAAATAATGCCGGATTGGGTGTGGGGGATGTTTCGAATATTCTCTAGTACGTCGTCCCGCGGCTTGTCCGCGGGATCCAGAGCGACATCATGAGCCCCTCTGGATCCCGCGAATAAATCGCGGGACGACGAGTTTACATACTGCTCTCTCGTCCCCCGACGCACATTCACCCGCAACGCAAATGGTGGATGTTCGTTGTTAGCCTCTAAAATATTAATCCATTCTTTCGGCCAATCATTTTTTATTTTATCGATCATCCATTGGGGATGAGAATATTTCGCCGAAAAATTTTTTTCGAGTTTCGTCATCAAATCTTCTTGTCGACGCAAAAAATTTCGCAGCACGGCGTTCACCAATCCGCGCGCCCATTCTTTTTTAAGGTGTGTAGTGAGTGAAACCGTTTCAGAAACCGCCGCATGTGTTGGCACACGCATCTCCGTTAATTGATAAAGCCCCATTAACAATAAACAATAAATAACTTTGTCTTTTTGTTTTAATGGTTTTTCTAATAATTGTTGCAGGAAAAAATCTAGTCGAAAAAAATTGCGGCAAACGCCGTAGCATATTGCTTGGGTGAAACCGTCGTCCCGCGATTTATTCGCGGGATCCAGAGCGGCATCTAGGAAACTCCTGGGTCCCGCGAATAAATCGCGGGACGACGGGGTGAACGAACGCCCCGCAACAATCACCTGAATTAAAATATCGAGCGCGTGACTTCGAGCGTTCATGTAAAACATTGCCCCAACTGAAATAAATCATGTCTACCATTCAACAACTCTCGCGCGGAAAGTACGCGGCCACCCGATAATTGCAATTGTGTTATTTGCAAAATATCTTTGCCAGTAACAACATCGATTCCATCTGCCGAAACCGCAACAATTTCCCCTATTTTTGCATTGATTGGATTTTTTGAAATAACGTTCGCTTCATAAATTCGAATCACATTGTCATCGAGTGTCGTGTAAGAAATGGGGCGCGGATTAAAACCACGAATTTCTAATGCAAGTGTTGCTGCGCTTTTTTGCCAGTCAATTTTAGCTTCTTCTTTAGTAAGTTTATGCGCGTACGTCGTGTGCGAATTATTTTGCATTTCTGGTTTTAATTTTTTGTAATTTTCTAAAGTATATAACAAAGCGTCACTACCCAATTCTGCTAATCGATCATGCAAGGTTTGACTCGTATCCGTCTCAAAAATGTCGCATTCCTCTTTGTACAACATGGGGCCGGTGTCTAACCCTGTATCCATTTGCATAATGGTCACCCCCGTTTTTTTATCACCGGATAACAACGCACGTTGAATAGGCGCCGCACCTCGAAAACGTGGTAACAAAGAGGCATGTATATTTAAGCATCCAAATTTGGGGGCCTCTAAAATAACTTTCGGCAATAATATTCCATAAGCCACCACAATCATAAAATCGGCTTTATAATCGCTTAAAATTTTTTGGTCCGCGGGATCTCGAAAATTCAAAGGCTGTTCAATCGGCAAATCGTATATTAATGCAATGTCTTTGACTGGACTTTGCGAAACCTGACGCCCTCGACCCGACGGTCGATCAGGCTGTGTATATACCGCTAAAACTTCATGCTCGGATTGTAAAAGACTTTGTAATGTCGTACATGAAAATTCTGGTGTACCCGCAAAAATAATTTTATAAGATGCCATATTCACTCATTTTGCAAAATTCAAACCTTCCTTGAAGTTCTCGAGTGCACCTGCCTGGTCACCCAATTTTTGTAACAATATAGCATACGCTGCAAAAGTTTGCGGTTTTGGATCTAATTTCAAACTTTCAATAAAGTAACTACGCGCCTTACCCCATAGTTTGGCGCGTGTACTTAATTTTCCGCATACACACAATAACACTGGTTCTTTCGGATAATATTTTAATAAAGATTCCGCATGCGATAATTGTTTTTTGAGATCTGGCGTTTGCAATTTTCCGTATAATTCCATCAAATCTTTGTTCCAGGATTTTTTCAACGACTTAAAAATCATGTCTTCTATTTCATTCGATGCAGGTTGCGATTTTGCATAATAAAAAAGACATTCAGGATCTAGGGCAAATTTTTTCGGGATGGTTTTCCAAGTTTCGAGGGGATTTTTGCTGTTTTTTAACAATTCAACATAAATTCTTTTTTGAAGCAAAGCATACTCTTCACGATTAACAACTTTTGCTTTGTAAAGATCGGGGGAAATTTTTAATAAACTATCAAAATCACCTGAATGCACATACACACGTTCTAACAATTTCAATACCACGGGTTGCCGAGGCGCAATGCGACGAAGTGCAATCAAAGTCGCTTTCGCTTGTTCGATTTGACCACGATGTAATTGTAATTCAGCTTGCACAATACCGACTGGAATATCCGCATTTTTGGAAACGATGTGTGCTTTCTGCAAATAATTATCTCGTTTATCATACTCATGATTGGCGTCAGCCACTTTTGCTAATACTAAATAATTCACAATGGGTGCATTGGATTGCGGAACGCCATCTAACAATAAAGACTCTGCATGTTTATAATGACCTTCAATAAATTCTAAAATACCATGTGATGTTTTCGTGATGGATTTATCTTTGCGACGCCAAAAAAACCAATTTTTCATACGATAAAAAGTGAGATCAGCAGAACTTAATATTTGCATAATGAAAAACAAAAGCCACATTATCACGATAAAACTTAAGACCGCAAACCAAAGCGGCATTTCAACCGACCATTGTCGATAGGAAAAATAAGCAAGCCCCGGATCTTTTGCAATTGCGACGCCAATCCACACTGAAAAAATTAATGCAATCAGTAAACCGATAAAACGCCACATAGATTACTCTCCTTTTTTCAATGCGTTTACTGCTTGCAATGAATTTGAAATATCTTTCGATACCATCTGCACATCAAACTGCTGAAGCGCATTTAATTCGTTAACGAGAGCAATGGTTTGACTCGCATTCGACACAAAATATTCGTCGACATATTTTTTGATATTCGTGAGACTAGTTTGATAAATCGTGTTGTTGCCATGCAACAAACCCCATTCTGCGTGCATAACGTCAGTTGTCATCAAACCATAAAGAAAAGTTTCTTGTCCCGGTGAAATGAGCGGCATTCTTCCTTTCGTGTTATAACGCACCACCACAAGACTTCGTAAAGAATCCCAGGTATTTTGCAATCCTTTTTTCCACCACGATAAATTTTCATTGTTGTTTTCTGCTGGAATATTGTTATTTTCTTGTGAAATTTTTGTAATTAAAGGTAAGCGTTGCAACTCATCATTCAATGCGTTAAGACGCATGTAAATCCCAGTGGTATCAATGATCGGTGCGCTTTGTAAATTCGCGATATCTTTTGCCAGCGCTTCTCGCAATGCGATCACGTTGGTATCTGATACGTTTTGTAATGCTTCATCCGCTTTTTTTAATATTTGAATCGTATCAGGAATGTTATGGTCCAAAGTTAAAGTCTGATTCGCAAATTTTATCAAAAAATCCACTTCCGCAATTTTGAACTGCGCCTCAATACCAGGGGTTTGTTCGATTTTTTGAATCGAATCCTCGACATTTTTCATTTGTTCCGATTGTTTTGATTGTGAGTCCGCCAACGATTTTCTTAAATCATCCACATTATTTTTGAGTATTTGAATGTCAGATTCAAAAATGGATGCTTCTCTAATTTGCATTTTTTGCAGTGAAACATAACTCATATATGCCCCATACCCGACGCATAGCAACACCACGACGGCGAGTGCCGAAAACAAAATTCCCAACCCTTTCCACGAAAAATGTTTTTTCTTTGGAGATGTTTCTGTTTCATTTTCCATAAATTATCCTTTTCAATTCGACCATGATGGCATCGGTACTTGCATTTTTCGCGATAAATATTTTTTGAAACCCCATTGCTTTCGCCACATCATACATTTTTTCACTAATGACCAGCGTCGGTACATGACATAACGTTGGTCCAAAAAGTTTTGTTAGATTTTGTAAAATGTCATTTGATGTGGTAACGATTATATCAATTTTCGATGCCTGCACAAAATCCACATTAACTTCGGGCAATTGGCGCCGGTAAACATGCAGGCGAGTCACGATCGCCCCTCGTTTGCTTAACATTTCCCCTAGAAAAGGCCGACCACCTTCGCCTTGAATGAGGGCAAAGTTAAGACCCTGCACATCTTTCATTTCGGGCAATGCAAGTAAACCCTCACTTTTCCAATCGGTTTTGGGATAAAGATCGACATGTAACCCAGCACTTTCCAATGCTAAAACCGTGCCTAATCCGATGGCAGCGATTTTGGTATTTTCTGATAAATTTTCGCGAAAATATTTCGCACTATGATAAACCGCCTGAGGACTAATAAAAATCAGCCAATCAAAGTGAGTCTCCATTTTTGGAAAATCGAGAGGCACGATTTCTAACAATGGTAAATAAAGGGCATTTCCATTTGCTGCACGGATGATTTCAGCGAGCACATTTCCCGCAGGTTTAGGGCGGGTAACTAAAATGGTCCTGCCTTTAAGATCGATAGATGGCATGTAAAATTTCTTTTGCGCCTTGTGATATCAAATCATTCGCGACGGCAAGTCCCAAGCTTTCAGGATCCGTACCTGTTTCTTCCGCATGCAACACGGTTTCGCCATCAAGATCTGCGAGGAGTCCTCTTAAATAAATTTCATCTCCCATCATTTCAGCAAAAACGGCCAAGGGTGATTGGCATCCGCCACCCAGGGTTCGACAGACCGCACGTTCTGCGCTGACACACTGATGCGTTTCCACATCATTTAATTTTTGAATAAGCGCGAGCGTTTCAATGTCCTCCTTTCGACATTCAATCCCTAAAGCACCTTGCCCCGCTGCGGGTAACATATCCGTGTAGGAAAAATAATCTTTGATGCGAGTCGCAAGGCCTAAACGATCAAGACCTGCGGCCGCCAAAATAATGGCAGAAAATTTTCCCTCATCAAGGTGAGCGAGCCTCGTATTCACATTACCGCGCAAATTGACAATTTTAAGATCAGGACGGAGGGTTGCTAATTGGCTTTGTCGACGTAAACTGGAAGTCCCCACCACTCCACCTCGCGCGAGGGATTGCATCGTCGGATAATCATTTGACACCCACACATCGCGAGCATCCGCTCTCTCACAAATGACAGGCAAATGTAATTTATTCGGTAGTTGCAAGGGCACATCTTTCATCGAATGCACTGCAATATCAGCACGTCCATCTAATAACGCTTCTTCTAATTCTTTAACAAACAGACCTTTTCCACCCACGGTCATCAACGGAATATCGAGCATTTTATCCGCACTCGTTGTCATGCCGAGGAGCTCAATCTTCAAGTCTTTGAAATGCCTTAAGAGCTCCATTTTTACCCAATTCGCTTGGGCGAGGGCGAGTGGGCTTTCCCTTGTTGCGATGATCAGTGATGTTTTGGGCATAGATTTCACTCATAAAAAAACCATTATCCTCATAACAAATTCACGTTACAATAGATTTATTTTGTTAAACGACAAGGATGATGCATGTTTAAATTAGAAGAACGTACACAAATGATTTTCCGTGAAATGATGACGCATCCCGCAATATTTACCCACGCTTCCCCAGAACATATTGCGATTTTAGGCGATCCAGACAGTCAAATTTTGCAGGAAGTATTAAAACATTCAGAAATTAAAGAGGTTTATCACAATACCACATCGCAGAAGGTCGATATTTTAATTAATGCAGGAATTCACACGACAAATTCTAAAAATTATTCCACTTTACTGAATCCCAATGGCATTTTTATTCAAAAAAGTAGCTCTCCTTTTGAAATATCTGCCATACAACTTTTGATGCAAGATTTAAAATCCATGGGTTTTAATGAATTTCAAATTCTGACATTTCCTCAACCAAGTGTAGATACCGGTTTAGGGAGTGCCATTATGGCGATGAAACAAGGGATTTTCAGACGAATTCGAGAAAAAAATATTTTCAATAAACCTTTTAAAACGCATTATTATAATTTTGATGTGCATCACGCGGCGATGGTTTTACCTGAATTTATGCGTGAATCTTTTAATAATCAAGAGGAAATTCCATGAAAGAGAGTCTTTTAAGTGACCTCGCCAAAAAATTAGCAAAAATCTTGCCCGAGAATTTACAAAAAATGCAACACGATGTTGAAAAAAACTTTCATGCCGTATTAGAAAAAACCTTTAATAAACTAGATCTCGTGACACGTGAAGAATTTGATGCGCAAACCAAAGTATTAGCGCGCAGCCGAAAAAAAATTGAAGAACTCGCCGCGCGTGTCAAAGAATTGGAAAAGAAACGCAGATGAAAAATGCATGACAGATTTTTTATTTGAATGACATCCCGTGACCGATTATGATAGAACCCAATCGAACTATTTTGTGGCGCTTCTAAATCCTGATTCAAAAGATATCGAAGGATATCAAAAATAACCAACCAATGAGCGAAAATCACGTATGAAACGTAATCAATCATATACCGCGGAGTCCATCGAGGTATTAAGCGGTCTTGAACCTGTGCGCCGTCGTCCAGGTATGTACACAGACACAACCAATCCCAATCACATGGCGCGCGAAGCCATTGATAACAGCGTCGACGAAGCAATGGAGGGGCATGCAACCACACTTCAAGTCATTTTATACAAAGATAATTCCCTAGAAGTTATTGATGATGGCCGCGGTATGCCCATTGATATTCATCCGGAAGAAGGCATTTCGGGTGTTGAATTAATTCTCACTAAATTGCATAGCGGTGCTAAATTTTCTAATAAAATGTACCGCTATTCCGGTGGTTTACATGGCGTAGGTATTTCTGTAGTGAATGCGCTTTCCGAGCAATTTACTGTCACTATTAAACGTGATGGTAGTATTTACCAAATGCAATTTAAAAATGGAGAAAAAGCATCCAAGCTAAAAACCATTGGTACTTTAAAAAATAAACGCGAAACGGGAACTTCCGTCCGTTTTTGGCCCAATCCAAAATATTTTGATTCCCCAAAATTTGTTGCTCAAAAATTAAAGCATACGTTGCGCGCGAAAGCCGTGTTATGCCCTGGTTTGCATGTGTCTTTTCATGATGAACATACGAATCAAACCGAAGAATGGCACTATGAAGACGGTTTAAAAAATTACTTGATGGAATCCGTCGGCAAATCAGCTTACATTCCGGATGAACCTTTTATTGGTTCCCTAGCCGGTAATCAAGAAGCCGTAGACTGGGCTGTCATTTGGTTACCAGAACAAGGTGAAATTCTTGCAGAGAGTTACGTGAACTTAGTCCCAACCCCACAGGGTGGCACACACGTTAACGGTTTACGATTAGGATTGTTAGAAGCGCTACGAGAATTTTGTGAATTTCGTAATTTATTACCGCGCGGCATTAAACTTGCGCCAGAGGACATTTGGGATCGTTGCGCCTATATTCTGTCAGTAAAATTGCATGAACCACAATTTTCCGGTCAAACCAAAGAAAGGTTATCGTCAAGAGAATGTGCGAGTTTTGTTTCCGGTGTCGTCAAAGATGCTTTCAGTCTTTGGTTAAATCAACATGTCGCTTTTGGTGAAATACTCTCAAGTTTTGCCATCCAAAATGCACAATTGCGAATGAAAGCCGCGCAAACGGTGGTTCGCAAAAAAATAACCAATGGTCCCGCACTTCCTGGCAAATTAGTGGATTGCAGTTTGCAAGATATAAAACGCACCGAATTATTTTTAGTGGAAGGTGATTCCGCAGGTGGTTCTGCCAAACAAGCGCGAAATCGCGAATTCCAAGCGATCATGCCGTTGAAAGGTAAGATTTTAAATACGTGGGAAGTCGATTCTTCGCAGATTCTTGCATCTGAGGCAATTCATCATATTTCTGTCGCAACGGGCGTTGAGCCAGGCACGAATACCCTGCAAGGATTGCGTTACGGCAAAATTTGTATCTTAGCAGATGCGGATTCCGATGGTTCACACATCGCGACGTTGTTATGTGCACTTTTCGTCAAACATTTTCGTCCACTCGTCGAAGCCGGTCACGTGTATGTCGCCATGCCTCCCCTATTTCGTGTGGACTGTGGGCAACAAGTTTTTTATGCGCTGGATGAATCCGAAAAACAAGGCATTTTGGACCGACTTGCTGCCGAAAAAAAGAAAGGTAAAATTAACGTCATTCGTTTTAAAGGTCTGGGCGAAATGAATCCCATGCAATTACGCGAAACGACCATGGATCCTGATACACGCCGATTAGTGCAACTCACGATTTCATCCGGTGATAAAACCGATAACACATTAGATATGCTACTTGCCAAAAAACGGGTTCCCGATCGTAAAAGTTGGCTCGAAAGTAAAGGCAATCTCGCAGAGGTAATTTAAGAAATGAGTACACAAGCTAGCAATATTGAACACATGCCATTACGCGATTTTGCAGAAAAAGCGTATTTAGATTATTCCATGTTTGTTATTTTAGATCGTGCATTGCCCTACATTGGGGATGGTTTAAAACCAGTACAACGCCGCATTGTTTATGCCATGTCAGAATTGGGTTTAAAAGCTACCAATAAATATAAAAAATCCGCGCGCACCATCGGGGATGTCATTGGTAAATTTCATCCGCATGGTGAAGTGGCGTGCTATGAAGCAATGGTTCTGATGGCGCAATCCTTTTCCTATCGCTATCCACTCGTGGATGGTCAAGGAAATTGGGGATCACCGGATGATCCGAAATCTTTTGCCGCAATGCGTTATACCGAATCGCGCTTATCCCCTTATGCTGAAGTTTTATTGCGTGAATTGGGTCAAGGCACGGTGGAGTGGCAGCCAAACTTTGATGGGACTTTAGATGAACCCGCGATTTTGCCGGCACGTTTACCCAATGTATTATTGAATGGCACAACCGGTATTGCGGTCGGCATGGCCACCGATATTCCACCGCATAATATTACTGAAGTAGTGAATGCATTAATACATTTGATCGATAATCCCGATGCGACACTCAAAGATATTTGTCATCACATTCCTGCACCGGATTATCCAACCGAAGCTGAAATTATCACACCGAAAAAAGATATCGCGGCCATTTATAAAACGGGCAATGGATCTTTACGCATGCGTGCGGTTTATTCGATGGAAGAAGAGGAAATTGTCATCACTGCACTACCGCATCAAGTTTCTGGCGCGAAAGTGTTAGAACAAATTGCAGACCAAATGCAAAATAAAAAATTACCTTTGGTTTCCGATTTGCGTGATGAATCTGATCATGAAAACCCAACGCGATTAGTCATTGTTCCTCGTTCAAATCGTGTCGATGTCGAAACTTTGATGGCGCACTTGTTCGCAACGACCGACTTAGAACGCAGTTATCGTGTTAATTTAAATATGATTGGTGTGAACGGCCGACCTGAAGTCAAAGGTTTATTGCAAATCTTGCAAGAATGGTTGGAATACCGCCTTGGTACCGTCAAAAAACGTCTGCAATATCGTTTAGAAATTGTTTCCGCGCGTTTACATATTTTAAAAGGTTTATTAACTGCATTTTTAAATTTAGATGAAGTGATTCGCATTATTCGTGAAGAAGATAATCCTAAAGCGGAGCTCATGAAACGCTTTAAATTAAGCGAAGAACAAACCGAAGCGATTTTAGAAATTAAATTGCGTCATTTGGCACGCCTTGAAGAAATGCAAATTAAAGGCGAACAAAAAGATTTGGCGAAAGAAAAAGATGAAATTGAACAAATCTTGGGATCAAACGCACGATTAAAAAAATTAGTGCGTACCGAATTAAAAGAAGATCAAGAAAAATATGGCGATAAACGCCGCTCACCCATCGTGCAACGCGCCGAATCGCAAGCCATGAGTGAAACGGAAATTCTGCCCACAGAACCTGTTTCTGTGATTGTTTCAAAAATGGGATGGGTGCGTGCTGCGAAAGGCCACGACGTTGATCCAACGAGTTTGAATTATAAAGCCGGCGATGAATTTCAAGCGATGGCACAAGGCCGAAGCAATCAATCTGCGGTTTTCTTTGATACCACAGGTCGCGTTTATTCTCTTGCGACGCATACGCTACCTTCCGCACGAGGCCAAGGCGAACCCTTGACGGGACGCTTAAATCCACCGGCAAATGCACAATTTATTGGTGTGTTAATTGGTGAAAACGAACAACAATATTTATTAGCATCCGATGCAGGTTATGGATTTATCGTGAGCTTAGGTGATTTGCAAGGAAAAAATCGTGCAGGTAAATCTGCATTGAATGTACCGAATGGTGGAAAAGCATTAACACCACGTTTTGTTAAAAATAAAGAAACAAGCTTTTTAGCAACCGCCACCAACACGGGTCATCTATTAATTTTCCCATTGAAAGAATTACCAGAGTTAAGCAAAGGGAAAGGAAACAAAATCCTACATATTCCGAGCAGCCGTGTGCTCACTCGCGAAGAATATTTGGTGGATATTGTGACCTTTGAGGCGAACCAAACGCTGGTGATTTTTTCAGGAAATAAAAAATTAACCCTAAAACCAAAAGAATGGGAACACTACGTCAACGAACGCGGCCGCCGTGGTAATAAACTCCCGAGAGCGTTTCAGAATTTGGATAAGATGAGCGTGGTGGATTAGTTTTATTATAACAAAGCCCCCTTTGACAAAGGGCATTGTTGCATGTAGAAGCTTTGTCATCCTGAACAAAGTGAAGGATCAGTTTACTTCCATAATATGGTGAAGAATTAAACCGATCCTTCACTTCGTTCAGGATGACCCCATTTATGCAACAACGCCTTTTCAAAGAGGGTAAACCAGACAAGGATGGTCGAATACATGCAAACAAAAAATATCATCAACACTAGCTTGGGAAATATATTTGAGTGGTATGATTATGGCTTATTTGCAATATACGCACCCCTTTTTAGTAAAATTTTTTTTCCCGCACACATGAATTATCCCAATATCATTAATGTCTTTAGTATTTTTGCAATCGGATTTCTGTGTAGGCCTTTGGGTGCACTATTATTTGGTTATTTAGGCGATAAAAGAGGACGGGCGAAAACACTTCGACTCTCTATTTTACTCATTGCTTTCCCTACATTTATCATTGGATTATTACCTACATTTTCGATGATAGGATTTTATGCGACGATTTTTTTACTTTGTGTACGCATTTGGCAAGGAATTTGTATTGGAGGAGAATATAGCGGGTGCCTCCTTTATTTAACAGAAATTGCACCAAGGCGAAAAAGAGCTTTATTCAGCGCTTTTGGTACAATCAGTGCAAATGTAGGAATTTTAGTAAGCATAACCATCGCTTTTATTTTACAAAATACATTTTCAATCGACAATCTTGAAACATGGGGCTGGAGAATACCTTATTTATTCGGCGGCATTTTTGCATTAGTCATATTTATCAATCGCCTTTACCTAACAGAAACTATTCCTTTTAAAGTATTAACGCATAAAAATTTAATTGTTGCAGATCCCATTAAAATAATGTTTAAAAAAAACTATATGACACTTTTACGTTTAATTGGTATGTGTTGCATGGGAAGTACTTTTTATTGTTTTTGCGTTATTTTCTTACCTTATTTATTGGAGAATGAAGGAAATTTCACAAATAATTTAACATTATTATTAACGAGTATTTTTTTAATATGCATGGTTGCTTTTATTCCGCTAGGCGCTTATTTTTGCGATAAAGTTGGACGAAAACCCATGCTATTATTTAATGTCGCTTTTATTATAACAATTCTTTTTATTAATTTTTATTTATCAAATAGCTATAACGCATCGTTACTAATTTTTGTTTACATTTTATTTTCACTAGGAAGTGCTTTTGAACAAAGCGCAACACCCGTTGCAATCATTGAAAATTTACCAACGAATGTACGATATACGACCTTGTCTTTTGCTTACAATGTAGCGAATGGAATTTTTGGGGGAACTTTACCTTTTATTTGTCAATGGTTATGGAGTCAAACGTCTATGCTTGGTCCCACGCTATATCTTGTCGCAATGGCGATTATTACAGGTATGATCGTATTCTTTTTTATTAATGAAACGAGTCACGACAGTTTAATTTATTAAGTCGCACGACAATGTTTTATAAACTGAATTTTTTCCAATACATGATCTTCTAACGCATTTAACTTTATTATGTCACGCGATATTTGGGTACGAAATAAACCAGTCTCTTTCACGAGATAATCTATACCAGTCGATATACTGACGCTAACTAAACTCGATGTTGCCAATAAAAATAATTGATTCACCGTATTGCTTGCAGAATGATGATGAAATATCAAATTATTTATTTTAAAAAATGCGTACATTCCAACAATCGTGCTCGTCAATCCACAAAAGACATCTTCCGTATTTTCATAAGAGCTAGTGACTCGATATTTCCCCTGTATTTTACGAATGTTAACTAAACTTAATTCGGCATCTTCTATACTTTTAAAATCCATAGCAACATTGTTATCAGTGCTGTGCAAATAAGAAAGAATAGCTTCTTCAGTTAACATATTAAATCATCCACGTTTATAAACATCTAATTTATAAAAAGGATAAGCTGCAAAAATAATTTTTTGAATTAATAATGTGAGTGTTTCGCATTTTGAATCCAGCAAAGTATTTTTTTCTGAATCAATAAACTGCTGTTCTTTTGCTGATAATGTTATATTTTCTGAACGTAATGATAACGCTTTATCCCCTTTAAATTTTTTGTATATATAAGCCATCCTTTGCTCACCTTTTCCAATTAAAAATATTATTTTTTTATTGTTATTGTCATTAATCAATTTATCTATTTTTTCTTTATCAAATTCTGGTAGATGATAAAACAAAACGTCAATATTGGTACTTAGCACCATCGGTTGATCTATCGTTTGAAAATAATGATAATTTTTCCAGGCATCGACAAAAGAAGGATGTTTCGAAAAATGTGTAAGATAATCAAAATCTCGATAATAAGATTTATATTTTCTTGCATCGACAAAAACAAATTCGGGTTTTTTATCATTTAAATCATCCACAATCATTTTTGTCATTATACCATCTGCCCATTGCACCTTAGGAGAATGCAGTGACATTTTTTCTAAAATCCCTGGTAATAATGGTAAATGTGCAAAATGCCCTGATAATATGGATTGAGAATAATCGATCGCTGGTAACGCATCTTCGATCGTGACCGACAAAAAATAAACGGATTGATGTGAAGTATGAGTATCCATGTAATTTATTAAAGGCTGAAGACGTTGTTTAAATGTCACCGCTAGTTGATATTGATGAAATAAAAAATATGTGGGATACGAAAAAACCCATAAAGCAAAAATACTGCCAAATAAAAAGGAGGAAGAATTTATTTTAATATCCTTCATCCATTCCACTATTATGCACATCAATAGCAAAACACTAAATGTTAACAACGGTAAAAGATGATAAGCCCATGACACCTTTTGCAAAAGATAAGAAAATATTGCGCCCAACATCCCGATAAAAAGAACATGACTTAACGCTTGATAATCACCTTGTTTTTTATTCATCATAAAAATAATGATGGCAAATAATGCATATAGAAAACTTGATTGCGTCAATAATAATAGCAACGATTCACTGGAATAGTTTGTATAAAAATACTTTAATGTTAGAGGAATTACAGTGGTAATAAAATCGGGATAAAAAACACCAATAAATATCGCATAACCAATTGATAAAAAAATAATAGTCAATACTTCTACACGCATCCAGCTTAAAATATTGCGAGTTGTAAATAATATATAGAGCTCAAGGAAAATAAAACTTAGAAAAAAGTAAGGTTTGATGGTAAATCCAAGAAATGCAAAAATACCTAATATAATTGCAATAACACTTTCTTTTGTCATTCCCGCGAAGGCGGGAATCCATTTATAATCGTCAACCTGCAACTTTGTATTTTCTGACATTCCCTTAATAAGTGCGTTCCATTCAAAATAGATTCCCGCCTTCGCGGGAATGACAATTTTAGTTTGGTCATTTTTGTATGATGGGTAGAGAGAAATTAAACCCACTGCAAAAAAATACGGTAGTGTAAAAATAAGAAATAAATGTTCCCGCTGTCCCAAATGAATGACAGGAAAAATAAATAATAAAAAAGCGAGCACCATCGTAAAAATATACGCCGAATGGAGATTATTATGAAATATTTTACGTAGAAAATAAAAGCTAAATGATACCGAAATAAAATTTAAGAAAAAAATATATAGTCGAGAACTTTCCATAATATTAAGATCTAAATATTTTTTCATTAAATTAGGCGGAATATAAAGATATAATGCCAGGGGAAAATTCACATCAAAAAAATCTTTGATGTAAGTCCCACCTTTCATCAAATGTTCCGCCGCATGCATGCACCAACTGACATCCCAATTGAGTAAAAAAGTGGAATGTAAAATCCAAGCGGAAATTACGATTAGACCAAGCATTAATAAAAAAAACCATGTCATGCCAGCATGCTTTAAGCTGGCATCCAGCAAGGCATTTCTGGATGCCAGCTTAAAGCATGCTGGCATGACAAAGGTTCTTTTACGCACGACGTTTTTGTTCCATTTTGAGAGTCGTTAGATCTCTGAACCAATTTTCCAATAAACTTAACTCTTGCGCTTGAATTAGGCCTAAATCAATCATCGCTTGATAACATCGAAACATATTTTCTTCTATGTGTTGTTCACCTGATTTTAAATCTAATTCGGCAAGTGTTTTACAAATTGTTGCATTATGTAAATATCCATCCATTTCATGTTTGAAGTCTAGCATTAAATCATGTTCGTTTCTTTCTTGATAAACCGTAGATTCAGTAAATAACACTGCCCAATCATTCGTCCATAAAATACGGGCCGCAATGAACCCGCGCCAAATGTCGGTCAGTCTCGCATTGCAAGTCGATGGTAAATATAATAAAGGATACGCTTCTGGATAAAATATCGTATTTTGCGTGTTAAAAGGGCACCAACTGCCTTTACCCAGCGCAATAGAAGGACCCGATTCAAATGAAACAGGAATCGGTTGTGTGAGGCGATAAATGGCATCCACATCCGGATTGTCATTCGCTAAACCTTGTTGAATAGGACAATGAATTTTTTGTCTCGGCAAATCTTCTAAGGAGGGATTTGATTTTTTGACTTCTGTTAATGGGAACCCGCGTGGCCACACATTTGCAGCAGTAAAGTATTGATAGATATTCACCCATTGATGATTTTCTGAAAAATAAACTTCGTTTAACAATTCCTTTTCTTCAAAAAAATTATCGAGCGGAAAATTATCGTCATCTGATTCAAAAATAATATCAGCACCGTTTTGAATAGCCAGCAAATATCCCAAATTTTTTCTTGCATAGCTGCCTAACGGTAAATGTTCACTTAATAAAAAAGGTAACTTTTTTTGATTTTCAATATTCCAAAACTCACAATGTGGTAATTCAAAATCTTTAGGTGTTTTAGTATCACCGATGAGATAAAAATGAATATGCATCGCTCGGCACATTTCTGAAAATTTTTTTAATGCCGCGTTAGGAGAATGAATAGAAGTAATAACTAAGGCTTTTTTCACAAATAAATATCCTTACGTAATATTCTTTGAGCAGTATAATATAACAATGCGTGACATGCATTAATGATGTAACGAAATTTTACTCGAGGAGACGGAGCGCGATAACGAATAGGAATTTCTATTTGTTTTTGATGACGCAACAAATAACGCATTTCAGTTTGATAAAAATGCGCCGTAGAACGCCAAGGATATTGCACAAATTTCGCTACAATTTGTCGATTAAATCCTTGAAAACCAGAAGTCATATCGTGAAGCTTCGTATTTAAAAATAAATTTGCGAGAACTGTACCTGCCTTTGATAAAAATCGTCTTTTAAATGGAGATTCGGTATTCGAGCCTCCTGCAATATTTCGAGATCCAAATGCGCAATCATAACCTTTTGTTAATGCCTCAATAAAAAGTGGTAAATCATCAGGGTTATGGGACAAACCACCATCCATTTCAATAATATAATCATAACCCTCCTGCAACGCTTCTTTACAGCCGCGCTGATAGGCTTCGACGACATTTTTATTTTCTGGGGCAAAAATGGTTATAAAACTCGTATTTTTTTGGCTTAATTCACGACAAAGTAATAAGGTATTGTCATGCGACGCAAGATCCACAATAAAATATACTTTGCCATTTGGATAATGTTGTATTACAGAATTTAGGCGATCGATAAAAGGTTGAAAATCGCGCTCCTCATTCGCAAGAGGAATGACGACCGCAAAATGAGTCAAATATAGTGAGTTTTCACTCATTAAAACAACCTTTTTCACAAGAGAGATGCAGAGAATAATACCGGATTGAAGTGTATTTGTCATGCCGACTCTGTCATCTCCGCGCAGGCGGAGATCCATTCATAATGGATTCCCGCCTGCGCGGGAATGACATAATGAGAATTACTTCACCTTCTCCCAAATTGAATATCGCGAATTTTTTAAAACTTCCCAAATGCCCGGATCTTCAATTCCCAATCGAAAAATAGAAACGCTTCCTAAATGGAATTTTTCAGCAAGCGCATATTTAGCTTCAAAAGATTTTTGGTTTTCAATAAATAAATATTTATTTACACCATTCGCATCATAAAAAGAATAACTAACTTGATCCACATCATCCCAATGTGTAAATAATTTATTTTTGTTAAGAATATATTGCGCCGTCATATAACCCACTGCATCGAAGTGAATCGTCACGCGACCCGATTTATTCATCGCCATATACCAAAGTCCAGAGTAAGTCGGGATTCCTAAAGAAATTTTTTCAGGCGGGACAAATTGTAACGCATACTTAATAACTTCAACATCCCAAGGAATCGATGCGATGGCACCAGGAGTTGTCCCTTCCGCATGTTGATCGTATGACATTATTGTTAAAAAATCACTGACTTTTCCCAACTTTTCTAAGTCATATGCACCTTGCCACACTTCATACAATTTTTTTTGATAATTCGTTTTAAAGTTTTTATCTGAAATGACTGGTGCAACTGCAAAGCTTACGTGCAATCCTGCCGCATGTAACATGTTTGCCGCTTTAAGATAAAAAGCCGTAAATGCATTTTTATCTTTGAGTGGAATCATTTCAAAATCAAATTGAACACCATAAATATTATTTTTTTTACACTCTGCAATGAGTGCATTCAATGCATTGTTTTGTGCGGTTTCATTAGATAAAAATTGATGTGTGGCAGGTACATTAAATCCTGCATTTGTGACCATCGCGTATAACGGTATTGCATACATGATAGATGTTTTTATGACGAGAGGATCAATCGAACCTATTAATTTACCATTTCGATCAATTTGATAGGCTTGTGCAATGATCTTATTGACGAATACGTGATTATTTGAAACAAATTGCATGGCGGCTTCATGTTTATCATGAAGTACATAAAAAATATTTTCTAGAGAAAATGCAGGCACACATAAAAAATAAAATAATAAAAAATGAATAATTCGCATGCTGCTCTCTTTTTTTTAATATACCTCTATTATACAAAAAAAATACATTTTGGCCTATTTTTTCCTTGTATTTATTACACTCATTTAAAAGTTAATTCGAATATAATCAGGAAATTGTTATTTTTTACTCATCGCAAAAAACTTTAAAAATCCAAAATCGCATATAATTTATATATAGATTTATATATATAGAATGGATAACAAAAGGATGATGCGACATGAAAATTTTGGTTGCAGACGACTCCAAAACAACGCGCACCCTCATTAGCAAAGCATTAAAAACATTGAGGCATGACATCATCGAAGCTGAAAATGGTCATGAAGCTATTAATTTAGTTGAAACGCATCGTCCTGATCTCATTATATTAGATGTCGTGATGGAAGGAATTGATGGATTTGAATGCGCAAGAAGAATTCGTCAATTTTGTAAAGAAGATTGGATTCCTATTATTTTTTTAAGCGGTACCGTGGATGATGAAAATATTGCAAACGGCATTAATGCAGGGGGCGATGATTATCTTACTAAGCCTTTTAGTGAAATTAAGCTTGCTGCAAAAATCAAGGCGATGCAACGCATCTCAGATATGCGAAAAAAATTATTTGAAACCACAGAAAAGTTATTTATGCTTTCTGCAACTGATGCATTAACTGGAATCAATAATCGTTTACAGTTTGACAAAACAATAAAAGAAAAAATTTCTTATTCGAATCGATATAATAAATTACTCGCATTATTATTTGTAGATCTCGATCATTTTAAAACGATCAATGATACGCTCGGCCATCCCATCGGAGATCAATTATTACAAGAAGTTGCCAACCGCTTAACTACACATCTACGTTTAGAGGATTTTATAGCAAGATTAGGCGGAGATGAATTTGCTATTATTCTAACTGATGTAGCGAATAGTAGTATTCCAGGCGACATTGCAGACAAAATAATTAGAGCCATCAACAAACCTTACTTAATTGAGGGAAATGAATTAAATATAAGCTGTAGCATTGGTATTGCCATATATAATGTTGAAGATGGCATTACTGAGGAAAGTCTCATCGATAATGCTGACATTGCTATGTATCACGCGAAAGCGTTAGGACGAAACAATTATCAGTACTTTAATGATGATATTAATAAAAAACATCATGATCATCTTAATCTGGAAACCGCCTTAGAATCTGCAATTGACAATAATCAATTATATTTAGAATATCAACCTATCATAGATTTACGCACTCGCAAAATAATAAGAATGGAAGCTTTTACTTACTGGCAACATCCTGAATTAGGCAGAATTTCTGCAAATCAATTCTTACCCATCGCTGAAGAAATAGGAATGATTGATACCATTAGTCTTTGGATTTTACATGCGGCTTGTAAACAATCTTCAAAATGGTTTTGGGAAGGGCATCGATTTATCTTAACTATTAATATTTCTCCTAGACAATTGTTACAAAAAAACTTATGCAACCTTATTCAAAATATTCTCGATGACACTCGAATGCCAAGTAATTATTTACAATTAGAATTGACAGAAACTTCTCCGTTAATTTATGCGAATTTATATGTTGATGCATTTGATAAATTAGTTCAATTAGGCATTAAAATTGCATTAGATGATTTTGGCACTTCATATTCTTCTTTATCGCACTTACGAACACTCCCCATTAGCGCAATCAAAATTGATCGATCCTTTATTTTGAATATTGAAAATAATCAAAAAGATTTAATGTTAGTAAAATCGATTATTGAACTCGGGAGAAATATGGGTTTTACTGTTATTGCAGAAGGAGTTGAAACAAAAGAACAATTAAAAATACTTATTAAACAAGGATGCAAAGAAGGACAAGGATATTATTTTTGCAAGCCATTAAATGCCGATGAAATTTCAAAACTTATTCGTGAACATCAATTGATAATACAAGAGCCCATATGAAAAATATAATGGACAATGAAAAAGTATATCTATGAATATCACTACTGAAAAAAAAGATTATTTGAAATCAATGATAGAAGCTAATGAAGGTGATTTCTTAAAAGCCATTCGAGATCGATTAGGATTACTCATTCATAAACATCAAATGAAAGAGGTTTATAAGATAATTCAAACCGCTTGTATCAAATTTCAATGCGAACCATTTGAATATTTAACAATGCTAAAAAAATCAAAAGTAAATTCTCCTATATTTGAAGATTTAATTCTTGGCATCACGGTTGGAGAAACTTATTTTTTTCGAGATAAAGCGCAAATGGAATTATTAAAAAATCATATTTTACCTAAAATTATCTTTGCCAAAAGAAATAAAAATGATCTTTCATTACGAATATGGAGTGCAGGATGCGCATCAGGCGAAGAAATATATACCATTGCGATGATGCTTACTGAAATGATTGAAGACTTGCCAAAGTGGAATCTACATTTATTAGGTACAGATATTAATACAACACTATTAAAAAAAGCGACGCTAGGCACATACAAAGAATGGTCTATGCGGAGCATTTCGGACGATTATAAAAACCGTTATTTCACCAAACAAGATAATTGCTATTTATTAGTGCCAAAAATTCGAGATATGGTTAACTTTGGTTATTTAAATTTGACGGATAAGTCATACGCTACTATTTTTAATGAGACCAATGCAGAAGATCTTATTATATGTCGAAATGTATTAATTTATTTTGATAATCAAATTATTTCAGAAGTCATGCAGAAATTCGCACGGTGCATTGCCAAAACAGGGGTCATTTTATTAGGCTCAGCAGATCCCATTCTCACAAAAGACACGAATTTAATTTACGAATATAAATTAGGCACTCTTTTTTACTTCGCTCTCGAAAAAAATAATACATCCAAAAATATTTCTCTCCATGAAATAAAAAATGCAACAACTACAAAAAAAATAAAAAAAACAAAAGAGGATATTAATCAAATTATCACGCAAATGCTTGAAAATTCTTTGTGGGAAAAAGCGTTAAAGACAATAGAAAAATATGAAAAAAATCACTTAAAAACTGCCTACACTTTAAGTGCGAGAGGCATTGCACTCGCTAATTTAGGAAAACTTCAGGATGCCATTTTTTATTGTAACGAAAGTTTAACATTAGATCCTAACAATACGCATACCTATTCTATAATGGCGATGGCTTTATCAGAATTAAATATGATGACAGAAGCCGAAGTTGCATTACGAAAAGCAATTGTTATCGACCCTCAATATGTTATCGGCCATTATCAATTAGGATTATTATTATTAAAAAATAAGCAAAACAATTTAGGATTACAATCACTACGTAATGCCTTAAGGATTGTAAAAACAAAAAATCCTGAAAGCGAAGTGCCCTATTTTAAAGGCTTAAAATATGGGAAATTAATGGAAACGTTCTCGCATGAGCTTGATATTTATGAATCAAAAAACGCTTAAAATAAAATATAAACGCTTCGTCCGCTACACTTTATTATTCGAAAAGGGAAGATCTATTGTAGCAGTTTCCTTTAAAAGTAATCTTGTGTTAGTTCGTTGGTATGCTTGATAAAAAAGAAAGGGCAACGCCGTAATAAAACCAACTCCAATGAGACAACAAACTGCTGTCATAAGCATTTCTTTACCGAGAAATAATGGAAAATGATCGTCGATCTTTCTTCGATATAAACTAAGCATTTTTTGCTTTTCACTTTGGCTCTCTAAAAATTGCGTGTTGTATATCAGCTCTCGCGTATCAAAATATAATTGTGCGCGGTCACGATTACTACATTCCACCGTTTCAATTATCGATATTAGCTTGCCTATGATTTTATTGTTATTAAATCGCGCTTGAATATTTTTAAATTCTTCTATTTCACGATCAAGTAAAGGGTCTGAAGTCACTTCATCAGTATTATTGATTCTTGAAGCCTGGCTTCTCATATTATGATAAAACGCTCCGATGTAGCCATCAAATGTGACGCAAGCAGAGCCAGTTCTAACAGGAACAAAGGTAAATTGCGTTTGGCCAAAGGCAAGCGCTTCATATTTTTTTTGTGTGAAAAAAGTATCAAGATTTACTCTTTGCATTGCAAAAAAATGCTCTTTAAACGCTGCAATGCTTTCTTCATAAGCGCAGGTTCTACTGGTGTAAGCATTTCCAGGAGTAATGATGACTTCTCGAAAACTACCTGTTGGAAGTGTTCTATCTTTTAAAAAATCCATGAGAAGCTCTAATCCTTCTTTATTTATGCCACCACCATAGTGAATCATTAATAAATTATTGATATTATTTTTTGCATCACGTTCTAAAACCGTAATAGCCATACAAGCAGACATTCCGCCGGTATAAATGCCTTGATATTGGGTGTCCTTTTTATTTAGGACGACAATGGCATCTTTGAAATTTTCTTTATTAATGTTACCGGTTTGGGGGGCAAGTTTTAACCTATATCCACTGGGAATAGGTGGGGTAAATGAAAAAGTGCGAGATTGCATATTTAATGACCATGTTTTTTTATTTGTCTCAATATTAACGAACTCATTGGTTTTGGTCAAATAAAATTCTTCATGATCGCTAATTGTAAAAAATTACTTTAACCTAGATATCGCTATCTCTTCAGCAATCTCGGTTGTCATACGATTTTCACGGGTCGATTTATCATAAATATCCATTAAAATTTGATAAATACGATCCACTTGGGCCTTTGCTTTGGTTAAATCATTGTGATCATACATCGCTGATGCAAAAATCAAACCACCTGCATTAATCACAAAATCGGGGGCATATAAAATCCCGCGTTCATGCAACATCAAACTTTGATGATGGTGAGCCAATTGATTATTTGCAGAACCCGCAATAACTTTTACTTTTAATCTCTTAATGGTTTCAATATTTAAGATGGATCCTAAAGCGCAAGGAGCAAAAACATCCGCTGCAATATCGAAAACTTCATCAGGCGCACAAGTTTTTACCCCAAACTCATCAACGACTTTTTGTAGTGCGGCAGGATTGATGTCTGTCATGGTCAAACGCGCGCCTAATTGCGTCAATTCTTTTGCAAGAAAATAGCCAACGTGGCCCGCACCCTGGATGACAATATGAATATCTTCTAAGTCATCACGGTGCAATTGATATTTAACAGAAGCTTCAATGCCTCGAACAACGCCCAATGCCGTATTTAATGAAACATCAGACGCTTCGCCGTGTTGCGTCGTACAAGTCACGTATGGTGTTCGGGTTGCAATAATATCCATATCCTCTGGTGTCGTACCAGAATCAATAGCTGTCACATAACGACCGCCTAGCGTATTCACAAAATCGCCAAAAGATTCAATGTAAGCTTTACGATCTTTAATCACTTTAGGCGCAATCAATACCGCTTTAGCTCCGCCATTCGGTAAATCACTCATGGCAGCTTTAAGACTCATCATGTAAGCAAGTCGAAGCACATCTTCTAATGCAGCATCGGCTGTTGGGTAGCGAATGAGTCGAGCCCCGCCAATGGCTGGGCCGCGCTTTAAATTGTGAACGGCGACAATTGCCTTCAATCCAGTTGCTGGATCGAACTTAACATGAAACTCACCAAAATTAAGAAACTCAGCGTAACGAAATAAGCCATCCAGGGCTGTGTGTTTCAAAGAAGCATGTTTCATCTTCCTAACTCCATGTTCAATCATTTGAGTCTCTTCTTTAATTTTTGAACTGCTTGAATTTGTGCAATCGCTTCTGCCAGTTCTGCGCTTGCTTTTGCAAAATCCACTTGTGAACCTTTTTCTGATAATATTTTTTCTGCTTGCTCTTTAGCAAGCATTGCTGCGGCTTCATCAATATCACGGGCACGCATGACCGTATCAGCAAGCACGGTCACGACAAAAGGCTGTACTTCCAAAAGCCCGCCTTTCACATAAAAAATTTCTTCTTCTTTCGAAGGAAGCGTTGCCCGAATATTGCCGGATTTTAATGCGGTAATTAAAGGGGTATGACCAGGCGCAATACCTAAATCACCCATCTCTCCGGTGGCGAACACCATTTCCACCTCACCGGAAAAAATGGCTTGCTCCGCACTAACAATATCAAGACGTAAAGTGGCTGTCATCATATTACATCCTAAAGAGATTTTGCTTTTTCGATCACTTCATCAATCGTACCTGCCATATAAAATGCTTGCTCAGGTATGTGATCATAATTGCCTTCCACGATTCCTTTAAATGCGCGAATGGTTTCTTTAATCGGCACATAACGACCTGGAACACCTGTAAATACTTCTGCAACGAAAAATGGTTGGGATAAATATTTTTGCACTTTTCGCGCGCGAGTCACGGTTAAACGATCTTCTTCGGATAATTCATCCATCCCTAAAATTGCAATAATATCTTTTAATTCTTTATAACGCTGCAACGTTTTTTGTACTGCGCGTGCCACATCATAATGTTCTTGGCCAACCACTAAAGGATCTAATTGACGGCTAGTAGAATCGAGTGGATCGATGGCAGGATAAATGCCTAATTCAGCAATTTGTCGTGATAATACGACGGTTGCATCTAAATGCGCGAAAGTCGTCGCAGGTGATGGATCTGTCAAATCATCTGCAGGGACGTATACCGCTTGCACTGAGGTAATCGAGCCTTTTTTCGTTGAAGTGATACGTTCTTGTAACGCGCCCATTTCTTCAGCCAAGGTGGGTTGATAACCGACCGCTGAAGGAATACGGCCTAAAAGCGCTGACACTTCTACCCCAGCTAAGGTGTAACGGAAAATATTATCCACGAATAATAAAACATCACGTCCTTCATCGCGGAAATTTTCTGCAACCGTAAGACCCGTTAACGCAACACGTAAACGGTTACCTGGTGGTTCATTCATTTGTCCGTAGACGAGAGATACTTTATCCAATACTTTGGATTCTTTCATTTCAAGATAGAAATCGTTACCTTCACGCGTTCTTTCACCAACGCCCGCAAAAACTGAGAATCCGCTATGCTCGATTGCAATATTACGAATGAGCTCTAACATGTTGACGGTTTTTCCCACACCCGCACCACCGAAAAGACCAACTTTTCCTCCTTTCGCAAAAGGACAAATTAAGTCGATGACCTTAATACCTGTCTCAAGCAGTTCTTCTGACGCGGCTTGTTCATCAAAAGCAGGTGGTTGGCGATGAATAGGTAACAGTTTGTCTGTTTTAATCGGACCAGCTTCGTCAATTGGATTTCCCAAAACGTCCATAATGCGACCTAAGGTTTCTTTGCCGACCGGAACAGAAATAGGTTTTCCCGTATTTTTGACGGAAACGCCGCGTGGAATACCATCGGTGGTTCCCATGGCAATCGTGCGAACGACACCATCGCCTAATTGTTGTTGCACTTCTAACACTAAATTTTTGTCAATCACATGCAACGCATCGTAAATTTCAG
>Ga0207079_1019_pt1 | contig 39803 bp, 41 predicted proteins | sample Alteio_BWMinHeat_61_FD_153525 | JGI IMG/M metagenome (GOLD analysis project Ga0207079, IMG submission 153525) | Enriched cells from forest soil in Barre Woods Harvard Forest LTER site, Petersham, Massachusetts, United States -... | ecosystem: Environmental > Terrestrial > Soil > Temperate forest >...
GTTTAAATTAAGAAGAAAATTGGCAATGTTGATCATAGGATTTCTATTTTTATTAACGAATGCGATAGCATATGCAGGTTTGATCAAAGGAATTTATATCAATCAAGGTACGATGCAAGATCCGAAACAATTATCCTACCTTATTAATCGCGCAAAAAAAGTTGGCATCCAAACTTTTGTGGTCGATCTTGAACAACCTTCATCTGTCTACCAAAAAAATGTTGCGCTCCTAAAAAACAATGGCATTCATTATGTCGCTAGAATTACCGTATTTCCTGGGGGAGGCACACCAGAACAAATTCATTCCGAAAGTTATCGTGAAAAAAAATTAAAATTAGCAAAAACCGCGATTGCCTATGGCGCAGAACAAATACAGTTAGATTACATTCGGTATAGTTCTAAACAACCACCTTCAGAGCAAAATGCAAAAGATATTTTAAAAATTATCGCTTGGTTCAAAGCGCGTATTTCAGTGCCATTACAAATTGATGTGTTTGGTATTTCAAGTTTTGGTCCGTCTAAATGGATTGGTCAAGATATTAAGCTTTTTTCCAAAAGCGTAGATATTATTTGCCCAATGGTATATCCCTCTCACTATGAACCCTTTAGAGTGCACGCGGTTGCACCTTATGACACAGTTTATAAGTCTTTGATGGCAATCCATGGGCAATTCGATGATAAGCGCCTGCCCTTTAAATTAATTCCCTATATCGAACAATCTAACTATCGTTATCCATTGTCACGTGAAAAGAAGTTGGCTTATTTATACTCACAAATTCAAGCGGCTGAAAAAGCGAATGCCGATGGTTGGTACGTCTGGAGCCCGCATAATTATTACGATACTTTGTTTCAAGTGTTGGAAACGAGGTCGGTAAAATAAATAGAAGGAGATAAAAATGAGACAGTTTTTACTATTAGGTATTTTGATGGGGATTAGTTTTTCATCAATGGCTTACGATTCCATTGGTTGCGATCAGTACATGAAAATTCAGACGCAGTGCGGTACATTGCGTACGGGTTGTCAAGCTGATGCCGGTAAATGCGGTGGCCGTAGAGGTTGTTCAATGCCATCCTGTGATCAATTGCAAGCTATGAGATGCAATGATTTAGCAGCCGCATGCCAAATATAATAGCGAAGTCACGTCCATAATACATCGCTGACTGCGTCCATATTTAGCGGGTTATAAAAAACTCAATATGAGATAACTAGTTTTGTATTTTCGATATGATAAATAAATTATTTTGTATGTTACTTAAATTCCCATGGATTAATACAATTTAATTGAGGAAATTGATAATCTTTAATATTTCGGGTCACTAAGGTTAAATCATAATGTAACGCAGTTGCGCCAATTAAGCTATCAATCGCAGGTATTGACCGTTTCATATCGTATAATAAACGACCCCATCGTTCGGCGACTTGAATGTTAATATTCAATAGTCGATCTGCAAATCGTGTCACTATTGAGTGTTCAAGCCACATCTTATATTTCTCTTTTTTATTATTTTCAGTTACTTTCTCAACGCCTTTTCTTATTTCACCAATAGTTAACACACTGATATGGAGGGAGTCTTCAGGAACAGAAGTAAACCAATTTATAACATTCTTATTTGATTTAGATTTAATTAATTCAGATATCACATTAGTGTCAAGCAAATAACTCATAAATCATCCTTCCTCGTTAACGATTTATCTCTTTCAATTTTGATATTAACTCCTTTAAGCGGAGAGTTTTTCATAAATTCAAGAAAAGATTCTTTAGGTTTAATGATTTTGTCATAATCTTTTTTCGATAAAATAACTACGGTAGGCTCGTCTCTAACGGTAATGGCCTGCGGGCCATGCGCCACTGCTTTTTTAATAAGTTCACTTAAACGCGCTTTGGCTTGTTGTAATTGCCATTCATTCATATTATACTTCCTCATGACTAGACTGACTAGTTATATTATAACATTAGCGCTAAACTAAGGCAACTTCGAAACCGTCGCTTCAATCCAATTTTTTGCTTCATCCAATACCTCTTCCGGCGTGCGATCTTTTGTTTCAATGAGAGGGCCGATAACGACGTGAATGGTGCCTGGGATTTTGTAAAATCCACGTTTTTTCCAGTATTTTCCAGCATTGTGAGCAACGGGAATCACAGGATATCCGGTGGCGGTTGCAAGGCGTGCGCCACCCAAACGATATTTGCCCACCTGACCTGGCGGGATTCTCGTGCCTTCCGGGAAAACTAAAATAAAACGGCCTGCGTCTAAATAACTTTTTCCTTGTTGAATAATTTGATCCATTGCATTTTTCGGATTATTTCGATCAATGGCTATTGGGTCGGTGATGCCTAATCCCCAACCAAAAAAAGGCACCCATAATAATTCCTTTTTTAAAATAATGGCTGCTTGATTAAATAAAGTAGGTAAATAAAAGGTTTCCCATGTGGATTGATGTTTACTTAAAATGACGGCAACGCGATCTTTGGGAATATTTTCAAGGCCATCAATTTTGTAATCAACTCGACAAATCACTTTTAAAAACCATACCATCATGCTCGTCCACCACATGATAAGTCCATAACGATATTTTAATGGCAGTGGTTTTGCGCAAAGGGAAATAAAACTATAAGGGATCGTAATCACGATCATGATAATGGAAAAAATGAATGAACGAATCCATTGAGAAAATGTTTTTTTAATCTTCATGTGGGGTTTCTCGTAAAATAAAAGGTATAGCAGCACTTAAATTTTCAAAATGAGGAATGGAAGAAAATTCCGGATGCTCTCGCAATGTTTTTTCTCCATTACTCGTTAATACCAAAATGGGTTTGCAAGGAAGCGCTAAGGCTGCTTGCATATCCACTTTTGAATCGCCAATAAAATAAGTTTTCGAAAAATCGACCTGATATTTTTTTTGGATTTGCTGAAAAAGACCGAGCTTTGGTTTTCGACATTCACATTGCTGATCAGGATGATGAGGGCAAAAAAATATTTCATCAATTTCTCCCCCCACTTTTTCGAGCGAGGTTTTTAATTTTTCATGAATACGATTCAGCATGTCTAGATTAAATAAACCCCGACCAATGCCAGATTGATTCGTTGCAACGACGACTTTAAAACCTGCGCGATTGAGCACAGCTATTGCTTCTAAACTTCCCGGGATAAATAACAATTCATCCGGCGATTTGATATAGGCAAAATTATCGTAATTAATAACGCCATCGCGATCTAAAATAATTAATTTTGTATTCATTGAAGTAATGCCACATCCGCAACATGTAAAAATAATTCGCGCAATTTTTTAAGTAACAACAAACGATTTTCACGTATAGATTTATCTTCTGTCATTACCAACACTTTATCAAAAAAGATATCCACACTTTCGCGTAGCGCGGCGAGATTTTTTAAAATATTCGTATAGTCAGTAATTTTAGATAATTTATTCACGGTTTCGCTTGCAACATTTAAGCTCTCATATAAATTTCTTTCTGCATCATTTTCAAAAAGCAGAGGATTAATATCTAATGCAGAAATATTTTCTTTATATTTTGAGAGAATATTGCTAACTCTCTTGTTTGCCTCGGCAAGTGCATCCGAATCCGGCAATTGCTTGAATTGAAGCACCGCTTGAATACGTTTTTCTATATCGAGAGGATGCGTGACATTTAATGAAGCGACAGAGATAAAAATGGCGGGTGAAATATGTTGATCTTGATATCGTTGTTTTAAACGATCTAACATAAATTGTGTGACATCTTTCGCGACATTTTTATTTTCCAATTTTTGTCGATAGCCATTTTCAGCAAGACGAACTAATTCATAAAGATCGAGATTCAATTTTTTCTCAATTAAAATTCGTAAAACGCCAATCGCGCCTCTTCGTAATCCAAAAGGATCTTTATCGCCTGTCGGAATTAAATTAATACCAAATATACCAACGAGCGTATCTAAACGATCTGCAATCGCGATAATTGCTCCCATCATGGATGCAGGTAAAACATCTCCAGCAAAACGTGGATGATAATGTTCTTTGATTGCAATCGCCGTTTCTGACGGTAATCCTTCTGATAATGCATAATGATATCCAGCAATACCTTGTAATTCCGGAAATTCAGATACCAATTGTGTGGTTAAATCTGCTTTCACTAATTGTGCTGCTCGCTTGGTTTTAATACCACTTTCGCCCAACATCGTTGCGATTTGAAAACTTAATTCAGAAACGCGTTCACTTTTATCATGCAAAGTCCCCAATTTATTTTGAAATAACACATTTTTTAACAATAAAGTGCGATCGATGAGTTTAATGTGTTTATCTGTTTCAAAGAAAAATGCAGCATCTGAAAGACGCGCACGTAAAACACGCTCATTGCCGCTAACGACCATTTTCGGTTTTTTGCTTTGGATATTACTGATAAAAATAAAATGCGGTTGTAACTTTCCTTTTTTATCTACACAAGGAAAATACCGTTGATGGTCTTGCATCGCAGCGATTAATGCGGAAGCTGGCACTTGCAAAAATTTTTCATCGAAAATTCCCATCATTGCCACTGGCCATTCGACAAGACCTGTGACTTCATCTAACAATGCAGGCGGAAGTAAAACTTCTCCTTTTTTTTGCCCCAATTTTGTGGCTGCTAGCATAATTTTATTTTTACGTTTGTCAAAATTCGCGATGACGAATTTTTTTTCGAGAATTTTTTCATACATCGCAGGTGTTGTGATATTCACCCATCCTTTACTTAAAAAACGATGGCCTTTTGTTTTTCGACCTGATTTAATTCCTAATATTTCAGCGGGAATCACTTTGTTACCGTATAACAAAATAATGGAATGTACCGGACGGATAAAGGCAATATTGCCGTCACTCCAGCGCATTCGTTTTGGAATGGGCAGTGCATTTAAGGATTCTTGAATAATGTCGGGGATCACATCAATAACGGTTTTCCCTTTAATCGTTTGTTTATAACCCACCCATTCACCATCGGCCGTTTTAATGGTGGTTAATTCTTTCGGTGTGATATTTAACGATCGCGCGAATCCTTCACATGCTTTTGTTGGAACGCCATCTTGATACGCTTGAGATAATGCAGGACCGCGTTTTTCAATAGTCGAATTGGGTTGTTTTTCACTTAAATCGTGAAGCAAGATACCAAGCCTTCTTGGTGTCGCAAAAATTTCTGATTTCGAAAAAGTAAATTTTGCATTTAAAACACGCGTCGTGATTTCTTGATGCAAACTGTCGATTAATTTTTTGAGCGCTTTGGGCGGTAATTCTTCTGTTTGAATTTCAAAAAGGAAATCACGCATGTTTTTTCTTCCTTTTTTCTACGGGTTTTTTTAAAAGAGGGAATTCTAATTTTTCTCGCATGGCAACATAAGCTTCTGCTACCATTTTTGATAATCGCCTAATTTTTAAAATATATTGTTGTCTTTCTGTGACAGAAATTGCGCCTCTCGCATCCAATAAATTAAATGCATGCGATGCTTTCATTACCATTTCATAGGCAGGAAGAGGGAGTGAAGATTCGATCAATCTTAAACTTTCTTCTTCATATATTTTAAATTGTTGTAACAAAACATTGACGTTTGCGATTTCGAAATTATATTTCGACATTTCAACTTCATTTTGATGGAAGACATCGCCGTAGGTTGTGACGCTACCATCCGAATTTTTAGCCCACACGAGATCATAAATATTATCTTTTTCTTGCAATGGCATTGCTAAACGTTCGAGTCCGTAGGTAATTTCGCCGGTGACAGGTCTGCATTCAAGCCCACCGACTTGCTGAAAATAGGTGAATTGGGTCACTTCCATGCCATTTAACCATACTTCCCAACCCAATCCCCAAGCCCCAAGGGTCGGTGATTCCCAGTTATCTTCAACGAAACGAATATCATCAATTAAAGGATTCACCCCTAAACTTTTAAGGGATGCTAAATAAAGCTCTTGAATATCGAGGGGAGAAGGCTTTAAAACCACTTGAAATTGGTAATAATGCTGCACTCTGTTTGGGTTTTCGCCATAACGACCATCGGTTGGTCTGCGGCTCGGTTGAACGTACGCAGCCCGCCAAGGCTCAGGCCCAATCGCGCGTAAAAATGTGGCGGGATGAAACGTACCCGCGCCCACTTCCATGTCATAAGGTTGAACAATGACGCAACCTTCATTTGCCCAAAAATTTTGCAATGTGGCGATCATGCCTTGTAATGTTTTGACGTCGTTTTTCATGCGATGATATCTCCGGTCGAACCCGGAATTATATAACTCTGTGGAAATAATAGGAACTGTAATTAGCAGCTGTTGCTAAATACCCCGTCTTCAGCTATGTCATGCCAGCTAAAAGCATGCTGGTATGACACATAGTTGATGCTGGTTTTGCAACTGCATAAAATTACAGGCATAATTTCAGTTTTTAAAGAGAATCTGTATGGATATAAATATTTCAAATAATTCATTTCCTAACTTTAGCAATATTAAATCTGAAACCATCGAACCCAATTTAAAAAAATTGCTCGCGAAAAATCGAGAAAAATTGCAATTTTTATTAAAAAATAAAAATACGACTTTTCAAAATTTAATGCTGCCTTTAGAAGCAATGGATGATGAACTTTCACAATTTTGGTCGCCCATTTCACATTTACATTCTGTGATGGAATCTGAAAAATTACGCGAAGCTTATAATGCGTGTCTTCCTATCTTAACAGAATATAATACGGAGATGATGCAGAACGAAACGCTTTTTAATGCGGTAAAAAAAATTTCCGAAAGTCCTGATTTTCAAACATTAGAAGATGCAGAAAAAAAAATTATTGAAAATAGTTTGCGAGATTTTCGATTAGCAGGTGTGCATTTACCTTCAGTTGATAAAGCAAAACTGGGTGAACTTCAAAAAAGATTAAATTCGCTTTCTACAAAATTTTCAGAAAATTTACTTGATGCAACGCATGCCTGGGATTTGCATATTACTGATGCCAATATGCTCATGGGACTACCTGATCAAGTGATTAAAATTGCCGAGCAAAATGCGAAACAACGTAATGAGCAAGGTTATGTTTTTACGTTAGATCATTCGACTTATGCCGTGGTCATGAAAAATCTTCATCACCGTGAATTTCGCTGGTTAATGTATCAAGCTTATGTTACGCGTGCGTCTGATCAAGGCCCAAATGCGGGACGTTTTGATAATACAAAGATAATGGATGATATTTTAAAAGAGCGATATGAACTCGCAAAAATTTTGAGTTTTAAAAATTTTGCGGAATATTCATTAAAAACGAAAATGGCTGCTTCCCCTGAATTAGTCATGACTTTTTTGATGGATTTAGTGGATCGTTCGAAAAAAACATCTATTGCTGAAATCGAGGAATTACGCACTTTCGCAAGAAATACTGACGGTATTGAATCATTAGAAGCATGGGATGTTGCATATTATAGTGAAAAATTACGCGTGGCAAAATTTGCTTATTCTGAAGAAGACATTCGTCCCTATTTTCCGATCAATAAAGTGTTGACGGGTATGTTTCAAGTCATCAATAAATTGTATGGATTAACAATCAAAGAAAAATGTAATGTTGATGTTTGGCATCCTCACGTACAATTTTTTGAAGTGTATGATAAAGACGATAATTTACGCGGCTATTTTTACATTGATCTTTATTCCCGACCACATAAACGCGAAGGGGCGTGGATGGATGAATGTCGAGGAAGAAGAAAATTACCTGACGGCACTATTCAATTACCCATAGCCTTTCTAACGTGTAATTTTACACGACCATTAGATGAAAAACCTGCTTTATTAACTTTCGATGATGTCGTGACGTTATTTCACGAGTTTGGACATTGTCTTCACCACATTGTGACAAAAGTCGATCGTACGGGTGTTGCGGGAATTAATGGTGTACCCTGGGATGCGGTAGAATTTCCTAGTCAATTCTTTGAATTTTGGTGTTATGAAAAAGAAGTTCTGGGTATGATCTCTTCGCATTTTGAAACAGGATTACCTTTACCTGATTCGTTGTATCAAAAACTGCAAGCCGCGAAAAATTTTCAATCAGGTATACAAATGTTACGCCAACTTGAATTTGCATTATTTGATTTTCGTATTCATAACGAATATAACCCACAAACGAAAAATTTTATCCAAAAAACATTGGATGATGTACGAGCGGAAGTAGCGGTATTTAAAACGCCAGTTTTTAATCGTTTTCAAAATAGTTTTTCACATATTTTTTCTGGCGGTTATGCGGCGGGATATTACAGTTATAAATGGGCTGAAGTATTATCTGCTGATGCTTTTTCGAAATTTGAAGAAAAAGGCATTTTCGATCAACAATCCGGTTCAGAATTTTTAGCCGTCATCGAAGCCGGTGGCGTCAAAGATCCGATGGATTTATATGTCGAATTCCGCGGCCGGAAGCCGACGGTAGATGCGTTGTTGAAATATAGTGGGTTGTGAGATTAAATCGCGGCGGGATTTTTTAATTCCTCTCTCCCGTTTACGGGGAGAGGAGTTGGAGTGAGGGTTTGTTGTCTTCAAAGTAATGTATGTATCATTAAAAATAATTACATCATTAAAATATTTAATCCCACATGATCAATCAAATTTAATAATCTAAGCGCAATTGAATTAGGTTTCCTATCACCTTGCTCCCATTGTTGAATTGTTTTTGGTGTAGTATTTAAGTATGCAGCAAAAACGGGTTGGCTCACGTGAAAGCGATTCCGTAATTTTCTCAATTGGTTTGGGCTATATAATTTAATTTTCGGCAAACAAAGTGAATCAAAGTTTGACATGGTTACTTTGTCAACTAATCCTATATCATGCAAGTCTTTCATCGTGTCATGCATAGCATCGACAATTTTATTTGGTTCTTTGCGTTTAATTAATTTCATAGTTATTTACCTCAAATAAAACGTTTTCTTTAAGGGCGTGTTGAATTTCTTTGTCTGTGTAAGAAAGCAATTTTTTCGAAACTTCTTTTAAGGATTGTTTTTGTGTGCTATCAATATTTTCCATTTCATTTTTTGAGAACCCATAAACAAAAAAAGCTTTTTTATGCTCGATAAATGCAATAATGACACGCTTTCCTCCTCTTTTGCCGCGTCCATCGATAGCGATTCTTTTTTTATATAAACTCCCACCAAGCCCTGCGCCCTTTGAGTTTTGCTCCATTTCGAGAATTGCAGCTAAAAGGACTTGATCAGAGACGCCTTGATCTTTAGCCCAGTTTTTAAACCACCTTGTTTTGTATGTTTTCATAGTACCTCTTTGAAGTATACCTCAAAGAGGTATGGATAGCAATGTTACTTTGTTTCTATAGTATTATCAAGATATTGAATGATAAAGATAAATGATGAGATTACGCTTTTCTCGCGCAAAGCGTGGTGAGATTTTTCCGCGGCCGGAAGCCGACGGTAGATGCGTTGTTGAAATATAGTGGGTTGTGATGATGTAAAGTAGGATGGATTAGAGGCGTTTTTTAATGTCTCAGCGTCATCGCGAGGTCATAGGCCGTGTGGCGATCCAAGGAATATCTTGGATCGCCACGTCCTGCTTCATTGCAATTTATTTAGTAGGTTTTCTTTTCAAAACTTCTTCTCCATTTTCTGCAACGAATGCCGCAGCTTCTGATTGAAGACCTTTGAAATGTTTTTCAAAATCGCTACATCTTTTCTTTGAAAACATACCTGATTGAGATGCAAGTCGATTACATTGATCGATGAGCGGAGAGGTATCGACTGAAGCTGTCTTTTTATAAAAATCGATGATTTTTACAGGATCAATAAAATTTTTCGCAACTTTAGCAAACTCAAAAGCACGTGGATCGCTTGCAAGTCCTGCTTTATTCTCATCTCCAGCGGATGATAAATCTCTAAGTGCGTGAATTAATATTTCAGGATTGGTTGTAAAAACTGACTCGGGGCGAATAATACTTAATGCAGCCCTTTCATGATCAATACTCACAAAATGAAGCGTGCCATCTTTTGCTTCGATAACAACCATGTTTGCGAGTTTGGTGTCATAATATTTTCCTACCATTAAATCGAAAGCTAATGATTCGCCTAAGCCTTCTACGGTAACTCCTTTTTCTAACATTTTTTTCAACTTATCCGTTCCATGCGAACGTACGAAATTTTCAACGTCTTTAGCATTAGGATGCTTGTGCGATAACGTGTTAAATTGCGCGAGAACAGCGCTAAGAGGTTCTTCTAAAATGAGGGTTTCAGGTTGACGAGGATTAATTAACTTAGCAAAATTCCCAATCATGAATTCCGTCAATAATTCATCGGTGCTATGTGCTCCCTTAGCAAAATATTCTTCTCCTGTTTCTTCATTCTCAACGAAGCGACGTGAGGTCATCGTTCCATGAACGGGTTTGCTTGTATCGTGAAAAGCTGTTGATTTTCTTACAAAATCGGCACATTCAACGCCTGTTGGTTTTCCATAAATTTTATGTTCTCTCTGATTTTCATAAACTAATTTAGCAATAATGGCACTGGAGCCACCAATAAAAGCTATGCCGCCAGCATTTTCTGCAATATGGCGTAATGATTTTCTTAACATGTAATATTCCTCGAAATGATCTGAATTTCCAAAAGTGGGCATATTATATCCAATTTTGGAAGGGACTACCAGGTTTTTTGTGGCTTTTAATTTTAAGATTTGAGCAAAGTTTTTATAACCAATTGAAAGTAAAGTAAAAAAAGTGGGTTGGGTTGCGGCAAAAAAAGCCCAATCAATCCTACAAACTAACAAGATTAATGTTTTTTCATTTTTTTATATACATTGTCATCATTTCTTTTACCAATAATTTCAATTGAAAAACCAACGGTAGATGCGTTGTTGAAATATAGTGGGTTGTGATCATCACATTGTCATTCCCGCGGAGGCGGGAATCTATTATGAATGGATCTCCGCCTTCGCGGAGATGACAGAATAAAAGATTAATGTTTTTTCATTTTTTTATATACATTGTCATCATTTCTTTTACCAATAATTTCAATTGAAAAACCAACGGTTGATGCGTTGTTGAAATATAGTGGGTTGTGATCATCACATTGTCATTCCCGCGGAGGCGGGAATCTATTATGAATGGATCTCCGCCTTCGCGGAGATGACAGAATAAAAGATTAATGTTTTTTCATTTTTTTATATACATCGTCATCATTCCTTTTACCAATAATCTCAATCTGAATGATAGTTTCTTCAAAAGAATAAATAATGCGATATTCTCCAATATCAGTCCTATATTTATTTTCATAACCGGTTAATTTAATACTATCATGCGGTCGAGGATTACTTCTTAAATCCCATAGTTTTGTAAATACTTGTTTAAATTGTTTCGGAAGTAGGGTCTTTAAGAAATCATCTGCAGATTTTGAGGTATTAATCAGCCTCTGTTTTGTCATTATTTTCTTCATCGATTATTATCCCTGCTTTTTTAGCATACTCTTTTAATCTTTTTTCACTTTCAACCGGCCCAAGGAAGCCTTCTTTTACTGCTTCCTCTGCTTTCACTCCCCAATAAAAATCCTCAAGATGGGATAATCTTTCGAAAGCATCGTATGAAATAAGAACGGCAGAGGGTTTTCCAGATTTTTCTACGATAATCGGTTCTTGATAGACCTTTTGCATGTATTCGCCAAAATGGTTTTTAAACTGAGTGGCATTAGTTTTCATAAAATTACCTGATTATGTAAATTTTAAATAAATTGCATATATTGTATATTTTAGCTAATTTGTACAATAAATCAAGTTTGTATGAAGTTGAAAGCCAATTATTTTTGTAAAATATTTTATAACCTTATGATAATTAAAGAAAAAATGATTAGACGAAAATATTATTTGATTAAAACTATCAACTTAAATGAGCATTATTTATTTTTTTAAACTAAAAGATTTTTGCTCGAGCAATTCAACATTGATACCTAGCTCTAATAATTCCTTATCTGAAACAATTAACTTATGTTTATTAAATTTGTCAATAAATTGAAGATAAAGATTATGCGGCATTATCCAGGCTTCCAATTCTTTATTCGAACTCTCTCGATAAAATACATGTCCAGAAAAATCCCAAACCGCCGGATGTTGAAATGCATCGTGACAGAAATCTCCTATGGTGCGTGATTTTACTATTCGATACAATTCTTGCAACAAATCACTGATTGAAATAACATTTTTTTCTTCCATGTGAATAGACGCTAGATTTTCTAAAATTAGTTTCTCAAATTCAATTAGTTCTTCCGAATTTATATCTGATAACTTTCTTTTATCTGGCGTTTTTTTAGATTCTATAGAGTTTATTTTTTGTTGAATTTCATTGGGTAACCCTTTCGGAAATAATTTTTTTATTAGTCCAACTTTGATTGAATAAGAAACGAAATTTCCACATGAAACCCCTTTGTTTTTGCTAAGTGCGACCTCTTCCTGGTTTCTCTTATATGCTCGAAAAGCCCGAAATAATTCAAATCGCTGTTTTTCCTCAATTTTTCCTTCATCTTTTTTACGCAGATTAACATTTACAAAAGGAATGGGAAGAATGTTAATCCCGTGCTTGTCCTTCCTTTTTTTTGCTTCTGAATATATAAGAGGATCTCTTAACGGATCCCATTTTACAACAGAATTAGCAATGTTTTCTCTAATTTGACCATCTTTCATGTGAAAAACTAAGGCGGTTCCCAAAGATAATCTTGGATTTAGTATATGTTGTATATCATGGCTACGCACACCCATTTGATGTTCGCTATCAACGGAGTGATAAACTTTCAAATTATTATAAATAAGCCCATGTATTGCTGTTGAAGCAATTTCATCTTGTAATTTATCTAGTTTTTTTTCCTTTAGTTTTCTTTCAAATTGAATAATGATATCGCCATCAGAAAGTCGAGTAATCATGGTTATTATTTCCTCGTTAATATATTTATTATAATCCTTTAAAAAAAATATTTAATGATTTCAATGTTTTCACTGGTATTTCCAAGATCAAGATAATAACTCTATGATAATTAATAGAAATTAATAATAGCCCAAAAAATGATCAAATATAGGGTAAATTATGTTAAAATAGCAAAACTTTAGCTGTTAATAAGGTGAGTTATGTTTAGGTACTTTAGTATTACTAAAGGAGATTCAGAAGAAAATAAAAAGGTGCAAGATTTGCTAAAATTCGATGAATTAAAATTACCAAGAAGCCAATCTTTTTATACATTTAACAATAGTTTTTCATTGGTGAATGAAACCCTAGGATCAGGTGCAGAATCGCGCGATGTGCGTTCTTTTAAAAATTCAATCACAGGAGAAGAAACTGCTGTAAAACGCGTGATATTTGAGGATTTAGATGGAGAAGAAGGTGAAAAACAAGCCTTAAAAGATGGTCAAGCGGAAGCTGTTTGCAATAAACTCGTTCATAAAACCGGAGAATTTTATAATACTAACCATGGATTTTATATCTTAATGAAAAAATTGCCCACAACAACATTAAGCCAATTATATTTTGAAGGGGATCATAAAATAAATTCTTATGGTGAATTCTTAGAGCTTTTTAAGTCGATCACCAGCGAAGTTAAGGGTTTGCATGATAAGAAAGTTTCTCATGGGGATTTACATGAGAAGAATATATTAGTAGATGCAAAAAATTCGAAAAGTGCTTTGTGCGATTTTAATAAAATAAAATTTAAAAATAATCGTGGTATGGCAGATGATGTTTATGAAATCGGTGCCTTAATCACTAAATTCGACACTTTAAATAAACTGACTGCGCTTTCAACGGATGAAAAAGAGAAACTTACTAAACTTGCGCAAGCGATGTGTATTTCAGAAAATTATGAATCAAGAATTTCTATTGCAGAGGCTCATCAATTTTTTGTGGAAGAACTTGAAAAAATAAATGAGCAAAATTATAAACCTTCTTTTTCATAATAATGCTAGTATTGCTTTGAATAGATAAATTATTGTTTCATCAAATCAAGGAAATAATATGGAAATAAAAACAGGACGTCACCCCAAAGCGCTACCTTATTTATTCTTAACAGAAATGTGGGAGCGCTTTGGATTTTATGTGGTACAAGGAATGTTGGTTTTGTATTTCACGCAAAGCTATGGATTCTCTGACGATGTTAGTTACACCATCGTCGGTGTTTTCAGTGCTCTCGCTTATATTTCTCCCATGGTTGGTGGTTTTATTGCAGATCGAATGTTGGGTTTTAAACAAGCGATTGTATGGGGTGGAATTTTTTTATGTGCGGGGTATGCTTTTTTAAGCGTTTCAAATCCAAGCAATTTTTATTATGCATTAGCAACCATCGTTATCGGAAATGGCTTATTTAAGCCAAATATTTCAAGTCTCTTAGGTGCGTTATATCCAGAAGACGATGCCGCAAGAGATGCGGGATTTACGATTTTTTATATTGGCATTAATTTAGGGTCTTTATTAGCAGGTTTTACTTCTGGTTTTATTAAAGATCATTTTGGTTGGCATGCAGGATTTGGTTTGGCAAGTGTGGGATTAATTGTTGGTTTAATTATTTTTGCATCGGGGTTTAAAAGCGGTGCTATCCAATATCAAAGTTCCTCTTATGTCGCTAAAAATATATTTTTAAAAAAACCGCTTATATTACTCTATTGCTTGATCGCGATACCGCTTCTCGGTTTATTATTACAAAATCAATTTTTGGGACAATGGCTTTTACCCATATTCGGCATATTTTTATTATTTTTTATTTTTATCCTCGCCGCAAAAGAACCGGAAGCCGTACGTAATCGTCTCATGATTTTAAATATTTTAATTATTTCCGCGGTTATTTTTTGGATGCTGTGGTTACAATTATTTTTCTCTGCCAATTTGTTTATCGATCGTCTTGTTAATAAAACCGTTTTCAATTTTGCCATTCCGACGACTGTTTTTTACGCGCTTGAAAGTGTTTTTGTGATTTTGCTTGGACCTATTTTTGCGTGGTATTGGATGTTTTCCAATCGTCATCAAATCAATTTTTCTCCGATGTTGAAATTTGTGATTGCCATTTTTTTCGTAGGCCTTGCATTTATTACGCTGGGAGCCAGTACTTTTACGAATGAACTAGTGAATCCATTGTGGATTTTAATATCATATTTTTTCATTACCATTGGAGAATTATTTTTATCTCCTATTGGTCTTGCCGCAGTCACTTTACTTTCCCCTAAAAATTTAACGGGGATGATGATGGGAATTTGGTTCGTGGCGTTGGGCTTTGGGGGACAATTTGCGGGGGTTTTGGCTAAATTATCCAGTATTCCAGATACCATCAAGGATATTCCTGGTCAGTTGATCATTTATCGCAAAGCATTTTTTATTTTTGCGATCATTGCATTTTGTGTTGCGGTAATTTTACTTATTGTTCAACTATTAGTCAGGAAGAAGTTGGAGGATAAGGTATAATTATTATGAGAGTTAAAATTCTCGATCCTATTCGGAGCGAATACCATGTTCGATGCCGATCGCCCAATTCAAAAAAGCGACCAAGATCGATTGGGGCGGGCGACTTTTGGCAAATATTTGGCGCGTGCCATTCTGGACCAAGTTAGCACGGAAAGTTTTACGATCGGTTTATATGGTGGAAGTGGGAGCGGCAAAACTTCCATCATTAATCTCATTTTGGAAGAATTGCATTTTGCATCGAACAACATGTTCGATCATGAAAAACCTATCATCCTGAATTACAGCCCTTGGAGTTATTCAGGACAAAATGCGCTGATTTATAGTTTCTTTCGAAGATTATCCTCTGAGATGCGTAATGCTGAATTTTTTCTTACACCCGAGAAAGATAGAATTATATATTTGCTGGAATTGTATATTTCTTTTTTCACACATAAATCCGTTCCAAAATCGTTACGCCCCAAAGTACGTTGGTACAATAAATTATTTAAGAAAAAAGAATCTTCTATTGGTTGGGAATCAGGACGTGATTTAACAAAAGTGAAAGCTGAACTCAATGAACTTCTCGAAGCGCAAAGTCATAAATTAATTATTTTCATCGATAATATTTCACAGTTACCGGCATCCGAAATTTTTCAGATTTTTCAAATTGTGAAATCCATCGGTAATTTTACGAATACGATGTATGTACTCGCACTGGATAAGGATCAAGTGTTAAGTATTCTCCCGAAAGTATTAGATGGAATAAATGCGTTTGAATATCTAGAAAAAATGGTGCAATTACCTTTTGATATTCCACCTATTTCTAAACAAGATATTGAAGCCATATTATTGGACCGCTTAGAAAAAGTTATTTTATTTGCGCCTGATGATAGTTGGGATGCGGAATATTGGGCGGATATTTATTATTCCACGTTAAAATACTTTTTTGAAAATTGCCGCGATATCACACGTTATATCAATACACTAAGTTTTAGTTTTATGCATGTCCGCGAAGTCGTCAATCCCGTGGATTTTTTTGCGATTACTGCGATCGAAGTATTTGAGCCTAATGTTTATAACGGCATTCGTGATAATAAAGATTTATTTGTGGAATTGTTTGATACGGTTTATCAATTTGATAAAGAAAAATTACATGAAGATAAATTGCGGATCGATGAAATTTTACAACGTGCTGAAAGAATGCCGCCTGAAATGTTGGAGTTGTTGTGCATTCGATTATTTCCACGTTTACGTAGCATCTACGAAAATTATCGCACACTGCCTCACTCAGAAATTATCGCGCGTAAATATAAACGTATTTGTACTTATGATTTATTTGAAGTGTATTTCCGTTTAAGTGTATCGCCTGGATTTATTAATGATGCAGAACTCGATACATTGCTTGAAATGACAAAGGATCCGACTGGTTTTCAACTTGCATTATTACGTTTAAATCAAGATGAACGAATTTTAAAATTACTCGATGTATTAGATAGTATTGCAGTACATCGTATTCCACATCAAAACATTGCAAATGTCATCGATGCTTTTATTGATACTGCAGATTTATTTCCGCAAGGCACGTTTGATCCTTTACATTTAGAAACTCCGCAGCGCGTGCATCGCATCATTCAACAATTATTAGGTGCATTTGATACTTCAGAAAAAAGATTCCATATTTTACATTCCGCCATTAAGCATTCTGTTAATAGCTTATATATCATCGTGTATGAAATTGCCATTCAAAGCGCACAACATGATGAAAATGAAGAAACATTTTTGGCGCCTGAAGAACGTGATTATTCGGGCGGACAATTAGTCGAATTAAAATCGGTGACGATTGAAAAAATAAAATCGTGGGCCAAAATCGGCAGATTGATTGAACATCCTCGTTTAATTCCCATTTTATATGCATGGTTTTGGTGGGGTAAAAAAGAGGATTGCCAACATTATGTCAGTGAGGTGGTGAAATCAGATCGAGGATTATTAGCTTTTCTACAAGCGGCATTTAAAAATTCTATTTTGGATGCGATGAAAAATGAATCGATGAATCCAAATTGGAGAAAAGAATTAAAAAATGTGGAATATTTTATTTCGACAGATGAATTAATTCCACATGCGACAATGTTATTTGAGGACGAATACTTCGTAAAATTAAAAGAACCCGAGCAATTGGCATTATTGATTTTTCTCAATTTAGTTAAGCCCGGGACGGTCAAAAAATTTGGTGATGTTTCGGCTTCATGATAAAATCCTCCCATGAAAAAAAATCATCGACACTTTTCATTCTCCGATCAAATTTGCATTACCATTGATAATGCTTTACGTGCTGTTTCCAATCAACCCAAAGTCACTGATCGCGTTTATCCCGGTCTTTCTGAAGCCGAAAATCCCTTAACAGATACTGAGCGTAAACACGCCGCCGCTTTGATGCGAGTGAATCATGCTGGAGAGGTTGCAGCGCAAGCGCTTTATCATGGCCAAGCCTGGACCTCTAGAAGCGCGGATCTCAAGGCGAAAATGCACACTGCCGCCGTCGAAGAAGGTGATCATCTCCATTGGTGTTATACGCGTTTAATGGAGCTGAATAGCCATACCAGCTATTTAAGTTCATTTTGGTATGGTGGATCGTTTGCTATCGGTTTTACTGCGGGTTTGTTGGGAGATCGATGGAGTTTAGGTTTTTTAGCCGAAACAGAACAGCAAGTCGTCAAGCATCTCGATCATCATCTTGAAGCATTGCCCAAAGCAGATAAAAAAAGCCAACAAATTTTGCAGCAAATGCAAATCGACGAGGCACATCATCGGGATGACGCCATCGCGAGCGGGGCCGCGGAATTACCGCAGCCTGTTAAAATGCTCATGCGGTTTTTATCCAAAGTGATGGTGAAGACGGCGTATTGGATATAATCCGTCGTCTTTCTTGTCATGTCAGCTAAAAGCATGCTGGCATGACAGAAAAATTTAAAGCTCAGGAATCGAATAATAAAAACTTAAAGGTTCATTTACACTGTTTCTGTTTGCTTCTTGTGACAAAATCTCGCGCACGTCAGATAATGTCAAATAATCAATGCTATATTGAATGGTTCTTAAAAAATCTTTTACTTTTTCGAGCAGCGCTGGAGATAAATCCGTAACTGGCGCATTCTCTGGATATTTAAAATATTTTTTTAATGCATGATACATGCAGGAAAATTCCAATCCTAGGATCGCAAGGCTTACGGTTGGTAAACCTAAATATAAGGTAATTTGATGCACATGATAATCGGCATTATCTAATTTATTATTAGGATTAGCATTAGCAAGTTCTGTAACATTATTTTTTTCAAATTGAAATAAGAGTCCCAAACCCGCACTCGTTCCAGCAACAGCCAGTGTACCAGTGATGAGCGTGCATAGAATTAAATATTTTTGACGATATTTTATTTCACGATCGACTTCCATTAATAATTTTTTGGGAAAAAGCAGTGAATTTTCGTTAACTTCTTGATTTTCGTTACATTTGAAAAATTGAAGGCAAGACCTAAGCATTTTTATATCCTTATAATTATGTTTTAGACATTTATTTTAAGAAAAGCTTTTAATCATATATTCTTGTTTTTGATCTGTAAACTGAAATACGCAATTAAGTCTTGTTATGGTTGTTAAAAGATACTTAAAAATTCTGTCATCTCCGCGCAGGCGGAGATCCATTCATAATGGATTCCCGCCTTCGCGGGAATGACAGCTATGTCATGCCAGCATGCTTTAAGCTGGCATCCAAAAGGCCCAACTGGATGCCACCGCGCGCGGACGCTCGGCTGGCATGACAAAACGTTTTTTCAAAGAGGGTAATTGTTATTTACTACCTCAATTTAAGTACACAATCCTCCACTGTTTTACTAGACTGATCAATCAATGCATTCGACATTTGCGTTAACATGACTTCATCAAAACTTTTGATATTTGCTAATAATGTTTGGCAATAATCTTTTGCACCTTTTGCTGTGCATCTTTTTTTAAAGTTGGGATCCATCATATTATTAACCAATTGCTGGATAGCTTTTTCTGCCGTATTGAGTGGAGTTTCGCGGGTTGTTGTGAGTGGATAGATTTCCGGGAATAATTTTTTCACGATAAAACTTGCGGAATAAATATCTTTGCAATAATGATCACCAAAGGTATGAGGATCTTTATATTCTGGTGTACAAGGAAAATCAAACCATCCGTCCGGTATTCGTCCATCTTTTTTATGTGCACCACCAAAATCAATAATTTCCATCGTGAGCATATAAGTATTTAAAATAATATTAGCAGCTTTGATATCGTTATGAATTCTCATATGGATATGTAAATTACTTAAAGAATCAAAGCCACTAATAAGGCACTGCAGTCGCTTAGCAAATTCGAGAGTCAGTAATTCTTGTTCGGAAAATTCTGATAAGGCTTTTTCTTGCAACCAATTATAAACAATATGCACATTATTATTTTGAACAAAATAAAAAGAATGTCTGCCACTAAACTGATTATATTTCACTTCATTTTTGGCAAGTCTCCTATTAGGATTATTTAATTGTTTGACACAATAAGTAGGATTTTTTTCATCTAAACTCACATAACCTTTAGTGACTTTACCCATACCGCCTTTCAATGCATTTTCATTCTCCTTAGTATTTAGAGAGCCATCATTGCTTGCATAACTTCTTCGTATATTAATTTCCTCTGATTTATAGGGATCCATGAAAAGCTTCTGTTGATTGCTAAAAGTAATTTCTTTTTTTTCACTATGTTCAATCACAGGATCATTATCTGCAAGCGTATATTCGAGTGGTGTTGGTAATTTTTCAGTGACGATATGTAAAGCTTCCTCCATTGATTTCGGGTTAAATAATTTATTTTGAATTAATTCATCTAAAATAGGATAAAAACGACGTAAGTTGAGTAATGTCAATGTAAATAAAGATTTTATCTGATCGATATAAATAGGAATGGTAACTTTTTCTAATAATTGTAAGGTAGATAAAAATGATTTGCGCCAGGAAATATCATTATTTCCTACATAAAGATCAATAATTGCCTGGTCTACGACATCTAATTTTTTTAAAATTTCAAAAAAAGCAGCGCATTCTTCACTCGAAATAACTTGATGAACCATTTTATCAATTAACTTTTGATTTTGATTTAATAATTTGTATTCATCGAGTGTTTTTATGGTATTTGTAAAATCATTCAAAAAACCGCGCTTACATATATAGTTTAATATATCGTCGTTACATATCGAATAATCTAGCAATATTTTTAGTAATGATAGTTTTTCATCACTCAAATAGTCTGCTTTGATCAACAATAATAAAGTTGTTTGGTTGAGTTTTTTTGCCGCTAAAAATAATTCGATAGATTTATTCAATGAATAAAACCCGTCACACTTTTCTATAGATCCTAAAATTTCATCATTGATAATAATATTATTTTGATCTAACAGTTGAAATAAATCTCTTAAACTAAAGTTGACACGTTTGTGATTAAGCATGCGTGAAAAATTTTTGTCATTTAAACATTTTGATTCAGCAAGGACTTTTAAAATACTTTTCGAAAAATCACTTATTTCAATAGCATTTAATATATTTGAATTTAAGCTATTTTCTCTATGCAGCAAATGAATAATATCAACTAATTTGTCGCTATACCAATTTTCTGATATTAATGTTAAAAGTGCGTCAAAATTTTCAGCATCGAGCGTTAAAAATTTTTTCGATGGATGCAAAAATAAATCATAAAGTATGCTTCCAGTTTTGTCTTTAAACATCAGTGTAAAATTGTCTTTATGAATTAAAGATGCAGCATCAAGAAAATGAAATACTTCTAAAAAGCGTTCATTGTTATGAAATGTGTCGTATGACATTTTTATATTTCTAAAAATCCAATCTTCCGATTGTACCGGCATGATTTTGCATAAATCATAAATATCTGCAGGTGCTAGTTCATAATCATTTGGTAAAATGGCGCGTTTTTGTAAAAATATGCGGAGATTGATAATGTCTTCTGAATTGCCGAAAAATAATTTATGAAAACTAAATGTGTTTTCTTCGTTTTTTACTAAAGTACGTAAATAGCCTAATTTCATCACGGTCATTCCTTTTTTTATTATAATTATTATTTTGTTATATTTTGGGGAAATTAACCCAAATAGGATGACATGTCAATTCTATCTATTGGTTTAAAACGATGAGTGCCGCGGTTTGTACTAACCATACCGCCCACACATAGTGCATAAAATAGGGAAACCAGCTGCGTTTGACCACCCAATAGACAATCGCTAAAACAATACCGACAATTGTCGGAATGGCGAGAAGCGCAATTAACTCGCGGGTGATATTGCCTGCCTGACCGCCCGAGAAAATTTCTGTTAAAACATTACTGATCCAATCATGTGCCGTCAATAAGAACTGTAACCCTTGTTGGGCATAGGCCATGCTCATCACGACCCCAACACTTAATAAAACAATGCAGATAACATGCTTGATCATTTCATACTTCCCTGTATAGAAACTAATTAATATTTTACATAAATTTAGGTGCGCAATCCAACCCCTTTTTTAAGGAGACGCAAGGTCCAGAAAAATAATATGATAAATAACCCTAAAACCAACGAAAATCCAAGGTAAAAGTTCACATCGGATACGCCTAACATGCCAAATTTAAATGAATCCACAATATTAAAAATTGGATTGATATAAGACACATATTGAAAAAACGAAGGTAATTGGTGAATCGAATAAAATATTCCACCGAGATAAGTTAAAGGTGTTAAAACAAAGGTGGGGATAAATGCAACATCATCAAATTTTTTTGCGAAAATACCATTTACTAAACCCGCGAGGGAAAATAACATGGCAGATAAAATCCCCATTAACAGGACAAGGGCTAGATGTTGAATATGCAATGAAGTAAAAAACATCGAAATAATAATAACAATAATACCCGCAAGTAATCCGCGAAGCGCGCCACCAATCATAAACCCAAGTAAAATGATATAGCTTGGCATCGATGAAACTAATAATTCTTCAATACTTCGAGAGAATTTCGCGCCAAAAAAAGAAGATGAACTATTCGCGTAAGCATTTGTCATGACCGACATCATGGTAAGACCTGGTACGATGTATTGCATATAACTATAACCATGAATGTCTTTTAATTGAGAGCCAATCAATTTTCCAAAAATAATAAAATAAAGCGCCATCGTAATGGCAGGTGGTAATAGCGTTTGTGTCCAAATACGCAGGAAACGCACAATTTCTTTGTTTAATAAAGTTTGTAATGCAATGAGACTGCTTTTATTCATGAGGACTTTGCCTTGTTTTCTGAGATTAAACGCACAAATAATTCTTCGAGGCGATTGGTTTTATTACGCATGCTATTCACTTCGATTTGTTGTGAAGAGAGAATGGCAAATAAATCATTTAAACTTTGGTGCTTATAAATTTCAACTTCTAAAGTTTCTTGATCCAGTAATCGATAATGAAAATCCGGCATCACCGGCAGTTTTTCGATAGGCTTTGTTAAATCTAAAATGATGGTTTGAACATGTAAACGATTAATCAATGCTTTCATATTCGATTTTTCAATTAATTCACCGTGATCAATGATCGCGACATTTTTGCAAAGCTGTTCTGCTTCTTCTAAGTAATGTGTTGTTAAAATAATAGTAGTACCATCATGATTCAATTCTTTTAAAAAACCCCACAAGGTATGTCTTAATTCAATATCAACCCCAGCTGTGGGTTCATCGAGAATTAATAGTTTTGGATTATTGGCAAGTGCTCTTGCAATCATTAATCGACGTTTCATTCCGCCAGAGAGACGCATTGCAGGGTGATGCCTTTTTTCCCATAAGTCCATTTTTTTTAAATAAAGTTCTGCGCGCTCTTTCGCAATAGCGCGTGGTACACCATAATATCCTGCTTGATTCACCACGATATCCATTACTTTTTCGAAAGGATTAAAATTCATTTCTTGCGGGACAACGCCGATGCAAGATTTTAAATTTTCTAATTCCGTATCAATGTCATATTGAAAAACATTGATGGTGCCAGAAGTTTTATTTACTAAGGAACATAAAATTCCGATGGTGGTAGATTTGCCTGCGCCGTTTGGGCCTAATAATGCAAAAAAATCTCCTGGGCTCACTTCGAGATTAATGCCTTTGAGTGCGACAACACCATTAGAATAAACTTTCGTAAGATTTTTCACGGATAATGCATTCATGTCTTTATCCTACCTTTCTTTCATTTTTTGAAGTAATAAGTGTAATGCTTTTCCGCGATGACTAATTTGATTTTTAATCAAAGGATCTAATTCAGCCGCACTGCATTGGTGAGATTCATCAAAAAAAATTGGATCGTAACCAAAACCCTGTGATCCTTGTGGACCCAATAAAATTTTTCCGTGCCAAATACCTTCTGCAATTATCGGTGTTGTTGGATCATCTGCATTTCGTAAAAATACTAAAACACAATAAAAAAATGCATCTCTTTTATCAAAGGGTACATCTTTTAATTCCGTTAAAAGTTTTTGAATATTGTCTTCACTTTCCGCGTTAAGACCTGCGTAACGCGCAGAATAAATTCCCGGCCTATTTTGTAAAGCGACAACAGATATTCCAGAATCATCGCTTAATGCGGGTAAACCTGACATTTTGGAGGCATGGCGCGCTTTAATTAAAGCGTTTTCAATAAAAGTTGCGCCGGTTTCTGGAACATCGGAAATATTTAATTCTGATTGTGGGACAATATCTATTTTTAAATCTTTAAAAATCCTTTGAAATTCACTTATTTTTCCCTTATTTGAACTTGCAAGTACCATTTTCATAATATAATTAAAATCACCTGTAAAAGTATGAGCGCGACGAGTGGAGTAATATCAAATCCCGACACGAGCGGAATAATTTTTTGTAATGGTCGTAAAATCGGCGCAGAAAGTTGCGATAAAACTTGCATAATTGGTGTTTCTGGCGCATGTACCCAACTTAAAATAGCGTAAATTAAAATAGAGTAAAAAAATATTTGAATGAGCAATACGAAGGTGAGTAACACTGCGGTGATGGGTAAGACGCGATAATCGAGTCCTTGTCCCGTCATTGCAACAATTAAAATAAATTTAATCATCATTAAAACGATTAACCAAAATAATGTCGCGGTTTCGAGCCTGCCAATATTGGGTAAAAATTTTCGAACGGGCGCAACTATTGGCTGTGTTAATGTAATAATAAAACGAATAATGTGATTAAAGTAATTGGCGTGCTCCCATGCGAGAATAAGTCGTATTCCTAAAATTGAGAGATAAATACCAAATAAAGTATTTACTAAAAAAATTCCTACTTCAGCCATCGAATTCATAAGTTATCCATTATTTTTCATTGATCCCAATTCTTCTCCTCTGCGTTTTGCAGCAAGAAGTGCTTTTTCAAAAATATCAAAAATATTTTCTTTTTCCAATGTGCGAATGGCAGCTTCCGTCGTACCTTGCGGAGAGGTCACTTGTTTTCTGAGTTCTTCAACATCGTGATTACTTTCTAACGCCATTCGACTTGCGCCATATGCCGTTTGTAATGTTAATAAACGGGATGTTTCAGCGGATAATCCCATTTGTTCCCCCGCTTTTTGTAATGCTTCGATGACTAAAAAAATGTATGCGGGACCTGAACCCGACAACGCGGTGACCGCATCCATTAATTTTTCATCTTGAATCCAAACGGTAATGCCGACAGATCGTAATAAAGTTTCCGCAATGTTTTTTTCATCTGCTGACACTTCTGAATTTGCATAAAGCGCAGTTGCGGCACAACCAATCATCGCAGGTGTGTTAGGCATGCATCGAACGATTGCGTTTGGTTTTCCTACATATTTTGCGATACTTTCTTCTCGAATGCCTGCAGCAATAGAAATTAACAAAGGTTTATTTTTTTGAATCACATCTGCAAGCGATGTGATGACAGACTCCATCATTGCAGGTTTGATGGCAAATAAAATAACTTTCGCATGAAGAATGGCGAGACGATTATCTTCTGTGACGTGAATATTTTTAGACTCAAGTTCTTTTAGTCTTAAAGTACTTGGATCTGCAACGGTAATTTTTTCGGGAGGAAAACCCCGCGCGAGTAAACCATGCAGTAAACTCGCGCCCATGTTGCCAGCACCAATAATGGCGATGTCGGTGAAATGCATGTTTTTAACCTAAATCTGGCGTATTTTCTTTGCTGCTTGCAATCACTTCGGCTTGTTTAGAAAGTAAGTTTTTTAATTCTTCAAAAGGTATTTCTACTTCTTGAGGACCATACATATGCGGAGCCACTTGATATTCATCAAAGGTAATTAAAATTGAATCCGCTTCGATGTTCCAGTTTTTGTAATTTTTAAGTAGTGGTTTCGTGCCCTCTTCTAGCATCCATTTATCTTTTTCGTTTACTGTTGCTTGCAATTTTCCATTACTGTAATTTGCGATGGCTTGTAAGAAATTAGTATTTGGTTTGAATAAATCGCTTAACGCGAGTTCTTTGTTATTCATCAAATCAAAATTAAAAACTTGATGTTGGTGATAAGGATGTGCGCGACCTGCTTGCATGCTTTCAATGGATAATCGCACGCTCACTAAGGAGATGGGATTTATCACATCAATATCATAATCTAATTTTAGATTATTATTTTGGACGGTCTCTGGAAGCGTTTGCATGTGTTGATAATCTCGTTTTACGCTATTTTTAAAGTTTTGGAGATTTTCGGTCACCATGTTATAGATACGTTGGTTAAATTCTTCGGCAGATTTTGATAAGTTTTTTCCTGAAATTTGGGGATAAACGGCATCGATGGTATATCGATAGACAGGATCTTCTTCGTGTACTTTTTTAGGGACGACTTTTTCATTTTTACCGACAAATACGGCTTCATCTTCCCCATAAGTTGGATTGAGAGGGGGAGGGGTAAAAGCATCTTCCGTTAAAGTTTCTGATACATTTTGTGAAATCGCGGGCAAAGCAATGGCATTTTGCATAATAAATAAAAAGGGGAGTAAAAAGATGATTTTTTTCATGGGCGCTCGCTTCTTTAAGATTAAATTGTTCAAAAATATATCAGATAAAAATACTACTCGTCAATAGTTAAAAAATGTGCTAGTTTTGCGTCGTTTTTACACTAATAATAATGAAAAAGGAAATAATATATGTTACGTAAAGCAAAGCTACGTCGTTATACAAATGCCGGAGATGCGTCTCTTTATCTCAATATTGAAACTGATGAACTCGAAGCACATACCGGATTAGATCGTGAAGACCCGAGCAATTCAGATCTCCAGTATATTTCCACTGCTTTAGCAGCGGTTAATTTAGATGATGCAAAAAATGATCAGCCAGCTCTCCCAAATGATCAGCCAGTTCTCCCAAACAATGCTGAATTCGACTATGAATTAACGGAACTAAACGAATTAGATGATGAATTGCCAGGATTGGCTTCGTCTCCAGTGCTTCGAAGGACACTCGGTTTCGATTCTGCTAGTCCTGTTGAAAATAGGCTAATGACCAACTCAGAAGGTGAGTTGGTAGATGGCATCGGTTTAGACCTTAGACATCGCTCCAACGAAGATTTAAAACCCGTGGATGAAGAACTAGCGCCAAAGAGCAATCTCCCTAGTTTATCTATTTTTAATGCTAATACTCCGGATAATTCATCATCTTCGAACGAGGAAAGTTTAATAGAGTTTAATAAGAAATAGTGAGGGTCGAGGGATTTTTCTGTCATGCCAGCATGCTTAAAGGTGGCATAAAAACATGCTGGCATGACATGGTTGATGACAGATTTTTTATTTCGTTCAGCACACAATGTGTATATAATACCCACGTGAAACTTGCATTTTGTTTATTTAAATATTTCCCCTTTGGCGGTTTGCAGCGCGATTTTATGCGTATTGCGACCGAGGCTCTGGCACGTCAACATACCATTGATGTTTTTACCATGGAGTGGCAAGGGGAGAAAAATCCACAGTTAAACCTTCATATGATCCCACGTCAGGGGCTCCAAAATCATACCCAAAACGCGAATTTCGCGAAAACCGTCCAACCCTACTTCTCAAACTATGATCTCGTCGTAGGTTTTAATAAAATGCCAGGCTTAGATGTCTATTATGCGGCCGACATTTGCTATCAATCTAAAGTAAAAAAAAGTAAGGGAATGATTGCTCGTTTGACTCCTCGCTATCGTACGTTGACCTCCCTCGAAGCATCCATTTTTGCAAAACATCAAAAAACGAAAATTTTATTAATATCGCCAAAACAGCAAGAAGAATTTACGGAATGTTATCAAACGGAGGAAAACCGATTCCATTTATTGCCCCCAGGAATTAGCAGAGATCGTATGGCGCCGGTCAATGCAGCAGAAATTCGCGAAAAAACTCGTGCAGAATTTAATATCAATCCCAATGATTTTTTATTATTAATGGTAGGTTCGGGATTTAAAACAAAGGGATTAAGCCGTATTCTAAAATCGATCGCTTCCCTCGAAAAAAGTATTCAAGCGCGCACGCACTTATTTATTATTGGTCAAGATAATCCAAAAATATATATAAAAGAGGCCAAAAAATTAGGGATTTTCGCTCAATGTCATTTTTTAGGTGGAAGAAATGATGTTCCGCGATTTTTTCTTGCTGCGGATTTATTGGTGCATCCGGCGCTACATGAAAATACCGGCACCGTGTTGTTAGAAGCGTTGTGCGCGGGACTTCCCGTGTTGACGACGGATGTATGTGGTTATGCAAAATATATTGTGGAAGCGGGTGCAGGTAAGGTATTGTCGTCTCCGTTTCAACAAACAGAAATGAATGCTACTTTACGTGCTATGTTATTTGATGATGAAAAAATAAAATGGCAAGAAAAAGCCATTCGTTTTGCGGAAAATGCTGATATCTACGATCTTCCTAAATATGCGGTTAATTATCTTGAAGCGATTTATAAAGGTGTCTCTTGAAAAAATATTCATTTGAACAAATGATGTCGCTGCAAGGTCAAGTTTATCGTCGGTTAGAAGGACGTTCGACGGAACGGGTGATCATGGATGGTGAATCCTATTTTATCAAAAAACACTCAGGCGTAGGTTTTAAGGAAATTTTTAAAAATCTTTTTCAACTCCGTTTACCTATATTAAGTGCAAAAAATGAAAAACTTGCATTAACATTGTTAAAAAAATTAAATATTCCATCGCCCGAAATGATTGCTTATGAAAAAAAAGGATTTAACCCTGCAAAAATTCGTTCCTATATTTTAACGCGTGAATTACCCAAACATACTAGCCTTGAGCATTTTTGCGAAAATTGGCTGGAAAATCCTCCTCATTTTAGTCTTAAACAATCTCTGATTAGAGAAGTGGCTTGTATCGCGCGAACGATGCATGCCAATGGAATGAACCATCGTGATTTTTATATTTGTCATTTTCTATTGGATGATAAATTATGGCGTGCATCAACTATCAAGCTCTATTTAATAGATTTGCACCGCGCGTGTATTAGAAAATGCGTACCGGATCGTTGGTTGATTAAAGACTTATCGGGTTTATATTTTTCATCAAAAGATATTGGACTTACGAAAAGAGATCTATTGCGTTTTATGAAAGAATATCGTAATAAATCAATATCTCAGATTTTCCCTGAAGAATTAGACTTTTGGAGAAAGGTAGAACAACGTGGTAATAAATTATATGGACAGCAAAAAAAATAAGTTGATGCCGGTATTAACTTTAAAGGCTTTATATCGTAAAGAAAAAGCGCCTCTTAGTTTGGACGCTTGGTCTTTAAAAGAAAGCGATAGCCCACTTTATTGTGAAGAAATTATTCGCCTGATTCCAGGCAAACGAATGGTAGCATTCGGCACATTTAACGGTAAAAAAGTAGTAATTAAGTTTTTTTACGAAAGAGGAAGTGCTAAAAAAGATGCGAAACGCGATGCCGACGGAATTCTGGCATTGATTGAATCGAGGGTGCCGACGCCAGCATTGTTATATCAAGGTAATGAAGATAAAAAGCGTGTTTATATTATTATTTATGAAAGAATCTTGTGTGCTGATAATTTATTACACATTTGGCAAAATAAAAAATCCATCGAGGAATTACACTCACTGTTACGCGCTTTCATTGTAGAAATTGCAACGCAACATGTGTTAGGCATTCTACAAAAAGATGTACACTTAAAAAATTATTTAGTGAAAGAAAAATGTATTTATACGTTGGATGGCGGTCAAATTGATAAATTTGATCATCCCCTGGATGAAGATCGTAGCTTAGAATATCTTTGTTTATTGCTCGCGCAATTTGGCGTAGGCGTATCAACTCTGCAAGAAAATCTTTTTAAATACTATGCGAAACTACGCGGCTGGTTAATAAAACCCTCTCATTTTAAAAAATTTAAAAAATTATTACGCCAAAAAAAACAAGAACGAAGTGATCATTATAAGAAAAAGATTTTCAGAAGTTCATCGCAATTCAAGCATATTGATAAACTCACCAAAAATATTATTTATGATCGACAGTACGAATCACCTGCATTTTTGAATATATTGCATCAACCAGAAAAATTATTTGCCGACCCTCAAGTTGTTTTTTTGAAAAAAGGTCGATCGAGTACGGTTATTAAATTTGAAATTGACGGCAAAATGTTTGTATTAAAGCGTTATAATATCAAAAATGGGTTGCATCGTTTAAAGCGTTTATGTCGTGATACGCGTGCTAAAAAATCTTGGAGAATGTCGCAACATTTATATTCCGAAGGCATAAAAACAGCAAAGCCTGTGGCATATATCGAAAATAGATTTTTAGGTATGAGAGGTACTTCCTATTTTTTGATGGAATATGTGGATGGTAATCATATCGGCGAATATTTTCGTCATGTGAAAGAGGAAGATAGTGAAAAATATCACTGCATGGCTAAACAAATCTCAACTTTAATTTCAAATTTAGCAGAATTAAAAATAACGCATGGCGATCTTAAAATGACAAATATTTTAGTGTCCAATGATATGCCATTTTTGATTGACCTCGATGGTATTAAAGAGCATTCTTCAGAAAAAATGTTGAATGATGCACTGAAAAAAGAAATCAAACGTTTTATGCGAAATTGGGAAAATTCACCACAATTACTTGCTTTATTTCAACAGTTTTTTTATGAAAAAAACCAATAAATACATTTATAAAATTATCGAACGTTTGCGTGATGGTAATTATCATGACGGCAACACGATTGGTACCGAACTTGCGATTACTCGCACCATGGTTTGGAAAATCATGAAAAAAATGATGCAATATGCAATTCCAATTGATTCGATTAAAGGAAAGGGATATGCCTTACGAGAACCTTTTTCATTATTGGATGAAAGCAAAATTAAAACCGATATTCCATTGCATATTTTAGAAACCATCGATTCTACCAATAATTATTTAAAAAAATTTCGAAATTCAAAAACCCCAGTTATCTGCTTAAGTGAGCATCAATCCAAAGGAAAAGGCCGATTAAATCGTGAATGGCACTCTCCCTATGGTCAAAATATTTATTTTTCTTGTCTTTATCCTTTTCAAAAAGATGTCAGTGAACTTGCAGGTTTAAGTTTGTTGGTAAGTCTCGCTGTGGTGAAAACGTTACAAAAATTTGGTGTATCGGATTTACTTACCGTTAAATGGTCGAACGATGTCATGTTTGACCAAAAAAAATTGTCCGGCAATTTGATTGAAGTATTTGCTGAAACGCATGATGTGTGTGATGCAATCATAGGAATTGGCATCAATATTAATATGTTGAATGATGCGAATGCTATTACGCAAGAATGGACTTCTTTGCGTGAAATTTTAGGGAAATATGTGGATAGAAATATCATATGTACCGAACTTATAACGACCTTAATGGATTATTTAGCGCGTTTTAATCAAAGTGGCTTTGAAGTTTTTTTAGAAGAATGGAATAAAGTTGATGGTTTGCGTCATCAATTTATTCGTTTACTCAATATCAATCAAGAAGTGACAGGGAAAGTCATCGGCGTCAATCGCTATGGATATTTATTATTAGAATTACCAACAGGTGAGGTTAAAGCGTTTTCTTCGGGGCAGACGTCGATTGTTAAGCGTCGTCCCGCGATTTATTCGCGGGATCCAGAGGGCTAAAAAAATAATCGACTGTCTCTGGATCGCGCGGACGAGCCGCGGGACGACGTATATCAAAACGACTCTTTATAAAGTTTTATCCCATGATTAGCCGCCGAATTTGTCACAATCGTTGTGAGCGGTTCTCCCGCACATACGGCTGCACTGTTAAATACGGTATTTGAAAAAATCTGGTCAATGTTCATGCGACGCGTGTAAATATTGATATCTAAACTTTTACGCTGTTCTCTCACTGAAAATAAACCTGTCGCATTTAAGCCAGGATAATTGTGCGCTGGTGTTTCCATTAACTGAGGGGGAGATGGCGTTTTTTTATCTGGTGCCTCATTTTTTCTTTCATACATTTGTACTTGCCCATTCTGATTTGTGGTTCGCGCAGTTTCATCCACTAAATCCGGATCATTAATATTTAGGAAAAAATCATCATCTAATGATTCTAACAACATGGCACTTTCATCTTGTTTTGCTGGTGCTTTTATTTCTGGTTTTGGCGGAGACTTTTCTTTTTCTTCAGGGAAAATAAAATTTAAATGTTTGACATGCTTCATTTTGGAGAGTTCATTTCGAATGTCACTAATTTTTTGTTGCGAAATATAAATATTCACCGATTCAATGAAATTAATACGACTAATATTAGGATGATTTAACGCCTTTATCCATAAAAAAACTTCTTCAATTTTTGCAAGAGCAATATCTAAAGATAAAATAGGTGAAGTTTGTTGACGCTCTACCAACCAAAATACATAAGCTAAAAATGGTGTCATACCAATACCCGCGGTGACAATGGCCATTTGCGAATGTTTATAAAAACTATTCAGTGGAGAACCATAGGGTCCCCATAACGTTGCGGGAATATCTTTTTGTTTGGCAATCGCTCCAAGTCCTGTTGTCCACTGACCGAGTTGTTTAATCGCCAAATAAATTTCATGTCTTCTTTTATCAATCGTGACAATGGTAAATGGATGTGGTGCTTCTAATAGGCGATTTAAATTAGGATATGTGACGGTTAATTCAACATATTGACCAGGTAAATAATCATGTAAATTCAGATGAGGAGGTATGGTTAATCGCAATAAAAGATAATTTGTATTATTAATTCGACTGATATTTTTTAATGTGACCGCATGTTGGTAAGAATAATATTGATAAAAACGATCGAGCAGCCATACCCCACCGATTGCGCCTGCATAAGGTAATAATCGAAAATCAGTGGTATGTACGCCAAATAAAGTAATAAATGCGACAGCGCCAAGTTGATGAGGTATTTTGACTCTTAAGCCGAAACTAAAGTTTGAACGAGGTTTTAGCCAGTGAATCAAATAAACACCGCCTAAAGGTAAACCTAAACAAGCAAGCATTGCGATACCTGTAATTCCAGGTTGTTTTATATAATTTTCTTTATTATAAAAATAATGGGCAACGGAATGCGCGATACTTAAACCAGTAATAACAAATGCAATTAATTTATGCGATAAAATACGATTGTTCATGCCAAGATATTCGCCAATCCCTGATCGTTGTAATCGCGACGCTGCAGCCACTAACGTGGGTAGTATGATGGCAGGTACTGCCACTCGGAGCATTGCGCCATTCGCTCTTGCAACAATATATGAAATGTTATCTGTAGATTCATCTACATTCATAATGGTTGAAGCACCAAGATAGCTCGTCGCTCCTAAAAAAGCCATCACTTGCAAAGACCAGCTTTTATTATGGCTTATCGGGATAAGCATTTTATATTTAATGTATTTAAAACTAGAAAAAATATATTGATTGATACGAGTAAAACACGATTGACGTCGAGTATCCATAGAATGAAACCATCCTTTTCATTTTTTTATAATTGGTAATAAGTAGAAAAGCTTAAGCGAAATTAAAATAAATGCAAGCGCTGATATGAAATTTGCTGGCTTGTGTGAATATAGCCGTCTTCTCATAATCGTCGTCCCGCGACTTGTTCGCGGGATCCAGAAAATATTCGATGTCGCTTTGGATCCCGCGAACAAGTCGCGGGACGACGGTAATAAATTACATTGAAGATCTATTTTCTGGTATTTCTATGCTTGAAGATGCAAAAAACGGATCATGAATCAACGCATGATTCATTTCCTGCAAAAATTCGCGCTCACCATTTTTTAATTTTTGAATATCAACGTCAAACCATTTGCTCCATAATTGCAATGTGGTGGTTTGATCAATATGCAATTTATAGGCGAGAATAAAGCTAATTTGAATGATCAATATTACATTTTGTGATTCAATAAAACCTTTTTTCTTAATATATTTTTCAACATTTGCCCGCATGATCATGAGTATTGTCATGAATTCAGCATTATTTAAATGGCGTAATTTTTTCATCATATAATCACTATATAAATATTGCAGGCATTGATGAATGTTCTCTCTGTGATGAAAATCATGGAAAAATGTATTTTTAATTTTTTCGGGCAAACTAAATCGTAAATTGTTAGTAATCATCTGACTTAATTGTTGTAAAATTACATTTTTATAGTGTAAGTTAATTTTATCTGCAATTTGTTCAATGTTATCGATGACTTTCTTAATTTCAATTGCTTTGACGTCATTATTTTTAAATTCTTCGATTGCCTTTTTTAAATGTATCATTTTATAAAGAATATTATTTATAGTTGCAGGGGTATGTTTATCTTCAAGCAAATTGAGATAATCGACTAAGTTCGTCATCATGTAATAAATTTTTTTGAGATTTTTTAACATCGATAAAAATACATCATTTGACAAATTAACTTCTGTTCCAGCAAATTTTCGTGCAATGATATTAAGATAAAAGCTTGGATTCGGTTTAAAGAATTCATAAAAATATACGTGTAATGGTTGATATAAAGGATACGCTTCCGTTAATGCCGATGTTAATTTGAGAAGACGAGAGTCTTTCCGTTGAAAAGTAATCCGTAAGATATCTAAAATCTGTCCTAACGCATAATAATCAAGATGTTTTTTATCGGCTTTCCGATAAAGTGAAGCATCAATATTTATTTTGTTGTTTTCAATATTACTAAATAGTTCAGGAGGAATACTATCTTTGATCTCTAATCCTTCAGGGCTAAGATTGTCATCGAGAGCTTGCGCCACCATATTGATATTGTATTTTAAGTGATAACGATCAAATGCATTTTGTGTGACAGTGATCGTATTTAAATTAATATTTCTCAATACTAAATTTTTTTCATGTAATTTTTTTACACCTAGAAACAATTGTGCAATCAATTCATTCAAATAAACTTTTTTTTTAAAGCTGGGTTACGAAAAATTTCTTGAATGAATTGAAGAAGCGTTTGTACTTTTTGATTTGATTTTGATTCTAAAGAATCGTCAAGAAATGGAGAATAGGCATGATAATGATGAATCATTTTCATGGAAGGATGATGCTTTGATTCAAGAGGCAACGGGGTCGGGAGAGTCGTGTCTACATTTCCCCATTTATCACTTAAAAATTCATCATCAAGAAGTTTTTGTAGCGAATTAGCTGCATTTTTTAATTCTGGAAATCTTAATCTCATACCAAAACTCCTTCAAAAGTCTTAGTCTTTGATAATTATCCAAAAAAATATTAATTCTTAATATTATACCATAAAAATTTTATTTAAATTTAAAACGATAAAAATTGATTAAGTTCAATTGAATTCTCGATATTACCTTCATATTCAACCAAGCCTAAAAAAGGTGCTTTAATCCATTGTTTTAAGGTTGCAATGTTTTCATCACGCGCCATCATCATGGGATCTACACAATTTGCGATCCAACCGACGATTTCGACATTATCTTCTCGCATTGCTTCAAAGGTAAGTAAGGCATGATTGAGACAACCTAAACGTATCCCAATGATTAATAACACTTTCAATTCTGCATTTTTGACAAAATCCGCCATCGTTTCATGATCATTTAAAGGAACACGCCAACCACCTACGCCTTCAATTAAACAAATATCAGCAGGGTATTGAATAGCATATTGAATTTTTTGTTTGATATCGTGTGCAGTGATTTCACGATTGGCATCCAGAGCTGCAATATTTGGCGAAATAGCAGGCTCGAATGCAAAAGGATTAATCTGATGATAATGCAATTGTATGCTCGATGCTTGTTGCAATATTAAAGCATCAGCATTTTGTAATTGTCCATTTTTACGATGACAACCTGTAGCCACGGGTTTTAAACCGAGCGTTGAGTAACGATTTTTTTTGAAAGTATTTAATATTCCTGCAGTAACATAAGTTTTTCCAATATCCGTATCCGTTCCTGCAACAAATAATTTAATTGACATAAGAAGACTCTAAAACAAAATAACCAATATGGTACGTTAAGGTAGTCGAATCATGAGATGGATTCAACAATAATTTTTTTAAAAAAGGATTACATTGTAATCCAGAAAAATTTTGAGAAACATAATTTGCGCCCGTTTTTTTAATAGATTGTAATGCTGTTAACATGGACGGAAATGTTAAAATGATATTTTCTGTTTCATGATGTAATACTTTAAATTGATTTATTATCGTATTTTTCTCTACAAATTGCTGTACTCGTACATGGGGTTTTAATTCAATAAAAGTTCCTTGCATTGGAATAGAAAAAACGAGCTTGCCGTTTTTTTTCAACAATGAAAGTAATCTTTTTATCGTCAAGAAAATATTTTCACTCCAATGTAGCGACATGTTGGAATAAATGAGATCGAATGTCATATTTGGTTCAAAGGTATCAAAATGACTTTCTATAAATTGAATATTGAATGGTTGTAATCTTTTTTTGGCAATGCTTAATGAATTTTCTGAAATGTCTAAGGCATGAAAAGTGTGATAAGTTAAATGTGTGGCTAATACTTTTGTCATTAAGCCAGTTCCACAACCGATATCGATAATATTTTCGTGTGAAAAAGCATTTTCTCGAATGAGTGAAAATAATTTATTTCCAGTGGATTCTTGCAAAATAGCATTGTCGTCATAGGAACTTGCCGCTTTGTTGAAATATTTTTTTAGCATGTTATCAATGCATCTAATAGTCGCAATATATTTTCTTCAGTATGCGCGTAGTTTAGTGAGATTTTGATTCGTGCGGTTGGCACCGTCGGCGGACGAATACAAGAAACAAGAAAACCTTTTTGTAATAATTCTTGCTGCACAGTTAATGCTTTTTGATTCGAGCTAATTGAAATGCATTTAATGGGTGTTTCGGACGTGGAACTAATAGATAAATGCCGCGCTGTTGCCTCGCGTATAAAAAATTGAATAAGATGTTTTAGTTTTTCTATGCGATCATTTTCATCCTGCAAAATTTGTAAAGATGCAAGAGTTGCGGCTGCAATTGCTGGCGGAAGCGCAGTCGTATAACAATAAGTTCGCGCGAATTGTATCAGCGATTCGATCACTTCATTTTTTGAAAGCACAATGGCCCCCATACTACCAAATGCTTTGCCGAGAGGAATGGATAGGCAATCGAGATTTTTTATATTATCCGTAAAACCAATGCCATGCGCATGATCGACAATAGAAAATGCGCGATATTTTAAGGCTAATTCTCGAAACAAGGTAATATCTGTAATATCACCTTCCATGCTGAATACACTTTCTGTAACCAAAAATAAAGGGTGATCCGTATATTTTTGTAATAATGTTTCGGCGTGATTAAAGTCTTGATGACGAAACCGACGCATGGCACCTTTCGCTAATTGCATGCCATCAATGAGTGACGCATGGGAATATTTATCAGCGATAAAAATACTATTGAGCGGTGCCAAAGCAGTAAAAATACCTAAGTTGGCGTGATAACCGGAGTTAAAAAGCAACGCCTTTTCATAACCAAAATATTCCGCGAAGGCTTCTTCTAATTGATAATGTGGTTTGAAATATCCCGAAATTAATTGCGAAGAGCCACTCCCTAAACCATATTCTGATGCGCCTTTCATGAAAGCATCTTTGACTTTTGGATGCGTACTTAAATTAAAGTAATCGTTGCTGCTAAAATTAATAACGAGTTTGCCATTGACGCGCGCGGAAGCATTTTCTCGTTCATCCATTCGTAGACGAGTACGCTTCCTTGTTGCGAGTTCATACTGCTGTAGGCGATTGCGTAGATTCTGCAACATAAGTTTGCGTTTTAATACCTAATTTTTGTAATAAAATGGCATCCGCTTCATTTTTTGGATTGGGTGTCGTTAATAAAACTTCACCTGAAAAAATAGAATTAGCACCTGCCATAAAACATAATGCATGCATCTCTTCAGACATCGTGTCACGACCTGCGGATAAACGCACATAGGATGTTGGCATCATGATGCGCGCGACCGCAATCATGCGGATGAATTCTATATTGTCTATTTGCGGAGTTTTCTCAAGTGGCGTACCTTTAATCGGTAACAGTCGATTGATGGGAACGCTTAACGGCGGTTCAGGTAAATTAGCCAACTGCAAAAGTAAATTGATGCGGTCTTCGCGCGTTTCACCCATACCAATAATGCCGCCGCAACAGGCATTAATCCCAGCATTTCTGACATTTTCTAACGTTTGTAAACGATCTTCGTAAGTGCGCGTCGTAATAATTTTTTTATAAAATTCAGGCGAGCTATCTAAGTTATGATTATAAAAATCTAATCCTGCTTCTTTTAAGTCTTTAGTTTCTTGTTCATTCAGCATGCCTAAGGTCACACAAGTTTCGAGACCTAAGTCTTTGACGGCGCGAATCATTTTTAATACTTTTGGGAATTCTTTTTTTGGGGGACTGCGCCATGCGGCACCCATACAAAAACGGGTTGAGCCATTTTTTTTGGCCTCCATTGCGGCGTTCAACACTTTATCGACGTCGTATAAGCTCTCTTTTTCGACCCCGGTTTCATAATGCGCGCTTTGAGGACAATAAGCGCAATCTTCAGGGCAAGTGCCCGTTTTAATACTTAAAAGCGTACTTAATTGCACTTCATTGGGTTTAAAATGTTGTCGGTGAATCGTTTGTGCTTTAAATAAAAGGTCTAAAAAAGGCGTATCAAATAAAGCAGCGACATCGGTATAAGTCCACATAATCCATTCTTTTTCGTTGAGATGGTGCAGAATATATGTTAACTTTTGCCACCAGTCAACCGTCAAATAAAAAAAGGTTTACTAGTATGGAAAGTCTTCACACCCGTGATCACCGTGTTTTATGGCATCCTTGTTCACAGATGAAAGATTATGAACAATTTAAGCCGCTTGAAGTCCTGCGTGCATCAGGTCCCTATATTTATTTGAAGGATGGGACGAAAATCATTGATGCCATTTCCAGTTGGTGGTGCAAAACGTTAGGCCATCAGCATTCTCGTTTAAAAAAGGCTTTGTCACAGCAGTTAGAACTATTTGAGCATGTCATTTTAGCCAATACGAGCAATGAGTTAATTGTAACGCTTTCTGAAAAGTTATTATCGAAGGTGCCGCATTGCCATAAAGTATTTTATGCAAGTGATGGCTCATCCGCGCTTGAAATCGCGATGAAAATGAGTTTGCATGCAAGAACACTATTGGGAGAAAGCCACAAAAATAAATTTATCGCTCTGCAAAATGCTTATCATGGAGAAACTTTAGCAACCATGAGTGTCAGTGATTTAGGCATTTATCGCGGTGCTTATGAATCATTATTGTTTGATACGCATTTTATTCAACATATCCCTTATGTGAATAGCACAGATGATCCATTGTGGGAAAACTGTGAAAATGTTTGGAAAATTATCGAAAAATCGTTAGAACCGTTAGTTGAAAATGCAACGGCAATTGTATTCGAGCCTATCTTACAAGCTGCCGGTGGGATGTTAATTTATAGCAAAGATTTTCTAAAACGTTTGTGTGATTTCGCCAAAAAACACCGCATTCACATCATTGCAGATGAAGTCATGACGGGATTTGGACGTACCGGAAAAATGTTTGCCGTTGAGCATGCTAATATCGCGCCTGATTTTATTTGTGTTGCAAAAGGCTTAACGGCAGGATTTTTACCCATGAGCGCGGTGATGACGCACGACCAAATTTATCATTTATTTTATGATGATTATGCGAAAGGTCGATCATTTTTACATTCTCATACCCATTCTGGAAATGCACTAGCTGCATCAGTTGCAATCGAAGTGCTTAATATTTTCGCTGAAGAAAAAATTGTAGAAAATACGCAGTACTTGCATGTCATGATGCGAGATGCTTTTCGAGATATTGAACATTCCACTCAAAAAATCAAAAATGTCAGAAGCATTGGTGCAATGGTTGCCGCGG
>Ga0207079_1020_pt1 | contig 38436 bp, 37 predicted proteins | sample Alteio_BWMinHeat_61_FD_153525 | JGI IMG/M metagenome (GOLD analysis project Ga0207079, IMG submission 153525) | Enriched cells from forest soil in Barre Woods Harvard Forest LTER site, Petersham, Massachusetts, United States -... | ecosystem: Environmental > Terrestrial > Soil > Temperate forest >...
TTCAAAACTCGCCGGACTTTTATTTTCTCTAATTTTTTTGCAAAAAACGCTGAAACCCCCACCAGTCCTGCAAACTTTTTGGCATCATTATACACTGGGAAGAGCATCATGCCAAATAGTGCTTTTCTGTCATTACTACCTATCGTAACTTTGTGTTGAGCAGATGTAGATAAAAGAAACATGGTTTTTACTTGTACACAACTTCAGGCTAATCAGTTAATCTCGGTTGATCTGAGGCTCAGACAAAGTTCTTTATAATCATGGATTATATTTTATTACTTTTTGTTTCCGCCCCGGCATGAAAAAAGAGAGTATATAAATTTGCACACTATAAAAAAGTGTGCAAATAGTGTGCAAAAATAAATATCGTTTACTCAATGGTTCAATTGATTATACATAGACGTATGGGTACAAAAAAATTTAGAAAAGTGTGCAATTTTGCTCATCAAATATCAAAAAAAACACAAAAAGCGTCTTGTCAAACACCCGGCATAAATAAAAATTATTTATTTCTTTTAAAATTGTTAAATTAGGGCTTTATTCAAAAACTAATTATAATGAAAAAAACTATACTCATATTGGGTGGCGATGGTTATTATGGCTGGCCGCTGGCAATGAAAATCGCTGTGCTGCATCCAAAAGAGAAAATTATAATTGTTGATAATGAATGGCGCAGGAACATAGTTAAAAGTTTTGGCTTCCAGACACTGATCCCTATTGCCAGGCCTGCAGAAAGAATTGAAGCGTTCAGCAAAGTACATGGGCAGGGCAACCTGCATTATATAAGGATGGACATGAACTCGGAAAGACTGGACGAGATCATTGAACACGAAAAGCCGCATACCATCTACCACCTCGCCCAGCAATGTTCTGCTCCGTATTCCATGAAAGGTTTGGAAGAAGCTTTATTCACGCTCCACAATAATGAAGCGGGGAATATGCGCCTTTTATGGGCGGTTCGCAGGCATGTTCCTGACGCGCATATTATAAAACTAGGGTCGTTTGGAGAATATGCCCAGGGCGGCATAGATATAGCCGAAGGGTATTTTTTTCCCCGGCATAAGGGAATAGAAGCCACTAAGCGAATGCCCTACCCCCGTGAGGCCGATGATATCTATCACATTTCCAAGATCAATGATACTAACTATGTGGCAATGGCGTGCCGTGTATGGAACCTGCGGATAACAGATGTAATGCAATCCACCATCTTTGGCATTCTTACTGAGGAGATGGAAGGTTGCGAAGCGCTCTATACCCGTTGCGATTATGACCACATTTTCGGCACCGTTGTTAACCGTTTCCTTACTCAAACAGTATACGGCCATCCTTTAACTGTGTATGGCAAAGGTAACCAGCGCACCGGCCTTATGGCACTCAGAGATTCTGTAAATTCACTGGTTACTTTTATTGAAGATGTGCCCGTTGCAGGAACGCACAAGGTCGTAAATCATGTTACCGAGACTAACTTCTCTATTAACGAATTAGCTGCGTCTATCAAAGAGATCGCTGCTGAAGAAGGCTATGATGTAAAGATCATCAGAACGCACGACCCAAGACAGGAGCAGGTTGATACCAAACCGGAATACGGCATAGAAACTGAATATAGCGGCCACGGTACACTGCATTCTCCTTTCTCAGGTGTAGTTAAGGAAATGATAGGAATTATGCAGCGGTTTAAATACAATATCTCCGAAAACTTATTTGTACCCAGGATCAAGTGGGCAGATGACCTGAGTAAAGTAAAAAAAGAGGCCAGCCTCTTCGAAACAGTGCGCATTGATGATGATAATTACTGGGAGTTTTTCAGGGAGCAACATTTTCAGTCTGAAAGGATCAACCTGAATCCCGGTACGCTTGGCACTACCTCAAACTCAGTAAAGCGTATCCGATATAACCAGCACTCCTCAAAAAATATGGAAGGCTACCCGCTAGGCAGCTATGAGCATGGCCGCAAAAGCCATGGAGAGATCAATAAGCTTTGTGCTGAGTTATGGCCCTCACCCGGTTACCAGTTAACCGTTACCCACAGTACGTCTCAATCCATTAACCTGATAGCGCTGGCAATGCTCAGGAAATTCAATAACTTATCAAAGCCGCCTTATAAAATTTTTACAACCACACATGAACATGAAGGCGGTATAGGTTGTTTCCATAATCTGCCGGAATATGAAGTGCATTATATTGACGATGATATTCTTGCAGATAGAAAAGCAATGGCAAAAAAGCTGAAGGAACTTCAGCCAGACCTCGCTTTCTTCTCCCACGTTTATTATGACACGGGCAATTTGGCTCCTGTTGATGAATGGATGGATGCAGTTATAGAAGTTGTTCCGGGTTGCAAGATCATTTTAGATGCCGCACAATCGCTCGGATTATATGATGTGCCTTTCGGCAAAGCACATGTAGTAGTAGGCAGCACACACAAATGGTTGTTTGGCCCGCATGGTGGTGGCCTGATGTGGATGAGAACGGACTTTAGCGAATGGATAGAAGGGGTATTCTGGAGCAGCCACGGGCTTGCTTATACCCCGGATGTTGCATCATTGAGTATACCGGGTGGACAGGATTTCCAAATGTATCCGGCTATTGAAGAGTCGCTAAAATTATTCAAGCAAACCGGCCAAAAGACCATATTGGCACGGTCGTCATACCTTAGGGCTTACTTTCAGAAAAAACTGAACGAAGTATTCACGGCTTACGGCATTGACCACGTTTTTCTGAATAATGAGCAGTGCTGTCCGCTGGTGGCAATCGCCTTTACAGATTTCGATCCCTACCCGCTATATAAATATCTCAACGAACAACAAGTGCACACAAAATGCATCAAGAATCACCTGATATGCGGAACGATGTACCATATTTTACGAATAGGCATCCCTTATTTTGAAACAACCCAAAGACTGAATTATGTGATCTTCCAAATAGGAAGGTTCATATCAGAAAAAGCATTTGTGGAAAATGTTAGCCAATGATCGTGATACCTTGTTTTACAGTTAGCCGTTAGAAAAAAAAGGTAAATTTTTTTGAGCATTTTTGTATGTATACCTTTTTAACTTATGCGGAATACCACTAGGACCAAGGCTGACCTTTTGCAAATTTTATTTGCGATCTCATTCAGCATAACGTTGCTTATTATCAACATTATCCGCATTTTCAACATACCCATTACCATCGATGAAAACGGGTATGATCCCCTGGACAGCTACAAAGTACTCTTACTTGATACTCCCGGGAAAGCAAATGACCACATTCTTCATTCGGTAATCAGAAAATTTTGTATTGAACATTTCTCGAACAATATTTTTTTCTACCGAGTAGACAGCCTGGTTGCCCAGGCTTTATTCCTTTTATTCTCGTATTTACTTTGCCATTCTTTGTTTAAAAACAAGTATTGGATGCTGCTCAGTTTTTGCCTATTGAATCTTATCAGCCCATTTATATTCGATTTTTGGGGACTAAGCCGCGGTTATGCATTATCACTGGCTTTTATGATGATGAGCATTTACTACTTCTTTAATTATTTGAACAATAAAAAAATACTGCTCATTTCTTTATCATTGGCTGCAGCAATACTATCTGTTTATAGCAATTTCGGGTATGTAAACTATTTTTTCTCATTGGCAGCAGTTGTCTGCGTCCGATATATTGTTTTCAAAAAAACAACCACAAAAGGACAGATGGTAAGAGAGCTGTCCGTATTATTTATCGCGACGAGTGTATTGGCAATACTAATAACTCAACCACTAATGAATGTGTATAGCAATGGAGAACAGTTTTTTTTAGGTAGTAACGGTTTTTTACAAGACACCGTAACAACACTTGTAAGCGACGGCCTTATTATTGTTAACCCTACATCTCTATTACCTACACATATTATCATATGGCTTGTTCTGATTACTACTTTTTCAGGAGGTATTTACTGGCTCTACATTTATTTTAAAGGACATTATTATAAACAGGACCCGAGTATAGAAGCAATATCCGGAATAATTTTGTACCTGCTGCTTATTATCCCTGTGGTCTCTATGATTGCGCAGCACATACTATTCCATATCAACTATCTCACCGACCGTGCTGCACTTTTTTTTATAATCCTATTCATATTGCATCTTACCTATTGGTTATATTATTTAAAAGCGGTGATACCTAAAATAAGTGTGGTAATATTTACAACGATCTTTTTGTTGGCCAGTTATAATTTTTGTAGTAAAATAAATCTACGTTCCACATTGCTTTGGTGGTTTGATGCAGACGATCTTCATGTGATCAACAGAATTGCCAACGAGACGAAAAACAAACATCATAAAATTAAAATACGGGTAACATGGTTTTTTGTGCCATCATTCAATTATGACTTTGAACAAAAATATCCAGGGAAATTCTACCCGATAGCAGACATTCGTGACACTGCCGGTAAAGACACCACCTATGATTATTATTATATATCATCTCCGGAAGTTACAGACAAGCTTGCCGAAAAATATGCACTTGACACATCATTCGTAGGGGGCAATTTTTTGTTGTTTAAGAAGAAAGAGGATTGAAGTTACCGGGGGTTTAACTAACTTTTATTAGCAAGATTTTCAAGAAACATTACCTCAATGTGTACAGCATATATCCCTGCGCAAGGTAAGTACTATCAATCGGGTGTTGAAAATTGTTGAGGTAGGTATGGTAATAATCATCAGTGTAAGAAAACCCATTGAGCAAGATATACTTAACGCGCATGCTGTCAAACACCCTACGGTTCACATCCATAGGATATTGCCATGCGTGTACCATGCACTTCTTATTGGTATATAAGGTGGTCAACCGGGGCCGCGCACAAACTATTATGTCGCTATCACTAATATTTTTTGAAATGTAGCTGACAGCCAGCATATCTTTTCGTAAGGGCATGTATCCGTATGGAAACATTTCCGTGGTTGTCTTAAAATAGTGAAAACCGGCAATGAGATACACGGCTGTTATGCCCAATCCAATATTTCTCAGCCTGATCTTTGTAAGCACCGGCAATATCTTTTCTAAAGCAGCGTAACAGTAGTAGTAAACTATTGCAATTGCGGGAAGAAAATAGCGGGAATCGTGTATTGGATAGTAAAGCATCAGGCCACACAAGAGTATAAAAAACAGGTCATCGAAAGATAGCCTGCCGGTAATCTTTATTACAAACCCTATAATGCAAAATAGAAGGCCCGCACTTCCCATTACTGTAACAATGGCGGTGCGTATACTATTTTCAGTATCATAATGGAAAAACCCACTTATTGTAGCCAGGAATGAATTGATATTATCTCTCACAATTGTTAATACCCCTTTTTGTAATGTACTTTGTAAAAAATCGACGTAGAACTGTAAAGCACTTGTGGGGCTGTAAAACACGGTGCTATTCAGGAATACAGACAATAGCAAACTACCGGCGATTATATATAGCGATGGTATTTTGCAGATAAGTGTCAATGTGAACTTTTTCTGCCTTATCCATTCCCTGATAACAAATAAGATGATGTACAGCATTTCCGCAAATACCAAAAGAACGGATTGGGTGCGGATTAGTATTGCCATCGAAGCAAATACTATCAACAACGAAACTCTTTGCCAACTAAACCTCCTGGCATTTCGGAAAATAAGATAAAGCATTACAAACAGAAGGCATGACTCATCGGCCAATACTAACTGCTTAAGATCTATCATAATGCCACTATAACTTATTATAACAGCCAGACAAAAAGCAGAGACTGAACCTGCATACTTTCTAAAAAAAATGAAAAAGCTAAATAATAAACAAACAGCTATTACAGTATTGAAATAACACATGGGCATAATGGCAATACCCCAAATCTTTACAACCGGCGCCAGCAATAAAGGGAAGCCGGGAGGATATTGAGGAGGGGAATAGCAGTTATTATACTTATTAAAAACATAGTTTGACTGATAGTATGGCTTACCGTTGGCTATATTTTGTGCCTCTTTAATATACTGCGCATAATCATCTCCACCGGCAGGATGTACATTATGAATATTGAGAAAAAAGAGAGGAATTGCAAACAATGCCAGGAATAAAAACGTCTGTATATGTTTATTAAAATATGGCATACTGCTTACCTGGCTATAATGTAGCGTTAATGTAATTAATTTTCAGTAAACACTAATGATAACGCGAATTAAACGCTATCATTTTCTTTCTCCAAACAATAAGCTACCTATGCGCACCATAGTACTGCCCTCTTCTAAGGCTATTGGGTAATCAGCGCTCATACCCATAGAGCACTTAGAAAAATAGGGCTTGCCGAAAAAAGAAGTATCCTTAAGAAAAACAAAAAAATTGTACAACCTGGAAAACTCAGCATGAACCTGCTGTTTATTTTCGGTATTTGTAGCCATTCCCATCAGTCCGCAGATGCGCACATTCTTCAATTCTTGTTTCTGAGCTTCGTAATGATCCAGTAGAACAATTATTTCCTTCTCGTCTAAACCAAACTTTGTTTCTTCAGCCGCAATGTAAAACTGCAGCAGAACATCTATAGTGCGGCCAGCATTAAATGCTTGTTTGTTTATTTCAGTCAATAATTTAAAGCCGTCAACAGTATGAATGAGGTGAATGAATGGTGCAATATATTTTACCTTATTACTCTGCAGATGACCAATAAAATGCCAGCGGATATCACTCTGCAATTGTGTATGTTTTTCAGTCAATTCCTGCACATAATTCTCGCCAAAATCCCTTTGCCCCAAACTATACAGTTCCTTAATATCGCTTACCGGCCTTGTCTTTGAAACAGCGATAAGTGTAACTCCTTTAGCGGTAAATTCGTTTGTTAACTCTCCCCATGCCAGTGTATTCACCATAGCATCAGTATTGTTCGCTTTCGTTTGGGAAGTCTTTATCTTTTATGTCTTTGATATACCTTTTTGTAGCAGCATTAATTTCGTCATAAAGGTTCAAATAGCGGCGAAGAAAACGTGGCGAAAAATCTTTTGTGATACCCAGCATATCGTGCATAACCAATACTTGTCCATCGACATGCACACCCGCGCCTATGCCTATCACAGGTATCTTCAACTCAGTGGAAACTTCAGCACCCAGCTTCGCAGGTATTTTTTCCAGTACAATGGAAAAACAACCGGCATTTTGCAATGCACGTGCATTGTGCAACAATACCTCTGCTTCCTCCTCCTCTTTTGCTCTAACAGCATAAGTACCAAATTTGTATATAGATTGCGGCGTTAACCCAAGGTGTCCCATAACCGGGACGCCGGCACCTGTGATACGTTTTATTGATTCGCAAACCTCTTCCCCGCCTTCCAGCTTCACGCCGTGCGCACCTGCTTCTTTCATGATGCGGATAGCAGAATTGAGCGCTTCCTTGCTGTTGCCCTGGTAAGAACCAAACGGCATATCAACTATAACCAAGCAGCGCTGGCATGCACGTATCACACTCTGCGCATGATAGATCATATGGTCAAGTGTAATAGGCAACGTTGTCTCATGCCCGGCCATTACATTTGACGCTGAATCGCCTACCAACAATACATCAATACCCGCATCATCAAATATGCGTGCCATAGAAAAGTCGTATGCGGTAAGCATGCTTATTTTTTCCCCATTCAGTTTCATTGACTGAAGTGTATGCGTTGTGACACGCTTTATTTCTCCCTGCTTTGACATAAAACTCTAAAACCCCAAACCCCTAAAGGGGCTTCCCCTCAATATCTGAATAAAGTACTGAAAGTAAGCAAAAGGGACTTTTTTGAAATGTAAAAGTAGCATTAAAACTACTATCATCAAATCATTTATTGAACAACAAGAGAAAACCCCTTTGCTCCTCCGCTAAAGCTTCGGCGGCACGCGGAAGGGGTTTGGGGTAAATATCCGTCCTGCTATCTGCCATGCGTCTGCAAAAGCATCCTTGTTAATGTTCAGTAGTATGTTGTTTTGTTCACACCAGGCAATGATATTCTCAGTAGCAATATTACCCACAAGCTCATCTTCAGCCATAGGGCAGCCTCCTATACCTTTCATAGCGCTATCAAACCTGGTGCAACCTGCATTGTACGCTGACTGTATCTTTTCTTCCCATTTATCGGGTGCAGAATGAAAATGTGCACCGATATGAATGTCTTTAAATTCAGGTATCAGTTGATCAAAAATGTAAGTAATGTTAGCTGGGTTGGCGACTCCAACTGTATCAGCCATAGCAATTGTCCGAATGCCTAAGCCAGATAACGTCCTTACCCAATTAATGGCCACTTCAGCATTATAATCATCGCCGTAAGGATTTCCGAAACCCATTGATATGTATATAACGAGTTCTTTACCACGCTTTGCGCATAAGTTTTGAATTTCCTCTACCTGCATCAGTGATTGCGCAATTGTTTTATTTGTATTACGCAATTGAAAAGTTTCAGAAATAGAGAATGGAAAGCCAAGGTATGTGATCTCATCATAATGCACTGCATCTTCAGCACCCTTCGTATTGGCTATGATGGCCAATAGTTTAGTCCTGGAACTACTCATGTCAAGACCGGGTATCACTTGTTTTGTATCGGCGAGTTGAGGAATAGCTTTTGCGGAAACAAAAGAACCAAAGTCGAGCACGTCGAAACCTACTTTCAGCAACGCATTGAGGTAATTTATTTTTTCCGCTGTAGGAATAAAGTGCCCCCACCCCTGCATTGCATCCCGTGGACATTCAATAAGTGTCATAGCACAAAAAACTTAGAATCTATAATTAGTTGCAGTCTCAAAATATCAATTTAATCATTGAAGCAGCATAGCCAGGCTATTACTATTGATCGGTTTATTGAGAAATTGCTTCACAGACGGATAATTATGGACCTTACTAAGATCTGTATCATTAATAGACGATGAGATAATATAGAGTGTGTAGTTGCTTGTAAGATGCAGTGGTAACTGTTCAAAAGCCTCTACAAATTCAAAACCATTCATCACCGGCATTTGGATATCTACCAGAATTATGGTGTGTGAATGCTCATCGGGATGCGCAGTGCTTATATAATCCAATGCATCCTTTGCCTGCTGGAAACAAGTAATAGATTCACTTTTCCCTGTATTCCTGATAATTTTTTCAGCGATGAAACAATCGAGCTTACTATCGTCTATTACGATAAAATGCAGTTTCTTATATTGTGACATTTGTTTTTCCCGGAATTACTACTTTAAAAGTTGTGCCTTCATTGATCTCTGATGAAACTTCAATTGTTCCTTTTAGCTTGCTTAGTGCATCCTTCACATTATACAACCCGAATCCTGATCCGGGTTCTTCAGAAGTTGCTCTATAAAACATTGTAAATATATTGCTTATGTGGCTTTCATGTATGCCGATGCCGTTATCTTTTACTATGATCACGGCATTGTCATTGATAACTTCAACATTGATATCTACAAATTTATCATCAGCATTTCTTCGCTGAAACTTAAATGCGTTTGAAAAAAGATTGTTAAGAATTATCTGTATCGATATCTCATCTGACATAAAAGGTTCATTCTGAATGACATTGGAAGTAAACCGTATATTATCCATTCTTCCGGCTATTCTAAAAAGAGCTGCGGTATCGTTTACAATTTTAGCAAAGTCTATCTCTTCATAAACTATTTTACCTCTTTTCAGGTTATAATACTCATGCGTATTCTTAATAAACTCATCTAATTTTTTTACTGCACTGTCCATCATGCCCAATAACTCGCGCAATTCAGATAAATTGTCTAAGTTCTTCGCGAGATCCAATGCACCTATAACACTTAACAAAGGGCCTCTTAGATCGTGAGTAACACTATAAGCGAATTTACCCAGTTCATCGTAAGCAGATTGCAACTCTTTATTTTTTGCTGCCAGCAACGAGACTGTAACATAAAACTTATATCCTTCCTCTATTGCAGACCTAATATCCGTATCTGTCCATGGCTTCTTAATGTATCTGAAAATATGGCCCCTGTTTACTGCTTCGATCACAGATTCTATGTCAGCATATCCTGTAATGAGCATACGCACGGGTTCGGGGTAGAGCTCCCGCATTTCTTCAAAAAATTTAGAACCGGTTATATCGGGCATGCGCTGGTCGCACAATACTATACATATATCCGGGTTTGCTTTTAAATGTTCGTATGCTTGCTTTGCATCTGCTGCGGTGAGAATGGCATAATCGAATCTAAACGTAGCTTTGAACCCATTCAGGTTATTCTGCTCATCGTCAATATACAAGACTTTTATTTTTTCCCTGCTATTCAAACTGTATTCTATTTATGATTTAAAGGTAATATAATAATAAATTCCGTCCCAATTCCAGGTTCTGAATTTACTTTTATTTGCCCATTATGTTTTACAATTGTATTGTATGAGATAGATAAACCCAAACCTGTACCTTCACCTACATCTTTTGTAGTAAAAAAGGGTTCAAATAGCCTCTTTTTTGTGTTTTCATCCATCCCAGTCCCATTATCGGCAATTTTAATATAGGCATTGTTTTCATCGTGCTCAGTTGTAATAGTAAGCAATCCCCCACTGATTTCATTATATTTTTTCTTAATTGCATATATGGCATTAGAAATCATATTTAAAAACACCTGGTTTAGCTTACCGGGAAAGCATTCTATTAGCGGAAGGTTGCCGAATTTTTTTTCAACGTGAATCAAACTCCCTAAAAGGTTATTACTTATAACCAATGTGGATTCAAGCCCTTCATTAATATCGGCTTTTTTAAGGTCATCTTCGTCTAGCCGTGAAAAAATACGCAATCCCTTCACAATTTCTGCTGTTCTTGTAGCTCCATGATCAATTCCGGTTAACAATTGGTCTATTTCTATTTTCAGGTAGTCGAAATCGATCTCGGCCTTATAATCTTCGATCTGTTTTTGCCGCTCTGCGATACTACCTCCATCCAATAACATTTTTTCAAAGTTTGTTATCGTATCAAGCAGTATATGTACGTCTCTGTTCAATGGCTTTACATTTGAGGAAACAAAGTTTATCGGATTATTTATCTCATGAGCTATGCCTGCAGTGAGCTGGCCGAGTGAAGCCATTTTCTCAGATTCCACAAGCTGTGTCTCTGCTTCTTTAAGTTCGACCATGGCTGTATTAAGATCGTCGTTAGCTATTTTCAATTCATGCGTACGTTCAGTAACTTTGGCCTCGAGTATCACATTTTGCTCACGTACAATTCTTTCGTTTTCCTGTAACGCAGCCACTGTTTGGGCCTGGAATATTTCTTTTTCTTTTCGGAAAATATTGATCCTATCAGCCAGAGCAAAAGACAGAACCACAACCTCAATAGCAGACCCGATCTGCAATATAGAATTAGTAAATGAATTGTAGGGTAACACCCCAACATCCTTCATGATAAAGACTATAATGCCTATAAGGAATGTAAGCCACGCTATAAGGAAGAATATTGCGGACCTATTTCTTTTCCTGATCGCATATACGGACATCCCAACAATGATCAAAGAAGCGATCAGTGCATTTGGCTGAAGTAATTGTTGGCTCAACTGGTGTTTACCGAAAACACTAAGTATACAGTTTAATATATAGAATAGATTAAGGAAATTAAGCACCCATATGAACTTCCTCGAATATTCTTTGATCTGCAAAAAGCTCTTGAAAAACTCTATCGCAAAGATACCTGTAACAGCAGGGAATAAAATAACACTTTGGTTAGCGATCCAAGGCGATCCGGGCCAGAAAAACCTGTAGCTGTAGCCCTGTAATCCTAATTGGGTAAGGCCAACAAATAAAATATAAAAAACGTAGAAAAGGTAACTTTTATCACGAACAGAAATGTAAACGAATAAGTTATAAAACATCATTACTAATATTATTCCGAAATAAATTGCAGTAAATATGTCCTGATTATTCATTGACCCAAAAGCAGCCTTGTATGTACCTACTGAAAGCGGCACAAGGATCTGTTCGGTACTTTTAATTTTGATAAAATAAATTCTTCTTTCCCCATGTGGAATATTGAGATCAAAAATAAAATTCTGGTTATGGAATTTTCGTTTTGTTATTGGAAGTTGCTCCCCCGTTATATCAACGGTATAATGACCGTTATTATCCGGCGCATAAAACTCAACATCATCAAGTACAGGGTATGCAAGCGTTAAAATGACAGTAGGATCATACGTTTCATTTTCTATTTCAACTTTTAGCCAGAAAGTAGATTTTGTGATTTTAAAATTGGGGATGTCATCTTTAGATTTTTCAAACTTCCCGGAATTCCTAACTTGTTCAAAGGTCAATACGCCCGAACTATCTTCAACTATTTGAATGAATTTTCCAATGTACTGTATATTGCCGGAGTCACTGAAATGATATATTGATCCCTTTGACGTATTAACTGCAAACAGCAGAAAAGTAAAAATAATTGCCCGGTGTACAATGCTCATTTTTGCTATTTGACAAATAAATTTAATCAAAGAATTAAAAAGAATACCTATAATTTTAAATCTAGTTTGTATTCAATCTGCAAACTCACTTTGCCATTATTTTCAATTCGCGTCTGGTCAGGTTGCTTCCGTAAACTTAATATATTTTCGCGGTCTTCGTCTCTTGCGTTACTAAGGTTATTTACATCATTGATCACTGCTGCAGTGGCCACCAATCCTTCTTTAGGATAATAGAATGTACCTTTGTTGCCCAATCGTTCTTCTATAGAATATCCTTTTTCCAAAGTAATACCTATTGTGTGCTCTCCGCACAATACGAACATAGAATGCAGTGGCAGTTGGCTGGCAATAGCCATACCAACTCTTGAAAGATATGTAGTGCCTATTCCGAACCCAGCAACTGAACGTGCATTCCATAATCCGCAAATTTCACCAGTTCCCTTTAATGCATGCTCTTGTAACAAACTGTATATATTCTTGTCAAAATCTTTGATCGCGATCTCCATTGGCAAAGGATAGTCTTGATGGTACAAATGTATCCTGGCTCCGCCTACCATTATGTTATCTTCTGTTCTTTCGGCTGAAATAACATAAACATTCGGGTTAAAAATCCAACTTGTATTTGCGGTTGTAATCTTAGTAATGCCAAATATTTTTAACACTTCCAGGTGCTCCTGGGCATACTGATTACAAGCAACGTTATCATCAATCGCCCTAAAAGCTCTAATTCTTATCATTCTCCGTAATTTACACCATTACCAATACTTTATCCAACGCATACCTATATGATCTAACCGAAGGCTTTTCGGCCATACATAATCTGAATAGGAAAACTTCTTCCCTACCTTTTATCTCGGGAATTAGTTGTTCAAATCTTTTATATAATATTTTGAATTCTTCCTTCATAAAATCAGGCATTCCTTCGCCGTTACCGTGATTAAGCCGCGCAAAATGGAGTGTGGCCGCGACCATGGGTTGCAAAGATACACTATGCTCAGTGGCAGAGAGCCATAAGCGCTGAACAGCCCTTCCGCCTAACAAATAATCAAGTGATGAAAATTGGGGCATTAAAACCAATCCAACAGCGGAGGCAGCCGCTATGGACTTCCTGGCAACACGTTCCAGGCCTTTCCCGGCTCTCCATTCTACCAGCAGTTGCGAAACAAGAGGGTCCTTTACCAATTTTAATCCTACTACCTCAGACGGACTGATATCGACCGTTGAGATATCAATACCGTCAGCTGTAACACGGCTATGTTCACTATCCCACCTGAGTTCTTTATTATAAAATTCATAATGGCCATCCGGATGCAACAACCGAAGCCTGTCTGCTGCACCAATAATATCTGCAAATTCATCCAATTCCCCGGGATGACTTTTTATTATTAATTCAGCTCCCGGCACCGAGGACACAGCCTTCTTTAATGAATCATAAATTTTCGGGGCGATAGGTGTTCTTTCGCCTAAATTACGGTTTGTAAAACGTTCATGAATATATCTTACTAGCTTTTGAGGTTGGTATAAAGTATCATTAACTGCGGCAGAAAATTGTATTGCAGCAACAAGTTTATTTGTATCCTGAAGCGGGAAAAGATGCAAAACAGTTCCGATGTTTTTTTGGCGGGCACATAATTCGAGGTTTTCAAGCGCAGCACCCAAACCAAGATATGATGCGATATCTTTAAAGTCCCCAAATGAAAGCGTTCTGCTTTTTTCGTGAAATAAGAACAGGTTACTGTTATGATATAGCCATTTCCAAGGCTGGTTATTACCAGCAGACGGAGCGGTTATTGCAGCCGTTACCAGATCAACTATATCTTCCGGTTTGATAATAATTTGTGGAGTATTCAGTTGATTGGCTGCTCGTTCCGCTATTTCATTCATTTCAACAATATCAAGTTCGGCAGGAGGGACAGGAAATTCAAGTTCTTTTTTTGGCCTGGTATCAGCGATCAATTTTTCCAGGTCAATAAAGTATCTGCCAGAATTTGTAAATTGATCAAGCAATATTCGCCTACAGGTGTCTGCGGTCAACGCCCCACCAAGTGTAACTGCAGTAGCTAGCTGCGGCCATGTTGTAATGGTTTGTTCTATCTCAACCATAGATGCTTTCATACGTGGTGAAAGTGATTCCAAGCCAGAAATAGGAACCATGTAGGGCAATTTTTCTTCACTGGTCCGTAATTTATTGAGCACGTTAAAATCTATAGTTAAATGATCCAGCCAGCCGTGTATTATTGGGCGGTCAGGTTCCAGGTCAAATCGTTCCACGTCAATAGTACCCCGGTCACTTGCTTCCATTATTACCGGGATATTCAATTCTTTTGCCTTTATCCTGCAGAGTATTTTAATGTTCACACCGTCGCATTCGTCTATTACCGCATTAAGCTTTCCTCCGCTTGTAAAAAATTTTTCTATATTTTCTTCCAGTATTCCCTCCGGGTAACACACTACTTTAAAGAAAGGATCTATTTCTGCAATTTCCCTGGCTACAGAATAAACTTTCAGCAAGCCTAAGTTATATACCCCGGTACGTATTCTATTCAGGTTATTTAACTCAATTGTGTCAAAATCTGCTAATCTCAATTCACCACACCCGCGTTCCAATGCAAGGGTCAGAGATACTGACTGCCCGACAGACAAACCTATTACTCCGATTTTTTTTGTCGCCAATATATCTTGCTCAGCCTTAGTTATCTTATTCCGGTTTGCTGAAGTTCGTAATTCAACAAACTCTATTTCATCAAGTATATGTACCAGTTTTGCAGACCATGGATAATACACCCAAACTCCATATTCCTCATAGCTACAGCCATGCAAATGTTCGTCAATTAATTTTTGATATTCCGCAGTTGTAAACTTTGCCCTGGGATTTCGGCTTTTTATCAATTCCCGTAACTGGCTGTGTATTTCGTCATATAAAAAAACGTTAGTGGATTCTATCAGACTATTGAATTTCTTTTTATCATCTTCGATTTTCAACCTAAAAAAAACAGGATTATAAATTTCTTTAGAAAGAAGTGTTTTCTTAACAAATTCCTGAATATTCTGATCCATAATCCATGCCGGACAATTTGTATCCATTTGCAGGCTAAAAATACAAATTTGCGACAATAAGCCGCTTATATTATTTACACTTAATATAATAATATATCACTATACTAATCATAAAATGTGAAACATTTTACAACAATAAAAGGAACATCTAAAAGCTGATACATAATAATAATCCATTTTATAAAAATAAATATACCATGAACTATCGCTAATATTTATTAACTTGCGCCTTGTTTATTATGCCGAATAAGATAAGTATTTTATATGTTGATGATGAATTAAATAATCTCATTTCTTTTAAAGCCGCATTCCGCATTAAATACAATATACTTACCGCCATTAGTGGAGAAGAGGCAATAAATATTCTAAAGAAGCATGAGGTAAATATCATCATTACCGATCAGCGAATGCCGCAAATGACCGGTGTTGAGTTCCTGGAAAATATTCTTCACGAATACCCTGACCCCGTCAGAGTTTTATTGACAGGTTACGCTGACATGAACGCAGTTATAGATGCAATAAATAAGGGAAAGATATTCCATTACCTAACCAAGCCGTGGAACGAGGCGGAACTGGACATGGCAATAACAAAGGCCTATGAAGTTTATAAAATGAGAATGGATGAAAAACAAATGAACCAAAAACTAACTATTTCCAACGAACAGCTTGAATTTCTTTTAAGGCAAAAGCTGCTTTCCTGATCTATAATTTCTTGTAGAGAATATACAGTCCGATCAATTTAACTCACTGCTTATTATTTGCAACCACTTTTTTTGCTGCTCTTCGTTTGTGCCATGTGTGGTTTCTCTTTCGTAGGCTTGCTGGCGAAGTTCGTATTCATCATTGACTTTTGAGAATATAGCCATCAGTGAACCTCTTGCATCAGCGACATGAAAGTCGAAATTATTCATCAATGTCCTTAACCTGCGCGTATATATTTCACAGAGGTCGAAATGTCCCTGCTCATGAACTAATATGGAAGCCATTTTAGCATCGGAACGAACCCAGGATTTATTCGTATAAAACGTATTATAAACAGTGATCTCCGGTTTTCCTTTTGTATCCGGTGAATTTACCTTAAACCCGATACCGCAATGCGTAGCAGCAGCAGACTCGTCTGACGTAGCATTTACTGACCCTCTAAAATCTTCCCAGGAAAGCTTTTGATGTTCTTTCCACTGAAATTCGTTAGCTGGTTCTACTGACGCTGAATTAGAAGAATTCAAAGGCTTGTCTTCCTTACCACCTTTGGCGAATGCCGCAGCCGCAATACCTTGCGTGCAAATAAAAAAAACAACAAAGAAAGCATACACACAGTTCTTACGCGCACAAATCATTATGCTCATACCTTTAAAAGTGAATTATGTAAAATAAAAAGTGAATTATGCAAAGATAAGTAAAAAGAGTATTTGAAACTTTTTTTGTCATAAAATTTTTACAAAAAAATAGTTAAAACGCTTCTTCTTTTTAAATTTGTCATTCTTATACTGTTTTTAAGCGCCGTATTACTATAAATGATCCGAATTAGTAGTGTTATTATTACCTTCAATGAAGAAAGGAACCTGGCACGGTGTCTTGACTCAGTAAAAGATGTTACGGACGAAATTATCATTGTCGACAGCTTCTCTAATGATAATACTGCTGTAATTGCTGCCAGCTATAATGCACGCGTCATACAGCATGAATTTACTGGTTATGGCGAACAGAAAAATTTCGCGACAAAACAGGCTACTTATGACTGGATATTGTCCCTGGATGCTGACGAAACGCTCAGCCCGGATCTGATAAAGAACATACGGGAAATAAAGAAAAACCTTACTCATGTTGCATACCAAATACCAAGAATGACAAACTATTGCGGCAAGTGGATCAAACATTGCGGATGGTATCCTGACAAGCAAACCCGTTTGTATGACCGAACAAAAGGCCATTGGGAAGAAAAAAAAGTACACGAATACTGGCGTTTAGATGACGAGAAGGACGAAATGGGTTTGCTAAAAGGCGATATCCTGCACTACAGCTTCAGCACAATAAATGAACACTTGCATAAAATAGAGAAATATAGCGAGCTTGCAGCACGGGAATCTGTAGAAAACGGGAAAACTGCTACACTTTTTAAGATTTTCTTTTCACCGAAATGGCACTTTATCAATGAATTTTTTTTCCAGCTTGGCTTCCTTGATGGTTTCTATGGTTATACCATTTGCCAGTTATCTGTATATGCTACATTTTTAAAATACTCTAAAATAAGGCTCTATTATCGCCTCTTGAATTCAAATGTCCAAAAGTGAACCAAAAAATAGAACTTAACCGGGCAATTATTTTCCACATATTCACATTATTATACCGACAAAACGTTAAGGCATTGAGCAATAAAACTTACATTTGCGCAATTTGTTTTTTCAATGACTACAACAAACACGAATACTCCTGCCTGGTTAATGCTACAAGACGGCACATTATTTAAAGGAAAGTCTTTTGGCGCCAAAGGCACTACAGGTGGTGAAATATGCTTTAATACCGGAATGACGGGATACCAGGAAGTTTTTACAGACCCATCGTACACCGGCCAGGTGCTGATAATGAACAATGCCTACATTGGTAATTACGGCGTAAAGAATGAAGATGTAGAAAGCAGTTCCATAAAGATCAGTGGGTTGATCTGCAAAAATGTTTCCTACCGTTATTCCAGAATGATCGCTAATGATAGCCTGGAAGATTACCTGGTACAAAATAAACTTATCGCCATATACGATATTGATACGCGAGCCCTTGTGCAGCATATACGCAGCAAGGGGGCAATGAATTGTATTATCTCCACAGAATTGACCGATGAAAAAAGCCTTGCCACAGCACTTGCAAAGGTGCCGGATATGGCAGGACTGGAATTGTCGTCGCAGGTATCTACAAAAGGGGCTTATACAGTAGGTAATCCCGACGCGTCTGTGCGTATTGCGGTAATGGACTATGGCGTGAAAATAAACATCCTGAAGTGTATGGTAGACAGGGGTGCATACCTGAAAGTATTTCCGGCGAAAACAGGTATAGATGAACTACGAAAATTTGAGCCACATGGCTACTTCATATCTAATGGCCCCGGCGACCCGGCCTCTATGGATTATGCGGTGAACACAGTAAAAGATATATTGGCTACCGATAAACCATTCTTTGGCATTTGCCTCGGGCATCAGCTTCTGGCACGCGCCAACGACATCCCTACCTTTAAAATGCATCACGGCCACCGTGGACTCAACCACCCCGTAAAAAATATTATTACCGGGAAATCGGAGATCACCACACAAAACCATGGGTTTGGTGTTGACCCTGAAGCCATAAAAAAATCAGATAAAGTAGAGGTAACACATTTAAATCTGAATGATGGCTCAATAGAAGGGATAAGAGTAAAGGGGAAAAAGGCGTTCTCTGTGCAATACCACCCTGAAGCCACTCCCGGGCCACACGATTCACGATACCTGTTTGACGATTTTATGAGTATGATAAAAGAAAATGCAGGAATCAATAATTAGTAATTTGGCAACATAATAACATCTTTCTACTTTCCAAGATCGACTTTCTATAAAAATGAAGCAGGAAAAAATTCTCATCATAGGTGCCGGAGGGCAAATAGGGGTAGAACTAACATTAGCTCTACGTAAGATGTTCGGCAATGACCAGGTTATTGCCACGGATATAAGGGAACCACATGAATTGCTGAAAGACAGCGGCCCATATGCCATTCTCAATGCGATGGACGGGCACGGCACACATGCCCTTGTGAAGAAAGAAGGCATAACACAGATATACCTGCTCGCAGCCCTGCTTTCTGCTACCGGGGAGAAGTCACCACACAAAGCGTGGGAAATAAATATGCAAAGCCTTATCCACACACTTGACCTTGGCGTACAGGAAAATCTGACTAAAATTTACTGGCCAAGTTCTATAGCTGTTTACGGTCCAACTACACCACATGACAATACCCCTCAGCAAACGATCATTGAACCGCGAACTGTATATGGTGTGAGCAAGTATGCAGGAGAGCTGTGGTGCCAATATTATCATCAGCGTTGGGGGCTTGACGTGCGCAGCCTGCGCTATCCGGGCCTTATCAGTTGGAAATCTGAGCCGGGAGGCGGCACTACCGACTATGCGGTAGAGATATACCATGAAGCGCTGAAAAATAAAAAATATACCTGCTTCCTTTCTGAAAATACTTACCTGCCCATGATGTATATGGACGATGCGATACGCGGCACCATAGAACTGATGGAGGCACCTGCCGATAAATTAAAGACCCGTATGGCTTATAACATCTCTGCAATGAGCTTTTCACCTAAAGAAATAGCAGCAGCCATACAAAAGAACATTCCTGAATTTACCATCAACTACAATCCTGACTTCCGCCAGGCAATTGCAGACGGCTGGCCCAAAAGCATTGATGACAGTGCTGCCCGGAATGACTGGGGCTGGAAGCACAAATTTGACCTCGAAACAATGACTACAGACATGCTGGTGCATCTGAAAGAGAAAATGATGCAGGCGGTTTAGGGATAAATTTGTTTGAAAGAATAATAAAAAATTCCTGCAGAAGTAAGGCTATGCCAAAACAAAAACTCGTAGTACTCACAGGTGCTGGCATTAGTGCAGAGAGCGGATTACGGACGTTCAGGGATAGCGATGGCCTTTGGGAAGGATATAACATAGAAGATGTGGCTACGCCACGTGCATGGCGCAGAGACCCGCAACTGGTGCTTAACTTTTACAATATGCGGCGAAAGGATGTATTGGCAGCGCAACCCAATATCGCTCATAAAACACTTGCCGATCTCCAGGCACATTTCGATGTTTATATCATTACCCAGAACATTGATGACCTGCATGAACGTGCAGGTTCTAAAAAAGTACTACACCTCCACGGAGAAATAATAAAGATGCGCAGCGATAAAGACACCAACAAGTTATACGAAATCAGAGGGGATATTATGCTGGGGCAAAAAGCGGCTGACGGGGGCCAGTTCCGGCCCCATGTCGTGTGGTTTGAAGAGCCTGTGCCGATGATAGAAGATGCCATACCCATACTATATGATGCTGATATTTTTGTGCTCGTCGGCACATCGTTGGTAGTCTATCCTGCAGCAGGGCTGGTGGATTATGTAAAAGAAAAAGTGAACAAATACGTCATTGATAAACGTATACCTCCTGTGAGCCGTTATAAGAATATCATACCTATTGAGAAGCCTGCTACGGAAGGAGTATTAGACCTGCTGAAAATGCTTGAAATTTAATATTTCCAGTTCCACCATTTCAACTTTTCCGGGTCCCTATGTTCTGAAGGTGTTTCTGCGAAATAAACAGCACAACGGAATACATAAAGCAGGCAACGGTCTTGTACCATTCCTGCATATTTATTCGATAGATCGTAAATTTTTTCGGGGTCTATGCCCCTTAGCTCTGCAACACTTTTTATCTTGATGTTCCACAGGTCATTAGCGATAGACAGACCCACACCGGGTATTTGCCTGAGTTCTTTTATAGATTGCTCATACCCTAAACCCATGGTGGGATTTCGTTTTGTTTTTTTGCTATGCTTTTTAACAATGGGCATCTTACAATTTATTTCTCCAGGCTAAATAAACTATCTACAAACTCTTCTTTATTGAAGATCTGCAGGTCTTCCATTTTTTCACCAACACCTATGTACTTAACCGGTATCCTGAACTGGTTGGCTATTGCCAGCACCACCCCACCCTTTGCGGTACCGTCAAGCTTGGTAATAGCTATTGCGGTAACATCTGTTGCAGCAGTAAAATGTTTAGCCTGTTCCAAAGCATTTTGGCCGGTGCTGCCATCAAGCACTAACAATACTTCATGTGGTGCATCGGGCATTTTCTTATTGATGACGCGGCGTATTTTTCCCAACTCATCCATCAGGTATGCCTTATTGTGCAGGCGGCCAGCTGTGTCTATAATTATTACATCTGACTCTCTGGCTATACCACTCTGTACTGTATCAAAAGCCACGGAACTTGGATCGCTGCCCATTTCTTTTTTCACTATTGGTACACCTACCCTTTCACTCCATATGGTAAGCTGGTCAACTGCAGCAGCTCGGAAAGTATCTGCTGCACCAAGCAATACACTCTTCCTATTTTTCTTAAAGTTATAAGCAAGCTTTCCGATCGTTGTTGTTTTACCTACCCCATTCACACCAACTACCAGTATCACATATGGCTTCTTACCTGCCGGCACATCAAAGGTTGCAAATTCACTGGAAGGCGCCTCTGTAAGCATGCCCATGATCTCTTCCTGCAATATGCGGTTAAGTTCAGAAATTCCCAGGTATTTATCTTTCGATACCCTGTTTTCAATACGGTCAATGATAGCAACTGTTGTATCTACACCTACATCGGCACTGACCAATGCATTTTCCAACTCATCCAGCACCTCTTCGTCTACCTTGTCTTTGCCGGCAATAGCTTTGGTAAGTTTTGTAAAAAAACCTTCCTTTGTTTTTTTCAGTCCCTGCTCAAGTGCTTCTTTTTGTTCCTGTTGTTCTTTAGTGCGTTTAAAAAGTTTGTCAAATAAGCCCATGATGTGTGTTTAGCGCTGGCAAATTTAACTTTTTTATTTATTGAAATCCCTTATTAGTAATTCCCGGTTAATATCATAATTTTCAGGTCTTTATGCTATTTTTGCATGACAATCAAATGTGAAAAAATCCTTACCTTCATTCTATGAAAATTACCTTACCTAAGCCTATAAAACGATTATTCATAATACTATTGCTATTCACAGGCAACGAGGCGTATGCAACTCATATAGTTGGCCTTGAATTACGTTATACCTTTGTTAGCGGCAATACTTATAACATTACATTGGTTGTCTATGGAGATTGCGGCCCTGCCAGTTCCAGTGCATTTTCTACATTGCCGACGGCAGCACCGCAGGTTTGCATATATGATGGCAATACTTCCATAAGCAGTGTTGCGCTAGCGATACAGCCCCCTTCTGCAGGGGTGGAAATAACCCCCGTTTGCCCGGCTGATATTAACCTAACCCAGTGCACGAATACTTCTTATGTTATCCCGGGTATCAAAAAATTTGTATACACAGGTACTTATGTTGTACCATACACCTCCCCAACGTGGCGGTTTATATTTACCGGTAGTATGGGAGGAGGTAACCTTGCAGGAAGGGCGGCAGCGATTACCAACATCACGGCAGGGACAACCATTCAAATTGAGGATACACTTAATAATACCGTTTATAATAACTCAAACGCAGTAATGACAACTGTTCCCACACCGTTTTTTTGCCTCGGTCATAATGATTCCTATAACCCCGGTGCTGTAGACCCTGACGGCGATAGCCTGTCATTTTTCCTTGTGCCCGGCGCACTTGGTTCAGGCACGTGTACACTTACAGGCAGCCAGGTAACTTATACAGGCGCCTATTCCGGTAGTGCGCCGCTTGGTGTTGTTCCCGGTACTTTCACATTTGACCAGCACACCGGCCAGATATCATTCTTACCTAACGTTCTGCAAAGAGCACTGGTGGTGTACAATGTGGAAGAATACCGGGGCGGTACATTTGTGGGCAGTTCGCAACGGGAGATGACCTTTTTAGTATTGACCTGTACGGATATTCCTCCATCGGGTGGCTTCACCAGCACTACCGCAGGTACAATAGGAGACAGCACTCACTTCTATATCTGCGTTGATTCGGGCGCCTTTGCGCTGAACATTAACCCGGTGGAAGCTGACACCAGCAACACCATTACCGTAACCGCAAGCGGCTTGCCGGCAGGCGCTTTATTTAATGTAGTAAATAATGGCACCAACCATCCAATCTGTACCTTTAGCTGGAACACTACAGGCCTTACTCCGGGTAGTTATATCTACTACCTTACCTTCGCTGATAATGCATGCCCGCTTTCCGGTTCGCTAACCCAGGCATTTACTATCATCATACTACCCCTGCCCAAAATAATAGCTACCGGTGGACTTATTTCCTGTACCAGCCCTCCGGCTACACTAGCTGCTACCGGTGGAATTTCTTACTCCTGGACACCGGCAGCAGATCTTCCTTGTCCAACCTGTGATAGCAATTTAGTGAACAAACTACCTTTTACCACATTGTTTACCGTGCGCGGCGTGGATGGTTATGGCTGCAAAAATACGGACACCGCAAGCATAATAGTAATACCCTCACCTGCAAACATGCTCCATGATATTACTCATGACCAGGTGATAGCTTATGGAACAAGCATACAACTCAGTGTGCAGGGAGCAGTATATTACTATTGGACACCTGATAATGGCACACTCAGCAATCCCAACATCAATAACCCGACCGCAACACCACTTGATAAAACCACTTATATAGTTTATGGTTACGATAGCACCGGATGTGTTGACTCCCAGGAGGTAACTATTGATGTAATCACTACTAAGGAAGTAGTACCCACAGCATTTACCCCTAATGGCGATAATATAAATGATGTGTTTCGTGTTGCTAATCTGAATAAGGGCCACCTCGTTGATATGAAGATATTTAACCGATGGGGAGAATTGGTATGCCAGACTTCAGATAATAACAAGGGCTGGGATGGTAAATTTGAAGGTATACGCCAGGACATAGGAACCTATTTTTATACCATCATCATCGAGCATGAGGATCATACTAAGGTGTATTATAAGGGGGATTTAACGCTGGTGAGGTAAAAGTAGTAGGTTTAAATTCCACTACTGGAAATACTGTTGGTAGAAATCTAATAGAAAAGTGAATCAATAATTTGGCACAAGCAAATCTTCGGGTACCCAGTAGCTGACCTTTCCACGATCTAGAAACTTTGCAGATGGCAAACGTTTAATATTCTCGAGCCCATGGTATGAATTAGCATAAAATGATTTTAATAACTGCCATTTTGTTTTTTTTGTATTATATGCCATATCATATAATATTTTCCTATAATTCACACTGTATGCCTTTACTTTTTCAAAAGCGAAATATAAATTCGCATTATTCATCTCAGCTATTTGATCTTTTTTGCTAAGTGGGACAACTTCCAATCCACCCATAAATACAAATCCGACTTGTTTTATTATATTTTTAATACTGCTATGCGAAATGTCACTTTGATAAATTATTCTGATGTTCTCAACAAGTGAATCGTAGGATTTCTGAGAAAGCAAAATGTATTTTCTGAAAATTGGTGAATTTATACCCGGACAATGCATTGAAGAATACACCGGAGTAATAAATTGACTTTGACATGTATCCAATTGCTTGATCATTTTAGCTATTTTAGTGCTATCAGCTGTCAACATAACATACTCCCAAAATTGCCTTTTTGCTGCAATATTATCGTCAAGCCGAACGTATTGTGGAAGACTTTCTATACTATCTAAGCTATCACTAAGCCTTATTGAATGCACCACTGTATTTAGTATATCATCTTTAATCATACCGGATGAAAGATATTTGATACCATCTATTCTCCCGCTACTATATTTCATGCTGCCTAATACACCCGAGTTTTTCAAGACATGATATACTTCGGTAACTGAATCTATCCGCGGAGAAACGATGTGGCGACTCCTCAATACCCCATGAACAAGAGCCATCTGTTTTCTTGCCGACTGCAAAATAATATCTCTCATGTCATTAATAAAACGTAAATAATTTTCGATCCCATTTGTCGCAGACTGTATGCAAACAATATTTATATTCTTCCTGGAAATACGATTAATTACTGTTTCCCTGAACTTATTATCATAATCTGAAGAGTCGCATTTTCTTCCTAATAGGACTAAAACTTTATTTTTTCTCAAATCGTCAGAGTATAGATTTAAAGATATATTAATTGCGGTAAGCACATTATCATATTTGTAGTTTGTATCAAAAGAATAGTTTTTTAATCTTGAACTGGACTGTTTTAACCAATCCTTGATTCCTGCAAGATCAAGCAACTTTTTTGTTGAATCACATTGATATTTACTGGCCGCTGAAAAATATATAACGCAACCATATTTAACATTACTGCGTATCTGTTTATCTGAAATTTTGGCAGGTAATTCATTTAATAAGCCCTCAATAACAGAATAGTTATTTATTAGATCCGCATAATCAATTGCGAATATAATTTCGGTTTGATGTCGATCCGCCCTAAGTGCTTTGCTTTGTTTTCCTTTATATTCTGTATCAAATGTATCGTCAATAATTGGGTCGACGCCTCTTAACTCAATAATGTCGGTATCATCTGTCTGTTCTATTAAAATTGGTTTAATTATGGAACCACCAGTAGAAGTATCATCATAGTGACGTTGTGGAAACTCTACCTGATCGCAAATTCCGTCTCTCCAAGCTTTAGCACTATCTATATTTTTAAAAAATGAAATATAAAAATTTCGCTCGCTCATTTCTATTTGAGCAATTTTGTCATTATTGATATCCACATAAATATTGGAGTTCCAAATAAACAAATCTGTACTATCTACCCAGGAAAGTTGTGGTTGATAGTCTATTCTACTTGAATTATCGAGTATATTATCTTGGCTAACCAGATACCTCTTACCAATTTGCTTATAAATGTAAACCAAAGTGAAAGGCTTGTATGATACTACTATCGTCGAGTTTGTTGGACTCCTATAACCATTAGTTGTTCTCTTATCTATGACTTTAGAACCTATTATCTCTCGATGAATTGTTAATGCTTTCTGTGTTGAATATGTCTCTGTATCATATTTACAACTATTCGATAAAAGTAAATATGCCCGGCTAATCCATCCAATATCACAACTTTGGCTCAAATCTAATGGGGAATAATCTCTGACGTTATTCAATAAATTTCTGTCATTACATATGCGCAATGACTTATTACTATTCGTCTCTACGACTAATTTATCCCCCAGACTGATCGAACGGTTATTATTAGTCTTTAACAACGAATCTGCAAACGCAATTGTGTCACGGTCTGCATAAATGTACCATCTCTGTGCGTTGCTTCTATGATGACGTTCTAAAGACCTTTGGTCATCATTGTTATAAAAATATTTGCCTATATTAGCTTCGTAAATATAGGGTACATACAGTTGAGAAACTACTTGTTTAGATATGCCTATACAAATAATAAATAATATTATCTTATTCATAGTATATATTCAGAGATACGATCTTGCCATTCTCCCTATTCACAATAACGTAATCAATATTATTGATGCGTTTGTTTTTTTCATCATACGAATTGGCCAAATCTGTTGCAAAATCCTTATAAAGACGCGTACCTGCTGGCGTTCTGTTCTTATATAAATTACAATTCACATTAACGTTATTATGAAATATATTGCTTAATATGTTTTCATATGTACCTTTTTTGTTTGCAAATTTTCCAGTAGTCAAACAATTCTCCAGAAAAGCTTTTAAAATTTCAGCCTCATTATCATTAATTTTTCTCTTTCGAACAACGACATTGAATACAGATGAACGAATCTCGATGTCTTTATTAATCGATTCTCTTTCTAATTTTATCGAATAATTGCCGGGCTTATTAAATACATATTTTATGTTTTTTCCCTTAATGATTGAATTTCCAATATACCATGTTGAAACTAATACATCTGGCGCATTGTCTGAAAATGTAATACTATCATTCACTAAAACAGGCTGAGGATGAAAATCTGGCGACCCAAGATCTATTACTTTTCGAGAATTTGGGTTGACGGGTAATGCTGCTACAGATAATATATGCGTAGAAGCTGGAGGTACATAAAATGAGATTATGGTATCATATCTTGCAACATTTGCTCGCTCCTGTAATAAATTTACTACGTAAGTCTTTCCATTTGCTGAATCTAGATTAATGATTTTATCTGGAATCGTAAACGCTTTGCTTTGAGTATCAATAACATTTTTATATCTCCAAGTCCTCTTATCTATATATGGGGTACTGTCAACAATTGTTATTGTTTTTCCACTAATCGAATCAGAAACACTAAAATATATTGCTTCGTTTTCTCTTTTAATTTCATGGTTCTTAGCAAATTGGTTATGATCTTCAATTGGCAATATATAATTTTTAAATTTAACTGTCACAAATATCAATAATATCGAAACCAATACGGAAATAATACCTTCGGCAATTCTTGTGCTCATATTTCACTTTCTTTTTTGCAAGAGTTCAATAGCAAGCATATATATATGAACAATTGTCCCTATACAAAGCCCATAAATGAAACAATAATATGATTCATCCCTTAAGTTTTTAATAAATTCATCCTTAATTGAAATACCATTCGTATGTGGTACGATAGCAAATAGTAGTAAACTTACTGTAAGAAGGAGGAGTACAAAAGCAATGAGAATTATCTGCATTATTCCATTTTTTATTTTTAAAATCTCCAAAATAAGATCACTCATCATTACTATAGTTACCATAAATAATTCACCAGAATTACCCAATTCATATGTATTATATTCTTTGTCTATAGTTTGATGTTTTATAAAAAACCATATGACAGGGATCGCTGCAACCCCCCACGTAATAACCCATCTACCGTATGGAAATTCTTTTTGTAAATCAGCCATAAAAATATCATTAGACCATAACTTCTTGTCGTTTTATAAATACTTTAAGTACCAACAATGAATTGAATAAAAAAATCATTACAATGTATAGCAATGATATAATGAATTTGCATGTGAAAAATAAAAAAAACCTAAAAGCTTCGTTAACGAATAATAAATACATACAAATTAAATAATAATACCGTTGAAAAACGGATATGATTACCGTTAAATAACGCTACCACATCTCAATAACATTTTGTAATTAGCCGCCATCAATTCCTTTCAAATCCCATAACTTTGCAGCCCCAACGATTTCATCCGTTACGGCGGAGGAATAATTTTTGTCTATCTTATATTAAATGAAAGATTTTTCTTACGTTATCGGGCCGGATCCGGCTTATATAGAATTACTTTACAATGAGTTTGTAAGTGACCCTGCTACTGTAGATCCTGAATGGAAAAAATTTTTTGAAGGGTTTGACTTTGCCATTAATACCAATGGAGATGGTGCTAAGGTTTCCACAGAAAAGCCCGTTAGCACTGACCAGATAGCCAAAGAAATCGGGGTATTTGAACTGATACGTGCTTACCGAAAGCGCGGCCACCTTGCATCTACTACCAATCCGATACGTGCAAGAAAAGACCGCCACCCGCAGTTAGAACTGGAACGTTTTAACCTCAGCGATGCCGACCTGAATACTTCTTTTTTTGCAGGACGATTTGTTGGGGCAAAGGATACGCCACTAAAAGATATTATAGCCAAACTGCAGAAGCTATATACCGGCAATGTGGGCATAGAATATACCTACATTATTAATGCTGAAAAGTGCCACTGGGTACAAAAGAACTACGAAGAAATGATGAGGCGTGAGTTTTCAAACGATGAGCGGAAACGCATACTCGAAAAGCTGAATGAAGGCGTGATCTTTGAAAAATTCCTGAACACAAAATTCATAGGGCAGAAACGCTTCGGGCTGGAAGGCGGTGAAACTACCATTGCCGCGCTCGACCGGATAATCAACGACGCAGCAGACTCAGGCGTGGAGGAAGTGGTGATAGGCATGGCGCACCGCGGCAGGCTGAATATATTGGCCAATACGCTGGGAAAAACTTACGAGCAGATATTCAGCGAATTTGAAGGCAATATGCCCGCTGATATGACCATGGGCAGCGGCGATGTGAAATACCACCTCGGTTTCCAATCAAATATCACCACACCAAACGGCAAAGAAATAAATGTGCAGTTGACACCAAACCCATCACACCTGGAAGCGGTTAACCCTGTGGTGGAAGGCTTTGCAAGGGCTAAGGCCGACACGCTCTATAACAATGAGTACCATAAAGTGTTGCCTATATTGATACACGGTGATGCTGCCATTGCCGGGCAGGGTGTGGGTTACGAACTCCTGCAGATGAGTGAACTGGAAGGATATTTTACAGGCGGCACTATCCATTATGTGATCAATAACCAGATCGGTTTCACCACTGATTTTGATGACGCACGTTCTGCAGATTACTGCACAAGTGTAGCATCCATGCTGCATGCCCCTGTGCTGCATGTGAATGGTGACGACGCAGAAGCCGTTGTTAAGTGTGCGGCGCTTGCTGTTGCCTACAGGCAGAAGTTCAACGAAGATATTTTCATTGATATGGTCTGTTACCGCAAGCACGGCCATAATGAAGGGGATGAACCAAAGTTCACCCAGCCTCAGTTATACTCGCTCATAGACAAACACCCGAACCCACGCGAAGTGTATACCCAATACCTGCTGCAACATAATGAAACGGACGCACAGGAACTGGCAAAGGAAATGGAAGCCAAATTCTGGGCAGAACTGCAACAGCGCCTTGACGAGGTAAAACAGAAACCGCTACCCTACACTTACCAGAAACCGGAGCTATGGTGGCAGGAACTCAGAAAGGCTAAAGATGAGGATTTTCTCAAGTCGCCGGACACAGCAATAAAAGAAGAAGATTTCAAAAGATTGTTTACCGCATTGATGCAATGGCCGGAAGATTTCAGCCCGTTGCGTAAAGTGGAAAAACTATTGCAGGATAAAATAAAACTGTTTGAAACGGATGGAAAAGTGGATTGGGCAACCGGTGAGTTGCTGGGTTATGCCAGCCTGCTCGCATCTGGTTACGAAGTTCGCCTGAGTGGAGAGGATGTAAAACGCGGAACTTTCTCACACCGGCATGCTGTGATATATGACCAAAATACCAATCGTGAATATAATCGCCTTAGCAGGCTGGGTGATAAGCAAGGCACGCCTTACATTTATAATTCTCTGCTCAGTGAGTTTGCAGTGCTGGGATTTGAGTATGGTTATGCTATGGCAAACCCCAACAACCTGGTGCTATGGGAAGCGCAGTATGGCGACTTCGCTAACGGTGCACAAACGATCATTGACCAGTATATAGTAAGCACTGAGCAGAAGTGGACGAATATGAACGGGATAGTGCTGCTGCTGCCTCATGGCTATGAAGGTGGTGGGCCGGAGCATTCCAGCGCCCGCCTGGAACGCTTCCTGCAAATGTGCGCGGAGAACAACATGGTGGTCACCAATATCACCACTGCCGCTAATTTCTTTCATGCCCTGCGCAGGCAGCTTGCCTGGAACTTCCGTAAACCACTCATCAATTTTTCTCCTAAAGCTAACCTGAGGCATGTGCGCTCTTATTCAGCCATGAGCGAGTTTACCACAGGAGGTTTTAAAGAAGTAATTGACGACCCGAATATTAGTGACCCGAAAAAAGTAAAACGGATTTTACTATGCTCGGGCAAAATGTATTTTGACCTGAGTGAAAAACAATTGACAGATAAAAGAGAAGACATTGCCATTATCAGGCTGGAACAGATATATCCGCTACCCCAGCAACAACTAAATGCAATGCGTGATAAATATGCAAGCGCGGAATGGGTATGTGTGCAGGAAGAACCCCGAAATATGGGTGCACTGACTTTTCTAAAAATGAACCTTGATAATTTCAAGATAAGTTATCTGAGCAGGCCGGCAAGTGCATCTACTGCAACAGGGTTTGCAAAAAAACATGCGATTGAGCAGCAACAGTTGGTAGAGGCAGCGTTTGGGCCGCTCCTGATGACCCCAAAGCAGAAATAAATCTACTCCTGATCCGGGATTTGGAGTTTTATCATTGGAATTTATCATTTTGTTATTTATTACCCCTTATGGCATTATATTTGCACCCACATAAATTATTTCATGGAAGACCTTAAAACGACGCTTAAGCAACAGATCATTGATTCGCTGAACCTGCAGGGAATGAAGCCGGAAGATATAGATGACAACGCCCCTTTATTTGGCGAGGGCCTGGGGCTCGATAGTATAGATTCCCTGGAACTGATGGTATTACTGGAACGCAACTATGGCATCAAGATCGAAGATGCCCGTGAAGGCCGGAAAATATTGACATCTGTACAGACAATGTCGGACTACATTCAGCAAAACCGCAAAATATAATCGCCCACAATGGCGGAACGAGTAGTTGTAACCGGTATAGGGATTATATCCGCATTGGGCACGGGCAAGGATGCCCAATTAGCCTTATTGCGCATTTCACAAAGCGGGGTTAAGCCGGTATCCATTTTACGTTCTGTTCACTCCTCCGAGTTTGTGCTGGGAGAGATCAGTATGACAAATGATGAACTCTCTGAATCACTTGGGCTGCCTACGGGCGACAATGGATACACACGTACCGCGCTCCTTTCTCTCGCAGCAATGAAAGACCTGCTTGATAGTGTTGATATTGAACTGTTGCGCAGGGAACCCTTTGCCTTCATCAATGCCAATACCGTCGGTGGTATGAGCAAAATGGAAGACATATACCTGGATGTGATCTCGACCCACACTGAAGAAAAAAACATCAAATACATAGACACGCTTGATTGCGCCGAAAGTACAGAAAGAGTGGTGAATCATTACGGGCTGAAGCCATTGATGGCTACAATCAGCACCGCCTGTTCCTCTTCTTCCAATTCATTGATACTTGGTGCAAGAATGATAAAACAAGGCATGGTAAAACGCGCGGTATGCGGTGGTGGCGATGCACTGAGCCGCTTTACCCTAAACGGATTTAACAGCCTGAAGAATGTGGACAAACATCCATGCAAACCATTCGACCAAAACCGTGCAGGGCTTAACCTTGGTGAAGCCGCAGGGTTTTGCCTGCTGGAGTCAGAATCTGCTGCTAAGGACAGGGGTGCAAATATTATAGCTGTACTTAGTGGTTATGCCAATACAAATGACGCCTACCACGCTACTGCACCATCACCTGATGGCAGCGGCGCCTATAATACGATGCAACAGGCCATACAAATGGCAAAGCTGCAACCGTATGATATTGGTTATATTAATGCGCATGGCACAGCGACACAAAACAATGACGTTGCAGAAGGGCTTGCCATACAAAGACTGTTTGGCAAACAGCCGCCGCCATTTAGTTCTACAAAGCCATTTACCGGCCATACATTGGCTGCGGCAGGCGTTATCGAAGCCATATTCAGCCTGCTGGCCATGGATGGGAACATGATAATACCCAACCTTAATTTTGAAACACAAATGGAAGAACTGGACATAGTGCCTGCTTCCGCACTAAAAGAACAGGTTCTTATGCAACATGTATTGAGCAATTCATTCGGGTTTGGTGGCAGTAATGTTTCATTAGTATTCAGCAAGTCATGACGCAACCAATGTATATCATATCGGCATGTGCTATATCTGCCCAGCATACTTATGACGAGGTTAACTTTCTGAGCCCCGTTATGAGCTATGACGATGGCAGGTTGTTTGTTGTGGACCCTGATTATACAAAGTATGTATCACCGGTGGCCATCAGGCGCATGAGCCGTATGCTGAAAAGAGGAATCACAGCAGGTATGCGCTGTCTTGAAGATGCCGGGATAAAAACACCTGACGGGATCATTATTGGCACATCCCGGGGCAGCGTTACCGATATGGAGCTATTCCTGCATGATATGATAAAGATGGAAGAACAGGCACTCAACCCCACCAGTTTTATACAATCAACTTACAACTCTGTAAATGGGTGGCTGGCGATGCTCTCTAAGTGCACTGCTTACAACCAGACCTTTGTACACCGTGGGTTTTCATTAGAGCTCTGTATACTCGATGCTCAGCTTTTATTTGCCGAATCATCAAATAAAAAAAACATACTGGTTGGAGGATTTGACGAACTAACCCCTGAATACTTTACTATACGTGCTAAAATAGGTTACTATAAAAAAGAGCTGCCCAATAACCTTACATTACTGTCTCATTACGATACTCCCGGTTCTATTGGCGGCGAGGGCGCACAATTTTTTACGCTGAGTAACAACCCGGGAAATGCGGCATGTGCAATACATAGTGTTGCCATGCTCCAGAAACCAACAAATGAAGAGTTGCAGGCGGCTATTGATAGCGTGCTCATCAAAAACAACCTTAAAATGGAAGGCCTGGACATATTGGTTGGTGGCTTTAATGGCGATAGCAGAAACTGTTTCCTTACCGATCCGCTAATTGCCCGTTGTGCTCAGAAAACTACCATTGTGGCTTTCAAACATCTCTGCGGCGAATATGACACTGCAGCTGGTTTTGGCCTATGGCTTGCCAACCATTTGTGTAAAAAACAGCAAATTCCCGAACAGGTGATCTACAAACAGGGAATTCCCTCCCCCATAAAAAACATATTGTTCTGCAACTTTACTATAACCGGGAATGTGTCGTTGATACTCCTAAAGGCTGTTGAATAGTACTGCTTATGCTTTGCCTAAAACATATACGGTAGTTGGTGTAGGGTTTCCACCTTCTTTTTCAAGGGAGATGGCGAAGGCTTCGCCTGAGGTTACCTGCATAGATATTTTCTGCATACCGGGGGTATTGGCCATGTTGTTGGGCAACATGCCCATGCTCACAGGTTTACCGCCCTGTATCACCCAAAGTTGATATTGCATGCCTTTAGGAGCTTGTGGCAGTGCATCCATCGCCACATAGGCTTCCCCTTTGGCTTTGCTCCAGTATAACGTGGCTGCCATAGGGTGTCCGGGTTGCATCGTGTGCATGATTATGGTCTGCATACCGGTATCCGCCATCATGGTTGTTGCTTTATGGTAATCGTCTACCAATTGTGCCATTTGCTTTTGCTCAGACTGCAGCTTATCCAGTTTGTAGCTGAGCCCTGCATTTGCTTCCTGGCTTTGCTTGCCCTGGTACCACAAAATAACATTCAGGGCCACACTGCCTACGAGGAAAGCCACCATTGCAGCATACTTCCACTGTGCAGGTTTGCGATAATCAGGCTGTAGTGGTATTACTTTAGTTTTATGAGGCTGGCTTTGTTCCCCGATGCCGGCATTTGGTGTAGCATTAATAGCATTCCATATTTTATCCTCCATGCCGGAAGGTGGCTCCTTAGCCAGTGCCCCTGCATACTGCAACATAGTATCCTCTATCACCTTCACCTCAGCTGCCAGTTCAGGATATTGAGCAATATCAGCCTGCACCTGCTGCTCTTCCTGCAGAGGAAGTGTGCCAAGCACGTACGCTTCTAAAATGCCCGATTCTATGTATGCTTTAATGTCCACTTATCGTTAACTATATTTAATTATTAAAACCTTCCCGTAATTGTTGTATAGCACTCCTCATACGGGTTTTAACCGTTCCTAATGGTATCGATAACGCCTTTGATATTTCATCCAATGTATAGCCCTTAAAATATGCCAGGTCTACTATGGTCTCGTATTCCGGTTTAAGGGTGGCTACCATTTTGCGAAGTCCTATTGTGTCCGTCATCTGCTCCGTTTTCATACCGCGCGCCAAATTATTTACGACATCTTCGCCAGTTTGGATTTTACCTTTCATAATTTCACCTTTCGAACGCAGCTTGTCTATGGCTGAGTTTCGGGCTACATTTATCATCCAGGTATATATCCTGCCTTTTCCGGGGTCGTAGTGGTCAATATTATTCCATATTTTCACAAAGACATCCTGCAACACATCCTGGGCTGTATGCTCGTCATATACCACTTTATTGATAACGCCATATAGCACGGCAGAATACTGCTTGTACAGGTAATTGAAACCCTCCCTGCTTTGCTGCTTCAGGAGAAGTACCAATTCTTCTTCGTTATATGTAGGCGTTACATTCAATAATTAAAAGTATACAAATTCCAAATAACAAATTCCAACTTCAGTTATTCCTGTTACTATTTAGGGAACAACATGCGGTAATCGGTCTTCACCTTACCATTGCTGATGTCGTCAAGTTTCTTTTTTATTAGCCTTCTCTTCAGCTGCGACAGATAATCTATAAACAACTTACCCTCTATATGGTCATACTCATGCTGTATTACGCGGGCTGTGATACCATGAAAGGTATCTTCATGCTCCACAAAGTTTTCGTCCATATACCTGACATGCACATGGCTGGTGCGCTGTATGTCTTCACGTACCTTGGGTATGCTCAGGCAGCCTTCGTTATATGGCCAGAGTTTGCCGGTATCTTCTATTTTTTGGGCATTGATGAATACTTGTTTTACAGGTATTTCATTGGGGTACTTTTTTTTATCCTCATCATTAAAATCTGTCACTACCTGCACAGTATCTACAACGAATAACCGTATCGGCTTATTGACCTGGGGAGCGGCAAGCCCCACCCCATTACTGTTGTACAGCGTTTCCCACATATCGGCAATGAGCTTGTCCAGCTCAGGATATGCAGCTGTTATATTATCACATACTTTACGCAATATGGGGCTGCCATAGGCAACAACGGGCAAAATCATCTATTAATTCCTGCTTTAAAATCGGCAAAGTTAAGTCTTTTTTGATCTTTTAAAATTTCACACTACTCTGCTATAGACTTATAATAAAGGGAAATTCCAATACGGATGCAGTTAAAAATTAAATAATTGCCTTTTTTGCCAGCAAACTGGCAACACGTGACCTGAGTTCCTGCATACTAAAGGGCTTCTGTAAAAAGTCATCAGCGCCAAGGTTAAATGCGCTGATCTTAGCTGATTCTTCGATCAATGCGGACATAAGGATAACAGGTATATCCTTTTTAAAATGCCCATTCCTGATCTTGCTGAGCATTTCCAATCCATTGTAATGCGGCATAAGTATATCGGCAACAACAAGATCCACATTTTCTTTATATAGTTTTTCCAGGCCTTCTCTGCCGTCAGGTGCCATGATCACGGTATAACCACTCCGCTCCAGTATCTGCGCTGTGGCTCTTAATGCTACTTCATTATCTTCAACAAGGAGTATATTGGGCATAACAATAAGTGCTTTGATAAGGTAAAGATAGGTTCAATTTTGTTTTATAAAAATAGTCTCTTTTTCACAATTTCGGCTTGTTTGATTACTTATATATTAAGCCGTTGATATAAAATACTGGAAATTGTATAATTTTCTGTTAATAAAAATCCATTTTGGCATACTTCTTGTTTCATTATAAAGAACACCTTCCTTAAGAAGCACAACACACCACTACTTTAACACAGAGCATCCCGAGCTAAAAAAATGCTTGACCGGCATTATTATTTATGCATGTGATGCCCTAAATACAAATACTTATGAAAACGCTTGCCGTATTCCATCAAAAGAAAACTCCGGCTATGCCCTACCTTCATAAAAAACACATAACACTACCTCATTTCTTCCAATACACCATTTTGCTATGGATATTATTTGGGACCATAATACTCATGATCTTTCCTATTTTCCTTGTTGCAAAATTGTATAAAATAGTGAAGCGCTTTTTTGGAAAGCCCCGGTAACTACATAGCCACCCCCTCCGGCTAAAATAAAGTACTTCAAAACACCAACATTTTACCGATTTTATACGTCTATATATATCTATATATATGAACCTGCTAAAACTTTACGCTTATGAAAACGCTCTCCGTCAATACCCACAAGCTATTTCTTGGTAAATCCTTTACCAACACCCGGAAAACGCAACTAGTGTCCCCTAATTTTTTCCATAATGCAATAATAGCATGGACGTTGTTTGTTGGAATCCTGGTAGTACTATTCTGGCCGGTTATTGTTATCGCATACCTTGCCAGGGTTATAAGATCACTTTTTTAGGACTGCTACCGAATTCCTGAAAAAGGAAACCCAGCCTGAGACGAAAAGGTTTCTATATCTTCGCATTTAAATTTCCTAATGTCGTTACAAGGTAAATTCTTAGCTACATTTTTTACAGTTGCGGTGGCGCTTATTTCTATTTCATGCCATAAATCAAAAAGTAGCGCTCCTCAATCAAAAATCATTTACATAATCGATAGTCAATATAGTCAAACTAACCCTCCCGGCAAAAGATATGATTATGCGATTTTATACAACCCTGATGGAACCCTGCATAATATTCAGTCCATGACGCCTTATACAAATGGGAATATCGACTCTATGATTTTTACCTATGCTTCTGGGTTTGTACTAAGAAAACTCTTTGTGAATGGAATGATTAATGGCATGGATACATTTTTTCTTAATTCCTTAGGAGATATTTATAAGGCAACAAGTAGTGCTTATTCTTATGCTCTTCAATACTCGGGCAACGAAATAATAACCTCCGCATATTCTTCAGGTTATACAAACGTTTGGTCTGGTGGAAATAATATAAAATTAATTAACGCGATTGGTAGCGATAGTATAATTAATACCTTTTATTCAGACATGGCATATGCACCTGGCGAATACTACTATATGACTGAATTTCTTCAGTGGGGTAGGCCCCTGACACACGATAAAAATCTGATTGCTTCTTCCATATATCCAGGCAACCTGAGTACTATTGACAATTACACCTATACATTTGATAGCAAGAACAGGATTATTTCATGCATACTTACAGAATCGACCAATAAATATTACGAAAGTTTTCAGCTTCAGTACGATAATTAATTCAGGTTATTTCCTAAAAAAATCCCGTACCTCTTGTTGCCGCCGAGTCCAGAAAAGCGTGACCTTGCTTGGAGACGAGTAGTTCAATCTCTATTAGTACACTATGCCGGAAAATAATGGAAAAGCAAGTTGCCTAAGAAAAGCAATCCTGCTAATAAGAAAATAATAGCCCATATCTTCATACTCATAAAAAAGAAAGAGTTCTCTGTTTCCATGAATACTTTATTCCCTTCATTATCTCTGTAATAGTCATCCTTTGTAAGGTATGTCCATATAGCTGATAATATAAATCCTATACCGACTCCTGTATACATATCTATTTCAGTAAATACGCCTCCCGCATTCCGGTGTAGTGCTCCTATTATCATTGCAGTTCCAAATATGCACACTGCAGCATAAACCAAAACAAGAATACCTTTATTCTTATATATTATCAGCATGTTGCTTCCAGTTTAAACATTATCAACATTATAT
>Ga0207079_1022_pt1 | contig 38026 bp, 40 predicted proteins | sample Alteio_BWMinHeat_61_FD_153525 | JGI IMG/M metagenome (GOLD analysis project Ga0207079, IMG submission 153525) | Enriched cells from forest soil in Barre Woods Harvard Forest LTER site, Petersham, Massachusetts, United States -... | ecosystem: Environmental > Terrestrial > Soil > Temperate forest >...
TACAATTAAAATGTACAGAGGAGATTTTTTTATGCAAGAAGTTAATGTAACTAAGTTTCGTAATCATTTGCAAAGTTATTTAGAAAAAGCACACAAAGGTTCTGAAATTTTAATTACCTCGCATGGACATGTTATCGCTCGTATTCTTCCACCCATCGATACGCAAGAGTCTGCTAAAAAAGCTTTAAAAAAATTACAAAAAAAATGTAATGTTTTGGATGTGGTGTCTCCAATTGATGAAACATGGGATGCTGAAAAGTGATTATACTTGACACCTGCGTATTGATTTATGATGCTTTGACACCGCAGAAATTAACCCCTAAAGCTAAAAAATTGCTGGATTCTGCCGAAAAAGATAACAATCTTTTTTGTTCTGATATTAGTTTATGGGAAATTGGAATGCTGATACAAAAAAAACGTCTTGATCCCGGAACTGATACTGAAAATTTTCTTTTATTATTATTGCAGGCTAGAAAGATAAATGTTTTGGAGATCAATATCCACATTGCTTCTATTGCGACTACAAAGGAAAGATTTAGGCATTTCGATCCTGCTGATCGATTAATAGCGGCAACAGCAATACATTATGATGCAACTTTAATAACACCAGATCAGTATTTAAAAGAAATATCCGAGCTATCTATTGTTTGGGAATGACAGAAGCCCTAGGTTTAATCACAGTAATAAGCACGCAATTCTTCTCTTTGATTCAATGGATTTCTTAATAATACTTTTTATTTTTTAATATTTTATGTAAAATAGAAGTTGAACTTCTAATTTGCATAAAAGGTAAAGCCGTGTGGAAATAATAACGAGAGATTTAGAAAAAGAATTCCTTGAGATGTCAAAAAAATATCCAATTGTGACGCTTATTGGTCCAAGGCAATCAGGGAAAACGACGTTAATAAGGCGTTTATTTCAACACAAAAAGTATGTCACTTTAGAAGATCTGGATGAAAGAGATTTGGCGAGAAGTGACCCCCGTGGTTTTCTTGCACGATTTCCAGATGGTGTTATTTTAGATGAAATTCAGCGGTTACCAGAATTATTATCATATATTCAGGGAATTGTTGATCAAACTGATAAAAAGGGTCTTTTTATCTTAACCGGGAGTCATCAGTTATCGTTACATGAATCAATAGCGCAGTCCCTTGCTGGACGTACAGCTATTTTGAAATTACTGCCATTTGAAATTTCAGAAATTGCAAAGATCACAGAGAATTTTTCATTGGATGATTATCTTTATCACGGCATGTATCCGAGAATTTATAAAGATGACTTGAATCCAACAAAATTTTATCGTGATTATATGCAAACATATATTGAGCGCGATGTAAGACAAATGGTTCACATTAAGGATTTAACTTTATTTCAGCGTTTTTTGAAGTTGTGTGCAGGAAGAGTGGGTCAGTTATTTAATAGTCATCAGCTGGGAAATGAGTTGGGAATAAGTTATCACACGATTAATAATTGGCTATCTATTTTGGAAGCTTCTTTTGTTATTTTCCGGTTGAATCCTTATTTCGAAAATTTTGGAAAACGTATTATTAAGTCTTCAAAAATTTATTTCACAGATGTGGGGCTTGCCACTTATTTATTGGATATTGTTACAGTGGAACAGGTTTCGAGAGATCCTTTGCGTGGAAATTTAGTTGAAAATTTTATGATGACTGAATTTCTAAAACAACGTTTAAACCAAGGGTTCGAACCTAATTTTTATTTTTATCGAGATAGCAATCAGCACGAAATTGATTTAATTTTTAAAAATGGCAATATGTTAATTCCTATTGAAATGAAGGCGGCGCAAACATTTCATCCTCAATTTTTAAAAGGTCTTGAGTATTTTAAACAATTGGTGGGAAAAAAATGTGAACTAGGCTATTTGGTATATGCTGGTTTGCAAGAGCAAAAAATTAATGATTTCTTTGTTGTGAATTTTAAGCATATAGAAAAAATTTTATAGGATTTTAATCTTCATATTATCCGAAATTTTTACGGCTCATTTTGTGTATGTTTACAATAAGCCGGTAACAAAGAGTTTTTTTTATAATATCTAATAGCTTTAATCACTTCTGGAGAATGATTCAACTGTTTAAAAATTTTATCTATAATATCGATAAAAATGAGCTGTTGTTTCGGTTTAATATTATATGCCAAAGCTAAATAAATCCCATTACATGGATTATAAGCATAAAATGCTTCATAGCCAGGAGTTCCTCCGGCATGCACCCACGTTAATCCATTATTTTTTAAATAAACAAGCCCAATCCCAGCGCCAATACCTATTTCAGTGAATGGTTTGTTTCTTGTTTCATTAAGTTGTTTCTTTGAGAGGTTCTCAAGATTAATAATTTTAAGATTTTTTTCGCTGATTACTTGTAACATATCATTTAATGATTTTTTTGTAATAATCTTTCCATCAAAAAGATAGATTAACCATTTGATAACATCATTAGGTGTAGCAATTAATGCGCCTGCGGATTGATTAAACGATAGACTTACAAGAGTAACGTCATCGTTAAATTTAAATGTACCATCTCGATTATATCCATGTGCTATTCGATTCGTAATGATGGAAGGAAATTGGTATGTGTAGTAGAAAATATTTTCTAACTTATATTTTTTAAAGTAATTATTAAAAACTTGTTGAACGGGCTGATGCGTAATTTTTTCAATAATTAATCCTAATAAAATATAATCAGTGTTGGTATAGTTATATTTCTTACCGGGCGGATATAAATCTGCACGTTGATAGGCTAATTCTGCTAATTCATTAAGTGTCCAATATTTTTGAGGAAATTTATTTAATAAATTATCAAAAGTCTTGTCGTGTGTATAATTGTAAATACCTGAAGTGTGATGTAATAATTGATATATCGTTATATTATTCCATCTTGGATAGTTAGGTAACCATACTGCTAAATGATCATTTACTGTTATTTTCTTTTCATCGATTAATTTATAAATTATTGTTGCGGTAAAAGTTTTAGTAATACTTCCCATTTGAAATAATGTCTCTGGTGTAATATTTTTTTTAGAAGAATCTGTATCATAACCATCTACATAATTATAAATTTTATCTCGATTGGGTAATTTAGCGCTAACTGAAATAGCTGGTAATTTATACTTTATTCGGCTCTCAATAAGTATATTATGAATATTATTATTTAAAGATAAATTATTTTCAGTTGCAGATGCTTTAAAAAAACATAAGATAATGCTTAATAGGATAGTTATTGAATATTTGATACATATATTTAAAGTCATCAACGCCTCATAAAATAAATAATATATTTTTAATCAAAACTTCCTTAAACGGTTGGATACCGCTACCATAAATTTAACGAAGTTAAATTTTGTACCGAAGGTACTCATTATTGACTATTCATTTCTTTGATGGGCTCCGTTGCAAAAATATTTTTAAATACTTTATATGTTATCTTTAACAAGAAAAAAATCACAATATATTGGGTTTCAAAATATTTTTGCAACAGAGGGAGCCAAAACCGTAATTTTTAAGGTTGAATCAATGTTTCCTATTTTTATTTGTTTTTTCTTCACATCCATCTACAAGTGAAAAGTAATGGGAAGCAATTAACGTAGGTTTAAGAACAGATTTATTGATAAGACAAATTTCAATATTCATTGTATCAGAGCTTAATTTTTTACGGGAAACGTTCGATTCCAATGTTTGAAAGTTGTCTAAAAGTATTTTAATAAATGCTTTATCTTTAGATGCTTCCCCAATTGGCCTGAAGTCAAGTGTATTTTCATCTTTAATTTCTATCTCATAGATTGCATGATCTGCAATTGGATAACCTTGTGATATTGCTCCTTTTTGAAAATCAGGCGTGATGTTACCGGTTGAAATATCCAAAAAACGTAATTGCTTCACATCATCTAAATTTTTGCAGACAATAAATTCATTTGTTGTTTCGAATGCTGTCTGCATTCTTTCTTGAGTGATAGGTAATTTTCCGAAAATGGGTGTGCCAATTAACGGTAAGTTATCAAAAAAATTTTTCGAATAAGCTAACTTAACCAGCGGAAAACAGTCTCCAATACAATAATATTTCATATAAACTCCATTTATTTTATTATAAAACGAACGAATCTTATATGAATAAAGCTTAACTTTCAATAAAACAGTATTTGTCTTTTTGGAAAAAAATTCAGTTTGAATGCAGGTGTATATATATCACTTCTTAAATCAGGTCATTTATACTTTTCATTTAAAAAGATTCGTACTATTATATATTCAATTATACAAAATAAATTTAATGTAGTAGATCAAAAAAACCATGAAAATAGTTCTTTACAGTCAAAAAAAATTAAAACTTAATATACTCTCTGATTTTGAATTTTCAAATCTGCTGTCAATCATTTCCGTTTTTAATATATGAATACCGATTAGGATATAATAATGGCAAATGGACGTAGTGATGAATTAGAAAAAAAGGACAATGGGCAACAAAATTCATTATTAAATTATCTTCCATTTGATCTAAGAAAAAAAATAATATCCTTTCTTCCTCATTGTGGCGCAAAGCCCAAAAAGTTTAAAAAAACGGTATATTCATTACTTTCTTATAATACTCTTTTTTTTGATATTAATGTTTTCTATTTTATTAATGCGACCAAAGCCACTCATAATTTATTAAATCGCATTCAAGTAGAAAATACACTTAGCTTAATTAGACAAAACCCACAAATCTTATTTATTTCGGTAGAAGTAAAAGATCATCATGGCCAACGATTGAAAGGAAAACTTGTACAGGTACTTGCTTCAGCAGGTGAATTTAATCCTATTGAACTAGAAATAGGAGATACACCTTATGGGTTAGTTCATATATTAGAAGCTTATTTTCCCAATCGAGATGATTTTACTAGTCAGCTAGCAGAGCGATTTAAACCAGGGCATGAGATTGTCACACAAAAAAGAATGGAGCGTATTGAAAAGGCGATAGAAGTATTGATTAATGACGCTATAGAAAATAAAGAAATATTACAAGATATGGCGTTAGAAACATTGTTAAATTTACCAATTGCCAGAAAATTTAGAGCATCCATAAATCCTGACCCTAATGACGTGGTTGAATCAGGACTGGTATGGGACTTAAGAATTTTTATTACATTTATTAAGTTATTCGAAGAGAAATATGAAGATTTAGATTTTATGTGGGGAAAAAAATGTGACTTTGTTGATGCACTGATATGGTCTTCGTTACAAAAGCGAAGTTCACTTCCTGATTTCGAAGTTTTTAAGAAGGGAATTTATAATGTGAAAAAGATGTCCTTGCCGGATCGATTAGATCTCGCGGTTGATAATAGTCTCTTGTCAGAACTGGGTATCACCCATTTTTTTGGTTTTTACGGTTTAAAAAAATGTCAAGATGTACGTTTTGCATGTAGGACCGAGGGAGCACGGCGTATGGCACCTTACATGTCTATTTTTGAAAAATATATCAAACTAAAGCATCAACATATCATCGACCTAGGAACCCGTAAGAGTAACAACCTTTTTGGGAAAATTGCAACTTAATAAATGTATCGTTCTTTTACATAAAAAAAGCTCCGTTGCAAAAAACTTAGATTTAAAAAATGTATAATCGTTAAGAAAATTTAAAAATGATGTTATAACTTACAGACCTTATTTGCAAAAGGAAATAAACTATGAATAAAAATAAAGTAATATTATTAACTCCCAGCGATATGGTGGACTGGGGAAGCCCTAAAATATTAACAATCGGCGCAAAGGATATTCTTCTTTATGGTAATCCCGCAAAATCTGAAAATTATGTATTTAGATTTAAACTTCCGAAGCACTTTGAGATTAAACCGTTTATGCTGAATTCCATATGTTTTTTAACAGTAATAGAAGGTGAAATTTTATTTGGGGAAGGTGATATATTTATAAAAAAATCAATGAGTATCTTGCCTGCCAAAAGTTTTTGCCATATTCCAGACAACTATCCAGTTTATTTTGTGAGTAATGAGCCAACCATTTTACAATTTCACGGTACAGGTCCAGTTGATATTAAATATATTAATCCAACAGATGACCCTCGAAATCATTCAATTTAATAGTTAATGACTTTGTTTGAAAATCCGAGATAGCCGGTGCACTTTTTCATACAAAAAAATCGTAGTAATTTTTCACTATATACTGCGACAATAGCTTACAGTAATCCTCTTCAGCTGCGCATTCTCGAATGCGATTCAACATAGCGCACAAAAAATATTTATGAATAATTATTTTACCCACATGTGATTATAGAATACAATTATTGGCTGAAAATTTTATGTTAGATCAGATTGTATGATAAATACGGGTAATGGGGAGATTTTATTATGCTTATACGTGGCATTAAAGAAGATAAAGACGATAAAGAACTATTACGGTTAAAAAAATTAACTAATGAATATTATTATCATGTCATTGATGAAGCAGGTATTTTTGTTGCTAATACAATCTCAGATATAGAGTTAGCCAACGATGTTTGGTCTTCTATGCAAGATTTAAAACGATTAGAACGATTAATTGATGAAACCCTTGGTACCCGAGGCGTCTCCAAGGATGTGATTGCTTCTGTGGAGCAAAGTTTAACAGAACAACAGCGTATTTTTGAAGCACAAGTAGTCCCTCTACAAAAAACTCTTAATACTTTTCTCTCAAAAAATCCTAAAGACAAGTCGGTTACAATACTTAATCAAAAAATAAACGCAATGCATCGACTAAAAGAAACTCTCGATTCAAAAAAGGAAAATGGAGCTAAGTTAAACGATTTTCATACTCAACTAAAGAAAGAAAATTACATACTTCGGCAACATCGCAACAAAGGTTGGGATATATTTTTCAATACTATTTGCCTTCTTCCTTTTGCTCCTATTCTATCGATATTTAATCGGATATCGTACGGAACATGGAATCCAAAGGTTATTCAAGGCGATGAATTCATCACTGCCGCAAATAAACGAAACTCTTACTAGTTGCAGCCATCGAATTAAACCGATCCTTCACTTCGTTCAGGATGACCTCATTTATGCAACAAAGCCTTTTCAAAGAGGGTTAAATTGAGAAATAAACTTTAATCCTCATAAACTTCTTTCCGATGTTTAATCGCAATAATAAGCACGCAATTTTTCTCTTTTTCAATTCGATAAACAATCCGGTAATCACCGACTCGTAAACGTCGGTGTCCTTTTAAGCTATACCGCAAGGGTTTCCCAAAGCCAATCGGATCTTTCATCAATCTTTCTTCAATCGCTTTTTTAATAATACTTTTTATTTTTTTGGGAAGAGAGGGAATGTCTTCTTTGACTACGGTAACCAGATATTCTATTTGGTATGATTTATTTCCATGCGTCATCATGTCTCACTCTTTTTACTTTGCTATCATCGCGAATGTCTGCCATTGCAGAAAGGCTCATATCTTCACGGCGTTCCAAAGCTTCTAAGACGAGTTCTTTGGCGAGACTTGCCACGGATTTATGTTCTTCCGCGGCGATGCTTGCTAATAGCCTTGCGGTTGATTTTTCTAACGTAATATTAATTCTAGGATTTTTAGTAGGCATAAAAGTTACCTCAGTCAATAATGAGTACCTTCGGTACAAAATTTAAGTTTTAGGTGGAGAATGAACTCCACCTAAAACCCACGCCACCAAACAAAACTTCGTTAAATTTATGGTAGCGGTATCCAACCGTTTAAGGAAGTTTTGATGAGTTTAATGAGTCTAATTTAAGTGTAACACCAGTGTATCACCTTGTCAAATACCCCGTCACCCCTTGCTTTGATTTTCCAATTACGCTATATATTCCTTCGTTTCCCCCATGAAAATATTTAATCCAAGGAAGTACTATGTTTTCACATTCAAATCATGAAGAAAAAAAGCGTGTCTCTTTACCGAGTCAAGTAGACTCAATCAGTAGCCATATCAATAATCTTAAAGAAGAGTTTCAGCGAAACGATTTCTTAAAAAAATTAATGTTATTGGTAGCGGGGGCTGTAGTCATTGATACAGCCAATGGTACACATACTGCAAAATTATTTTTAATAGTCGCGTTATTGGGGTATGGTTTTGTTAAGGCAAACTTGCAGGAAGAAAAAATAGCGCCTGATATCAAAGAACCGATGCCGAGGACATTATTTATGAGAGATAAAACATTTGGGGATGAAATGCGAAAGAAATATAACATTCCAAAGCGTGTCAGTACGGAAACATTACCGCAGAAAACCCCAAAATTATTACCGCATGCGAATGAGTTTCAAGAATCCGCAAAGTCATTGCGCATGAAATTCTCGTAATATCGAAAAAACTTAATGTCATTCCCGCACGGGAATGACACATCTCCGAACGCCCCTACTCTTAAATTTTCCTCAGTGTTTTCAAGCAGTTAATAGGCTTAAAAAATGCTATAATTATAGGATAACGAGGATAATTTGTATGAGTGAAACCAGACAAAAACTAGAAGCCGACGTAGTCATTGTCGGTGCAGGTCCTGCAGGTTTAACCGCCGCGTTAACGCTCGCCAACTCAAATAAGAAAGTCATTTTGCTTGAAAAAAGAGAAGAAAAATATGCGTTCATTCGTCCGCAATTAGTTCACCTGCAAGGAAGTGATGGAGATATTCTTGAAATGCTTGAGAAAATGAAATTAGAGGATCCTGGACTTAAGGAGATGGAAATAAGAGATCCTAGACAAATTCTTGCGGAAATGGAATTAAAAAATCCTAGACTAAGTGAAGACGACAAGCGCGCTGAGGAAAATTTCCAAGATCAACTTGAAGATAAGACAGATCATGTTGCCATTAAAGACATTCAACGTTTTATAAAAAGACGAATTGATGACAACAAAAATGTTGATTGTAAATTTGGAATGAAATTAGAAAAAATTGATCTCGATAATGGTTTGCTTACTGTTGATTCACCTGAGGGAAAGATTGATATTCAATTTACCGATCTTATTTCGGCAGATGGCAACGCGCATGGAAACAAGAATCATACGGTACAACTATTAAAAGAAAATGGACATACTATCGAATTCGAACAAAAATTTGATTCTACATTTAAAGATTTCCTCAGTGGTTATCTTACCGTAAAAAGGAAAGATGGAGGACAATTTGCTATAACCGATAAATTTGTAGATCATTACAAAGGAAAAAAAGGATTTGATTATGTGTACTATCATCATGCGTCTTTGCAAAAATCAGATTATAAGCAGTTAAAGTTTTGTGTAGCTTCTTGTATTTCGGATAGCGATTTAAAAAAATTTGAAGAAGATAAAGAAGCTGGATTCCAGCATATGATAGAAATTGCAAAGCAAACTTTTCCTGATGATGAATATGAAATTACGCCTGTTAAAGGAAGTGAAAAATATGGCGCAATAAAAGATAGTTTAAAATATCAAATTTTTCAGCGAGAATTTTATGAAGCCGTAGTTAATAGTGAAAGGACATCGTTTTTGTCTTATTGGGGATGCTTATAAAAATCCGGATTTCTATCAAGGAATCGGGACTAATGCAGCCCTTATACATGCGATCTTAGTCGCAGCATTATTGATAGGTCACATTGATTTAGAACATTTTAATGAAATATCCAAAGCAATAGGCGCTGAGCAACTAGAATCCACGACTATATTTGAAGAAAGCTTCAAACGAACGATAAAATACGATTCATTCTTAAATTCACTCAAGTTAAAGTTAGATGATAAAATTGAAGAATTAGAAAACAAAAAGGAAGAAAAGTCTAAAACCAGTATATACGCTCCGGATATTGAACAATTAGAAAAGGCAAAACTTATCTTGCTAACCGCTGAACTAGATGAAGTTGAAGGTGAATTATTGGCGCTCGAAAAAGAAGTTAAAAATTCCCCGACACTTTTTAAGCAAGACATTTCTGCAAGTACCAGAGAGTTAATAGAATCGACTCGGCAAAAAGTAACTTTATATATTAGAGATTTAAAGCTGCATAATGAATTGCGAGAAAAAGCTAAAGAATTTGAAGAAAAAAGAAGTGTGAAAAAGAAATAATATTTTAAATATTCTTGTCACTTATCCTCCACATCATATACAATCACGCGACTAAAAAACGCTTGAGTGAGACTATGCGAAAAAAAATCGTCGCCGGTAATTGGAAAATGAACGCGTCCCGCCATGATGCGCGTGAGTTATTAACGTCGATGAAAAATAACGCGGGCGATTTTAAAAACGTAGACGTCATTGTTTTGCCAAGTTTTGTACACTTACAACTCGCCGAAGACATTTTAAAAAATTCTGGCATTGCGCACGGCGCACAGAATTTGTACATTGGCGCGTCAGGCGCATTTACGGGTGAAGTATCGGGCCCCATGTGCAAAGATTATGGATGCCAATATGTGTTAGTGGGTCACTCAGAACGCAGGACCATTTTCCATGAAGATTTGGGTGTGGTAACGCAAAAATTTCAGTCCGCCATTGAATTTGGTTTAATTCCAATATTATGCGTAGGCGAGACATTGGATCAACGCGAGCGTAGCGAAACAGAAAGAGTTATTTCTGAACAATTGAGCGCAGTCATTAAGACCACGGGTGTTGATATGTTGCGCAAAAGTATTATCGCCTACGAACCCATTTGGGCGATCGGAACTGGCTTAACCGCGACTCCGGCGATAGCGGAAGAGGTTCACGCCTTTATTCGTGCATATTTATCAAAAGAAAACCTTGAAGTTGGCGAAAGCATGCGTATACTTTACGGCGGTAGCGTGAAAGCGGATAATGCGAAAGACTTGTTCGCGATGCCCAATGTTGATGGTGGGCTAGTAGGAGGTGCTTCGTTACAGGCACCCGGTTTTTTAGAAATTTGTCGAGCAGCAGGTAGGTATTGAAACATGGATCAATTAGCTTTACTGGTATTAATCATACATGTGCTAGCAGCAGTGTGTATTATTGCATTAGTATTAGTACAACAAGGAAAGGGCGCCACCACTGGGGCGGCTTTTGGTGCAGGTGCATCTCAAACTGTGTTTGGCAGCCGAGGCTCAGGCTCATTTTTGCTTAAAATTACTATTGGTTTTGCAGTTGTGTTTTTTGCAACCAGTATTGTATTAAATAATTTGGCATCGAAGTCAGTACATCGTGCCAATGAGGTAGATTTACCAATGAATTTACCGGCCGAGCCAGTCAAAACACCGGCTCCGCCTGCAACAAGTACAAATATTCCTGATCAATTACCAGGAAACGCGAATTAACTGAAATGCCGAAGTGGTGAAACTGGTAGACACGCCATCTTGAGGGGGTGGTGGCGAAAGCCGTGACGGTTCGAGTCCGTCCTTCGGCACCATAAAATTAGTCTGTTATCTAGCCGTCGTCCCGCGGCTTGTCCGCGGGATCCAGTAGCACTAATAATGTGTTCCTGGGTCCCGCGGACAAGCCGCGGGACGACGGAGTATACTGACAAGGGCTACCTCGGAGAAAACAAATGCTAGATAACTATCTTCCCATTTTAATCTTCATCGCCATCGGTGGCGCGTTGGGTGTTATTGCGCAGATTATCGGGCATATTTTGAGCCCAAAACGTCCCTACGCCGAAAAAAATTCTCCTTACGAATGCGGATTTGCCGCATTCGATGACGCACGTTTGCCATTTGATGTTCGTTATTACCTCGTTGCGATCCTTTTCATTATTTTTGATTTAGAAACGGCTTTTCTTGTTCCATGGGCAGTCGTTTTCCGCAAGATTGGTTGGTTTGGCATGATCAGTATGGGCATTTTTTTAGGGTTACTTGTCATAGGTTTTATTTATGAATGGAAAAAAGGAGCCTTAGAATGGGAATAAACCAACAATTAAAAACCCAAGGTTTTTTATTGACGAAGCTTGATAGCATTATTTCTTGGGCACAAAGTAACTCTCTTTGGCCAATGACATTTGGTCTCGCTTGTTGTGCGGTTGAAATGATGCAAGCCGCAGCTGCGCGATATGATTTAGATCGTTTTGGCGCAGGGTTATTTCGCCCAAGTCCGAGACAATCCGATTTGATGATTGTCGCAGGCACTTTATGCAATAAAATGGCGCCTGCGTTACGCAAAGTATATGACCAAATGGCAGAACCTCGCTGGGTAATTTCCATGGGGTCTTGTGCGAATGGCGGCGGATATTATCACTATTCTTATGCTGTCGTCCGAGGTTGCGACCGCATTGTGCCAGTGGATATTTACGTACCTGGATGTCCACCGACGGCAGAAGCATTATTGTACGGTGTGATACAATTGCAAAATAAAATTAATCGGCAAAAAATTATCGAGCGATAAATTATGGCAGACATCGAAGTTTTACATGCCAAGATTGAAGAGCGCTTTCAATCACTTTATTCAAAAGCAATCATAGCCAACGGCGAACTAACGCTCATCGTTCCGAGAGAACATTTAACAGAAATTTGTTTGTGCTTACGCGATACACCAGAGTTAGATTTTAAAATGCTGATTGATGTTTGCGGCGTTGATTACTTGCAATATGGCATTGGCGAATGGGAAACCGAGTCTGCAACCAGTACGGGTTTTGAGCGTGGGGTGAATCAATTTAAGAATGCGGATCCTGATCAAAGACATCGTTTCGCAAGTGTTTATCACTTACTTTCTTTAACACAAAATCATCGTATTCGTCTTAGAGTATTTTTAGATACTGAAAATCCAGAAGTGACCACCGTCACCACCATTTGGCCCGCGGCTAACTGGTTTGAACGTGAAGCTTTCGATTTATTTGGCATCATGTACACGGACCATCCCGATTTACGACGTATTTTGACAGACTACGGTTTTGTCGGTCATCCTTTCCGCAAAGATTTTCCACTGATCGGCAAAGTCGAAGCACGTTATGATGCGACAGCAAAACGCGTGGTATATGAACCCGTCAGTATTGAACCGCGCGTCCTCGAGCCTAAAGTCATACGCACCGATCCTCGTTATGAGGTAGGAAAATAATATGAGTGAAATGCCAGAATTTCGCAATTACACTTTTAACTTCGGCCCGCAACATCCCGCGGCCCATGGTGTATTGCGCTTAATTTTAGAAGTGGATGGCGAAACCATTGTTCGTGCTGATCCACATATTGGGCTATTACATCGCGCAACCGAAAAATTAGCAGAAAGCAAACCGTATAATCATTCCATCGGTTATATGGATCGTCTCGATTATGTGTCGATGATGTGTAACGAACACGGCTATGTATTAGCTATCGAAAAATTATTAGGGATCGAACCACCGATTCGAGCGCAATATATCCGCGTGATGTTTGACGAAATTACACGCCTTTTAAATCATTTATTGTGGTTGGGCGCGCATGCACTAGATATCGGTGCGTTGACCATGCTTTTATACACCTTTCGTGAAAGAGAAGACTTGCTGGATTGCTACGAAGCCGTTTCCGGCACGCGTATGCATGCGACTTATTATCGCCCGGGCGGCGTTTATCGCGATTTACCGGCTACAATGCCGAAGTATAAAACTTCTCGCTGGCATAATGAAAAAGAAGTCGCAAAAATGAACGCGAATCGCGAAGGTTCATTGCTCGATTTTATTTGGGATTATACGGAACGTTTTCCGAAAAGGGTCGACGAATACGAAGAATTACTGACCAACAATCGCATCTGGAAACAACGTACGGTGAATATCGGTATTATCGATCCAGAACATGCCATTGCGATGGGATTGACCGGACCCATGTTACGCGGATCGGGCGTGCCTTGGGATTTGCGTCGCAAACAACCTTATGAAGTGTACGACAAGCTCGCTTTCGACATCCCTGTTGGTGTAAATGGCGATTGTTATGATCGATATCTTGTGCGTGTCGAAGAAATGCGTCAATCGAACAAGATTATTCGTCAGTGTGTTGAGTGGCTCCGAAAAAATCCAGGTTCTGTGATATCGGATCATCGTAAAGTCGCACCGCCCACACGTGTGCACATGAAAGAAGATATGGAAGCTTTAATCCATCAATTTAAATTAATGACAGAAGGTTATTGTTTGCCGGTCGGCGAAGCTTATGCCGCGATTGAACATCCTAAAGGTGAATTTGGTGCGTACATTATTTCGGATGGCGCGAACAAACCTTATCGTTTAAAAATTCGTGCGGCCGGTTTTCCGCATTTAGCAGCGTTAGAAACTTTAATCAAAGGTTATATGATTTCAGATGTCGTTGCGATTTTATCCAGTTTAGACATTGTGTTTGGGGAGATTGACCGCTAATGCTCGAACAAAAACACATATTGTCAGCGGAAGTTCGTGAAAAAATCGATCATTGGATGACAAGATACCCGCCGGACCAAAAACGTTCCGCGGTGATGCAAGCCCTTATGTTTGCGCAAGAAGCGAATCAAGATTCTTTGACGATTGAAATCATGGATGCGGTTGCGGATTATTTAAATTTACCTAAAATTGCGGTTTATGAAGTTGCATCATTTTATACGATGTATAATGTAAAACCGGTGGGTCGGCATATCATTAATATTTGCACCAACATTTCTTGTATGTTGTGCGATGCCGAAAAAATCTTAGCGCATACTGAAAATCGATTAGGTATTTCAGTCAATCAAACCACGAAAGACGGCAAATTTACATTACGTGAAGTGGAATGTTTAGCGGCTTGTGTAAAAGCGCCTGTCGCGATGGTTGGCAAAAAATATTATGAAAATCTTACCCCCGAAAAAATTGATGCCATGATAGATGAGTTGGAGTAACGAATGGCAAATGAAATTTGTTTCCGCACATTGCATTTAGACAAACCTTGGACGCTTGATACCTATCGAAGCGCCGGGGGATATGTGCAATGGGAAAAAATTCTCAAAGAAAAAATAAATCCTGCCCAATTAATTGATGCTTTAAAACTGTCGACCCTGCGTGGACGGGGCGGCGCTGGGTTTCCTACCGGTTTAAAATGGAGTTTTATTCGCCATGATCTACCCGGTCAAAAATACGTATTATGTAATGCCGATGAAGGCGAACCTGGTACCTGCAAAGACCGTGAAATTTTATTAATGAACCCGCACCAATTGATTGAAGGAATGGCGATCGGTGGTTATACGATGGGTGCGACGGTCGGATATAACTACATTCGCGGCGAATTTTTTGAGCCTTATGAACGTTTTGCAGCGGCATTAAAAGAAGCGAGAGAAGCCGGTTTTTTAGGCAAAAATATTTTCGGCAGCGGTATCGATTTTGATATTCACATACATCTGGGTGCAGGCGCTTATATTTGCGGGGAAGAAACCGCAATGATGGAATCACTCGAAGGTAAAAAAGGGCTGCCTCGATTCAAACCGCCATTTCCTGCAGCGAAAGGTTTGTACGGTAAGCCCACTACCATTAATAATGTCGAAACATTTGCGTCAGTGCCTGTTATTTTAGAAAAAGGTGCGGAATGGTTTTTACAATTAGGCAAACCAAATAACGGCGGCTGCAAAATTTTTAGCGTGACCGGACATGTGAATAAGCCCGGCAATTATGAAGTACCGCTCGGTACGCCTTTCAAGGATTTATTAGCGATGGCAGGTGGTGTTCGCAATGGCCATCGTTTAAAAGCGGTGATCCCTGGTGGAACGTCGATGCCAGTGTTATCCGCTGAAATCATGATGTCCCTCGACATGGATTTTGATGCGATTCAAAAAGCAGGGTCTGGTTTAGGATCAGGCGCTGTGATTGTGATGGATGAAACGGTTTGCATGGTACGCATGTTAGAGCGTATTTCAAAATTTTATATGGAAGAATCTTGTGGCCAATGCACGCCATGTCGTGAAGGTACAGGTTGGTTATTTCGTTTAGTGCATGACATTGAACACGGTAGGGGAACGATGGAAGATATCGAAACCTTAAGACGCGCTGCAAAAAATATCGAAGGACGTACGATTTGTGCGTTTGGTGAAGCGGCTGCATGGCCGGTGGCTGGCATGCTGAAATATTTTTATGATGAGTTTGTTTATCATGTAGAGCATAAAAAATGTCCGATATAGAAATCGAAATTGACGGAAAGCCGTTTAAGGCGAAGCCGAACACCATGGTCATCCAAGTTGCGGATGAAGCGGGAATCTATATCCCACGTTTTTGTTATCATAAACATTTGACGGTGGCGGCAAATTGTCGAATGTGTTTGGTCGAAGTCGAAAAATCACCGAAAGCCCTTCCCGCGTGCGCAACGCCCGTTGCACCAGGCATGAAAGTTTTTACACGCTCATCCAAAGCGTTAGCCGCGCAAAAAGCCGTGATGGAATTTTTACTCATTAATCATCCTTTAGATTGCCCCATCTGCGATCAAGGTGGCGAATGTGAGCTACAAGATTTAAGTATGGGTTATGGTTCACCCGATTCTTATTACAATCAGCCAAAACGTTCCGTCAAAGATCAAAACATCGGTCCCTTAGTTGCAACCGATATGACGCGTTGCATTCAGTGTACGCGGTGCGTGCGTTTCGGTGATGAAATTGCAGGTTTACGAGAATTAGGCGCAGTGAATCGCGGCGAACACATGGAAATTAGCACGTATGTGTCGCATGCGCTGCATTCCGAAGTGTCAGGCAATATCATTGATATTTGTCCTGTTGGTGCGTTGACTTCGAAGCCCTTTCGTTTTCGCGCACGCGCGTGGGAACTCGAACAATTTCCTTCGATTGCAGCGCATGATTGTGTCGGCGCAAATATTTATGTACATACACGTCGTGGCACGGTGATGCGTGTCGTGCCACGTGAAAATCAATCCATTAACGAAACCTGGATTTCCGATCGCGATCGTTTTAGCTATGAAGGTTTATATCACGCAGATCGCATCACGCAACCGATGTATCGGGAAGGTGATAAGTGGCATGTGACGAGTTGGGAAAAAGCGTTAAGCATGGCGGCTTTCGGATTAAAAAATGCGGGCGCGGATATTGGTGCACTCATTTCCCCCAATGCAACGTTAGAAGAATGTTATTTATTACAAAAATTAATTCGCGAATTGGGCAGTGAAAATATCGACTATCGTTTGAGACAGGCGGATTTTGGTGGTGAGAATGTAATGTGCGTTTCTCGTCGTCCCGCGACTTGTTCGCGGGATCCAGACTTCTTCAACGACTTAGAAAACGCCCCGCACATTATTTTAATTGGTTCAAATATTACAAAAGAACAACCCAATATTGGTTTACGTATTCGAAAAGCCACGAAAAAAGGCGCGAAGGTCACTGTCATCAATATGATGGACTATCATTTTCATTTTCCCGTAGCCGAGAAAAAAGTGGTGGCGCCACATCTTTTGCTCGATGCATTGAAAGGTATTGAATCCGAACCCAATACGCATATTTTATTAGGTGCAGGTGCATTAAATCATCCTCAAGCATCAGACATTAAAGCAATGGTTGCGAAATTACCCGGAAAAGTGACTTATCTTACTGAAGGTGCCAATGCGAATGGTGCAATCTTGGCAGGCGCAGTCCCTGGTGAAAAAGGGTTGCATGCACGCGCGATGTTACAAGAAAAACAAGAGGCTTTCGTGTTATTCAACGTCGAGCCGGATCTTGACTGCGGCAATCCCGCAGCCGCGATTGAAGCGTTAAATGCCGCAAAGTTTGTGCTTTCCTTATCGATTTTCAAAAATCCTGTTTTAGAACAATATGCCAATGTCATTCTACCGATTACACCTTTCACAGAAAGTGGCGGTACTTTTGTCAATGTGACGGGAGAAAAGCAAACCTTTGCAGGCGTCGCAAAACCTTACGGCGAATCTCGCCCCGGTTGGAAAGTGTTACGCGTATTGGGGAATTTCTTGGAGTTGGATGGGTATGGGTTTGAGTCGGTGGATGAGGTGTTGTTGTCAGTGCCGTCGTCCCGCGACTGGGTTGCAGGACCCAGTGGGTCTTCGACAAATCAGAGTGGTACCCAACTCTCCCGCATCGGCGACATCCCAATGTACTCAATGGATAGCTTAGTCCGACGGTCAGCGCCATTGCAGGCGACGCAACAAATTATTGACGGTGATGTGTCAGCGGCACGTTTAAACTCCGACACTGCAAAACGACTTCACATTCACGAAGCGGACATGGTCATTGTCAAACAAGGCGAAAGTAAAATCGGATTAACGGTGATGTTTGACGCACGCGTTCCCGTTGATGCAGTTTATATTCCGGGCGGAATTCCGGAGACGAGCGGGTTGAGTGAGTTATTTGGCGCAGTGGAAGTGATTCCGGCATGACAAAACAAAACCCGTCGTCCCGCGGCTTGTCCGCGGGATCCAGAGCGACTTTGCGGGTCGCGGACAAGCCGCGGGACGACGAATTAAACAGAGGCAGAAAAGAGTATAGATGGAAGCACTATTTGTTGTAGGTGAAATAGTTTTAAAAATTGTCGCAATCATCTTAGTATTGTTGCTGATGGTGGCGTACATTACTTTTTTAGAACGCAAAATTTTAGGCTATATCCAATCTCGTATTGGCCCCAATCGCGTGGGTCCGCGTGGTTTATTACAACCGATTGCAGACATTATAAAATTACTATGTAAAGAAATTATTATTCCGACCGCTTCGAATCGTTATCTATTTGTCATTGCACCAATTATTAGTTTAGGAACGTCTCTTGCCGCATGGGCGGTGATCCCATTTGATCGTACCGCTGTGCTTGCGGATATTAATGCAGGTGTTTTATACATTTTAGCGTTGTCATCATTAGGGGTGTACGGGATTTTAATTGCAGGATGGGCGTCGAATTCCAAATATGCAATGTTTGGTGCATTGCGAGCCGCAGCACAATCGATTTCCTACGAAATTTGTATGGGATTTGCTTTAGTCGGCGTGATGATGGCGGCGGGTTCTCTAAATTTACAAGCTATAGTGCATGCACAAAACGGCGGGATCTTGCATTGGTATTGGTTGCCATTGCTACCACTTTTTTTGGTGTACTGGATTTCGGGGGTTGCTGAAACGAATCGTTTGCCTTTCGATGTCGCGGAAGGGGAATCTGAACTCGTAGCCGGTTTCCACGTTGAATATTCAGGCACCGTATTTGCATTGTTTTTCTTGGCAGAATACGCCAACATGGTACTGATTTCTGTTTTAGTATCGGTATTATTTTTAGGTGGCTGGTTGTCACCTTTCCAAGGCATTCCTTATCTCGAAACATTTTTCGAATTTGTCCCTGGTATTTTTTGGTTACTTTTTAAATTAAGTTTCTTCTTATTTTTATATATTTGGGTGAGAGGTACATTTCCACGTTATCGCTACGATCAAATCATGCGTCTCGGCTGGAAAATATTACTGCCGGTCACCATTGTGTGGATCATTGTGATTGCATTTGCGGTTAAATTTAACATAGGTCCGTGGTTTGTATGATAAAACGATTACTGTATTATATTAAAAGCTTTTCCTTGTGGGATTTACTAATGGGTTTAAAACTCACGGGGCGATATATTTTTGTCGGAAAAGTCACCATACAGTATCCGGAAGAAAAAACACCGACTTCTCCGCGTTTTCGAGGTATTCATGCCCAACGTCGTTATCCGAATGGAGAAGAACGATGCATCGCATGCAAACTATGCGAAGCGGTTTGTCCCGCCCTTGCGATTACCATTGAGTCAGAACCGCGCGAAGATGGTTCTCGCCGCACGACTTTATATGAAATTGATTTGTTTAAATGTGTGTATTGTGGTTTTTGTGAAGAATCATGCCCCGTCGATGCGATCGTTTTAACGCGCTTTGGTGATTATCATATAGAAAATCGCGGGGAAAATATTTTGACGAAAGAAAAATTACTCGCATTGGGTGATAAGTACGAAAAGGTTATTGCGCATGATCGGGCGGAGGATGCGAAGTATAGATAATTTTGTACTTCAGCATGTACTTAATAGTACTGTCATGCCAGCATGCTTTTAGCTGGCATCCAAGCGGCTTCGCTAAATGCCGACTGGATGCCAGCTAAAAGCATGCTGGCATGACAGAAAAGTGCAGAGTGGATGGGGGGTCTAGTGGAGTTTATAGGTATTAAAAATGACATACATTGAACTAATATTTTACGCATTCGCAACCGTCGCGGTTTTATCCGGCATTATGGTTGTCGCATCCAGCAACCCCGTTCGGGGGGTGCTGGCGCTCGTCCTGACTTTTTTTGCGATGGGCGGAATCTGGATGTTATTACAAGCTGAGTTTTTGGCTTTAATCCTCGTATTAGTTTATGTTGGTGCGGTCATGACTTTATTTTTATTCGTGGTCATGATGTTACGAGTAGACTCGATTGGTCTCCGTGAAGGTTTCGTTAAATATCTCCCATTCGCTTTACTGGTCGTTTTTTTAGTCATGGGATTATCGATCATCGCGCTCGATCCGAAACATTTTGGCCCCGACATGATCCCCATTCCAACCTTAAAACCTGAGAACTACAGCAACACGGGTACCTTAGGTATGTTGCTTTATACCGACTATGCTTACCCATTTATCATTTCAGGCGTGATGTTATTAGCCGCGATCATTGCAGCGATTAGTCTTTCGCATCGCAAACCCAAAGATCGAAAAGTGCAACATCCAAGCCAACAAGTGGCCATTAATCCCAAAGACAGAATACGTGTGTTATCCATCCCTTCTGAAAAGAAAATACGACCGAACGGAGCGAAGGAATAGATATGCTTTCTTTATCACATTTTTTAATTTTAGCCGCCATATTATTTGGCATTGGTATTGCGGGTATTATTATCAATCGCAAAAATATTATCGTATTACTCATGTCGGTTGAGTTGATGTTGTTGGCGGTGAATACTAACTTTATTGCGTTTAGTTATTTTTTGAATAACGCAACGGGGCAAATTTTTGTATTTTTTATTTTAACGGTCGCAGCGGCAGAAGCTGCGATTGGTCTTGCGATTTTAATGGTATTATTCAGACGAAAGAATACGATTGAAATTGAAAAATTAGATACATTAAAAGGATAAAACGTGGAAAATCAGCTTTTCATGATGACTGCACTTGTGATTTTACTGCCGCTCTTCGGATCCTTGATTGCAGGTCTCATTGGTAAAAAAATTGGTTCATTCGCAACATCGTGGGTGACGATTGCATTAGTTGCAGTCTCTTTTTTGATTTCGACTTATTTATTTTATTTGATGGTTTTCTTAAATCATCCCACGGTAGAAGTGACTTATTATGCCTGGATTACCAGTGGTTTATTTAAATTTGATATCGCCGTTTTACTCGATCGATTGAGTGCCACCATGATTTTTATCGTGACTTTTGTGTCACTCATGGTGCACGTATACACGGTCGGTTATATGGAAAAAGATCCAGGATATGAACGTTTTTTTAGTTATGTATCGCTGTTTACTTTTGCCATGTTAGTGTTGGTGTTAGCCAATAACTTTTTATTACTATTTTTTGGTTGGGAGGGCGTGGGTTTAGTATCTTACCTTCTCATCGGTTTTTGGTTTAAACGCGAATCAGCGATTTTTGGAAGCTTGAAAGCATTTTTAGTGAATCGTGTCAGTGACGTCGGATTTATATTGGCGATTGCGGGCGTGTTAACTTATTTTAATTCGCTAAATTACTTAGAAGTTTTTCAGCATGTACCAGATATTTTTGGTCAATCTATCCATGTATTTCCCGGTATGGAATCTCCGGCGATTACGGTAATTTGTATTTTATTATTTTTTGGCGCTATGGGAAAATCAGCGCAAGTGCCACTCCATGTGTGGTTACCTGAATCGATGGAAGGTCCAACGCCTATTTCTGCGTTGATTCATGCGGCAACCATGGTGACCGCAGGGATTTACATGGTGGCGCGCATGTCTCCGTTGTTTGAATATTCCCCCATTACCTTAAGTTTTATCGTGACGATTGGTGCGATCACGGCGTTTTTTATGGGAATTTTAGCTATTTCACATTTTGATATTAAACGCGTGATTGCTTATTCCACGTTATCGCAATTGGGTTACATGACTGTTGCATTGGGGATTTCGGCTTTTGATGCGGCCATTTTTCATTTAGTGACACATGCATTTTTCAAAGCATTACTTTTCTTGGCGGCAGGTTCTGTGATCGTGGGACTTCATCACGAGCAAGATATGCGAAGAATGGGCGGGCTTGCCACGAAGATGCCGGTTACCTATATTACTTTTGTCATTGGTGCACTTGCGCTGTCGGCCATTCCACCTTTTGCGGGTTTTTATTCAAAAGATGCGATTATTGAAGCCACCGCTTTATCAACTATTCCGGGAATTGCGTTTGCAAAGTTTTGTGTTGAAGCAGGGGCTTTTATTACACCGTTATATATTTTCCGCGTCATATTTTTGACTTTTCATGGCAAATTCCGCGGCGATACTACACATCCTGTACATGAATCTCCGTGGGTTATTTTGGTCCCGCTCATTCTGCTTGCCATTCCAAGTATTATTGCGGGTGGATTATTGATTGGACCAATGTTATTTTCGACTCCCGATCTTTTAGGAAACGCTATTTTCATTTTGCCGCAATATAATGTATTGCAAGAACTTAGCAAAGAGTTTCATGGTGCGGTCGATATGGCTTTTCATGCGCCGTTGACGCTTACTTTTTGGTTGGCAATCGCTGGCATTGCGACAGCGTGGTTTTTTAATTTGAAAAAACCAGAATATGCAGAAAGTTTAAAAAAACGTTTTGCATTTCTCTATTGGATCATGGTGAAAAAATATGGTTTTGATGATTTTAACCAACGCGTTTTTGTGCATGGCACTCGAAAATTAGGTAATTTTTTCTATGTTTTTGTAGATCTTAAAATGATTGATGGTATTTTTGTGAATGGTTCCGGTAGATTGATTCGCTGGTTTTCTCTGTTCGCAAGACAAATGCAGACGGGTTATGTATATCATTACGCATTAGTAATGATAATTGGACTCGCAGTTTTTCTAGGTTGGTTTATGCTGGGAATGAAGTAGTATGTTACAAAATTCTATTTTAAGTATTCTAATTTGGCTCCCAGTTTTTGGTGCGGTTGTCGTGCTTTTCACCGGCGGTGATAAAAATGCGAATGTCGCTCGCATCATTGCCTCGATTGTCGCATTGACGAATTTATTACTTTGCATTCCACTTTATTTGGGTTTTGATGTCACAAGCCCACATATGCAATTTCAAGAAATGCATCTTTGGATTTCTGCGTACCAAATTTATTATGCAGTTGGTGTCGATGGTATATCGATCGCGATGATTATTTTGACGAATTTTACGGGACTTTTAGTCATACTCGCAGGGTGTCAAGCAATCAAAGTACGCGTTTCGCAATATATGGCTGCATTTTTGGTGATGCAAGGCATGATGATTGGCGTATTTGCCGCAACCGATGCGATTTTATTTTATGTGTTTTGGGAAGGGATGTTAATCCCGATGTATTTAAGTATTGGGATGTGGGGAAGTGCGAATCGTAATTATGCTTCGATAAAATTTTTCTTGTATACTTTTTTGGGCTCAATCTTAATGTTGATTGCGCTGTTGTATCTTTACAACTATACCGGTGTTTTTCATATTTCTGAATATTATGGTTTGCATCTCCCGATCGACATTCAAAAATATATTTTCTTCGCTTTTCTCTTGGCATTTGCGGTCAAAGTTCCTATGTGGCCTGTACATACATGGTTGCCAGATGCGCATACTGAAGCGCCTTCCGGTGGTTCCGTCGTTCTTGCTGCGTTGATGTTGAAGTTAGGGATTTACGGATTTTTACGTTTTAGTTTGCCCATTGTTCCCGATGCTTGCGCGGATTTAGCATGGGTCATGATAATTTTGTCATTGATTGCGATTGTATACATCGGATTAGTTGCGATTGTGCAAACAGACATGAAAAAACTGATCGCCTATTCTTCCATCGCACACATGGGATTTGCGACGCTCGGTTGTTTTATGGTGTATGAAATTGTGAAAGACCGCACGAATTATTTTGATGCGTATATGAGTTTGGAAGGTGCAGTGATTCAGATGATTTCACATGCCTTTGGGTCTGGTGCGATGTTCCTTGGTGTTGGGATTATGGCGGATCGTATGTATAACCATAGTCGTTTAATCCGAGATTACGGCGGATTGGCGTCCCCCATGCCAATTTTTGCGGCATTTTTTATGATTTTTGCAATGTCTAATGTCGGGTTGCCTGGCACCGCCGGTTTTGTCGGCGAATTTATGGTAATCATGGCTGCTTTCCAAGCGCAATTTTGGGTCGCGCTGATTGCGGCACTCACGATGGTACTAGCCGCAGCTTACACATTATGGATGTATAAACGCGTCTTTTTTGGGCCTATTGCCAATGAACATGTTGGCACGATGAAAGATCTGACATGGCTTGAAAAAGTGAATTATACACTGCTCGCGATCGGCGTATTTTTTGTGGGATTGTATCCAAGCGCTGTATTGAATGTATTGCATGCCACCATTGCGAATTTGTTGATTGTGAGTTTGCCGGGGGTAAAATAATGCCGGCGGACCTATACATAACTCGTCGTCCCGCGGCTTGTCCGCGGGATCCAGAAAGCCTGCGATGCCGTTCTGGATCCCGCGGACAAGCCGCGGGACGACGAGGGTACGGTACGCGGGATGACAGGTTCTTGAAGTTTAAAAAAGGTTAACTAAAACCATGCCAATATTTTATGTTGCCATACCAGAAATTTTTGCACTCAGTATGCTGAGTGTTATTTTATTAGTGGATGTTTTTTTAAAGCCACGCTTTCGTTATTTCACCTATTTTTTAGTGCAAATTACATTAGTCACGACTTTTATCATTGTATTGGATCAATACGTCGATTTACCAAAAATCATTACTTTTAATGGCCACTACATTTTAGATAAGCTCGCGATTCTCACCAAACTTTTTATTTTAATCACGAGTATATTTGCATTTATTTATGCACGTCCTTACATCGAACAACGAAATATTTCTCGTAGTGAATATTATATTTTGGGATTATTTGCAGTCATCGGTATGCAAATTATGGCGTCCGCTTATAGTTTTCTTACGATTTATTTGGGCCTCGAATTATTATCGCTCGCTTTATATGCCATGGTCGCATTATATAAAGATTCTAGCAGTGCAACCGAAGCGGCGATGAAATATTTTGTGATGGGCGCATTGGCCTCTGGTTTATTGTTATATGGCATTTCTATTGTGTATGGTGTCACAGGCTCCATTGAAATTGGTGCCATCGCGGATTTAATTCGTCAAATTCCAGCCAATCAAAATATTGTAGTGGTGACGGGTCTCATTTTTATTTTATCAGGATTGCTTTTTAAATTTGGTGCAGTGCCATTTCATATGTGGGTGCCTGATGTGTATGACGGCGCGCCGACGAGTGTCACACTTTTTATTGCGAGTGCCCCAAAAATCGCGGCTTTTTGTATCACGATGCGTATTCTCGTGGAAGCAATGCCAGGTGCATTCACTATTCCTTGGCAAAATATTTTAATCGTGGTGGCTGTATTATCGATGTTTGGTGGCAACGTGCTTGCAATTGCGCAAACCAACATCAAGCGCATGCTTGCCTATTCTTCGATTGCGCATATTGGGTATACGTTATTAGGTGTTTTAGCAGGGCCTGAATCTGCGACGGGTTATTCGGCCGCGATGTTTTATATTGCCACCTATGTGATTGTTGCAGCGGGTGCTTTTGCCATCATTGCCATGTTAAGCCATGATGGCATTGAGCTTGATAAAATAGAAGATTATCGCGGTTTGAATGCTCGCAATCCGTGGCTCGCTTTTATGATGTTATTGCTTATGTTTTCCATGGCGGGTGTGCCGCCAACGGTGGGATTTTTCGCAAAACTGGGTTTATTGCAAGCCTTAGTCCAGGCACATTATGTATGGCTCGCCGCATTATCATTAGTTTTCGCCATCATCGGTGCTTATTATTATTTACGAATCGTCATGTACATGTACTTTGAGGAACCGAAAGATTCCTTCATTGGTACGCATATCGCGATTCAGCCGGGCATTCTGACCGCTATTACCCTGAATGGCGTGGCGGCGCTTGGTTTAGGTTTATTGCCCAGTGGCTTAATTGATATGTGCCGGCTCTCTATTGCATAGCTACTTGAATAATAACCATTAAATTTAAGTGTATTGGCGTTTTGTCACCCCTCGTTTTATAATGAAAAGATACTATAGCGAGAGATGTAATGATGAGTCAGTGTCCTTGCGGTTCCAAAAAAGATTATGAACAATGCTGCGGCATTTTTATCAGTGGCGAGCAAAAACCGTCAACGCCAGAGCTGCTCATGCGTTCGCGTTATACTGCCTATACCAAAGGCGACATGCAATATATTATGGCGACCATGCAAGGTCCTGCTGCACAGGGTTTTGATCCGGTGTCTGCTTTGCAGTGGGCACAAAGTATTACATGGAAAAAATTAGAAATTCTAAAATCCGACATGAATAAAAATCGTGGGTTTGTTGATTTTATTGCAACGTATGACGATGAACATGGCAAAGAAAAAAATATGCATGAAAAAAGCCAGTTTTTTTTAGATGAAGAATCTGGACAATGGTATTACGTCGATGGTGAAAATATCAGTCACACCCCTTATGTCGCAGAAGCTCGCCCGGGTCGCAATGATCCTTGTTCATGCGGTAGTGGTAAGAAATATAAAAAATGTTGTATGACTTAACATCTAACCATTGATGGACGCGTTTCAATTTCATCCGAATTAACATTAATATTCACATCCCCCAGCAATAACGTAAGTGAATGCTGGATTTGTAAAAAATCAGCGGTATCGGTAGATTTAAAAAATCGATTATTTGGCGCAAGTTTGGGTTGGCATTCACGTAAGATATCGAAACTTTTTTGTAAAGGCGTTTTGCCAATATGACAATTGATATGTAATGTTTTAAGAATACCTTCGAGCTGAACGATATACCGACGTGCAATTTCTAAAGTTTTTCCAATAGATTTTTCTTCAGTGCCCGATACAACTTTCAAAGATTTTATGGCTACCCTCAAGCCTTCTTTTCCTTCCGCTTCTGTTTTTAAAAAATGAAGCAATGGTTCGAGATCTTGGCGTTTCACTTCAATATTGATTTCACACTGAGGGGTAGATTGTCGCAAGTCGGTTGAAGGGATATTTAAAATGGTCGCTAAATAATCCAACATTTGTACTAGGCTAGTTTCAACATTAAGATTATCTTTTCCATATCGCGTTTCTATGACAAATCGTCGAATAAAATCCATCGTGAAAGCAAAATATTTATTTAAAGCATGTCGTTCTGGGACTGATTCTAATGATCGAATGGCAATATCAATTTTTTTGAGGCGATCGAGGGATTGGAAGCGAATTTTGGCCTCACTAACGCACTGTTGATATTCATCATAAGCCGTCATTGACATGGTGCCTAAGGCAGTTCCGCCCGTCAATAAACCAAGGGCTAAAATAGTACCGACGCCAGTGAATCCTAAAGCGAGAGATATCGATGCAGAGATACCTGTTAACACCATCGATTTATTAAAAACTGCTTTTTGGATTTTAACAATTAGCGTATCTCGCCAAAGGTAACTTAAATCTAAAGAAAGTTTGCAGTCATCCTTAGGCGTTTTGATATTTTGTTTACCTGCAATAGCAATTTTCATTTCTTTGTGTGGCGATTCTTCTTCGGGAAATTCTTCATTATTCTCGCTACGGGTCGGTGATAGCGTGTCGGCAACTTTTTTATAAGCTGTTTTCCCACCAATTTTAACAACTGTTTTAGTGGCAGTTTGCAGTTTATCCATGAGCATTGCATTTTGCGCTAAATCATTGGGTAATAAATTTGCCCCTGGCAGCACAATGGCAAGCATGGTAAAAACAGCGGGTGAAAAGACTCGCATGGTAGTAGATACGACATATGAAGTTGTTCCCGTACGCCAGCTAATAAGTTCATCTCGTGCGCGTTTGATATCAGCGCGACAGTGTCGAATAGCTTCAAAAAATTTTGGAGAATGCGTATGAATAACATCAGAAGTTTCAAGATAATGTAGCCATTCAAGATATTTTTTAATAGGTTTGTTTAAATCTTCTTCATGAATAGTGTTGTTAATAAGTATGGAGGCAAATTCATTTTTAAATAAGGTAATGCCGCTATTATCACATCCTGCACTCTGTAATTCATCTTCTATGATCGTAAGATTGTCATAAATACTTTGTAATAAATAATTAACACGCAAAATTTTATTTTGTTCATCTCGAAAGTTTTCAGATTTTTCTATCGTAAGAATTTGATAACAATTTGCAAAATGTTTGGTATGCGCTTTTAATGTTTCCTTTAGTTCTTCGCATAGTTTCATTTCCTTTGAAAACTTATTATTACATTTTGTGTTTGCATCTTTGAGAACGTGATGACAAGCCTTTGCTTCGTCTTCTAGACTCATCACTTCTTTGAGAATAGTTTGATATTCGTCTGCGAGTGCGCCAAAAATTTTTTGAAACTTTTGTTTTTTATCGATTAACATGCCATGAGATTGACTAACGTACGAGTTTAATTCCTTAGTTCCATGCTGAATTTTATTTAATAGAATAGCTAAAGCTTTTTTATATTTATCCATTTTTTGCAAGAGCATCGTAAGATGATGATGTGACTCTTTCAAGGTTGGGAATCTGTCTAGCGAAGCCAGAGGATTTAATTCATTTAATTTTTTGTCTAATGTGTGGAAGTGAGAATCGCGTTCTTTTAATTTAATAGTAAGATCATCATACTGTTGAATGAGGCGAGGAATTTTACGAGTCCATCGTTCAAATTTGAATTGCATATCTTGAATTAAGTTTGATGCTCTTTGATTTTTTCCAATGACAATTTGTTCAGAATACTTGGTTAATAATAATATTTTTTGTTCTATGATGTTTTTTATATCTTCTAAAAATGTAGTGTTTTCCGCAAATTCAGGGTTGTTGAGAAGAGCGAGAAAAGCAATCACGGTTTTTTGTAGCGAGCGTTCATGAGTCAATTGTGTGGTGATGGATTGTTGTAGCGTATTAAAGATATCTTGATAGGTTTCATCCATATGAGCATCTTTCAGATCTTTTAATTGTTTTTCGAGTATTGACATCTGATGATTGAATTGAAAAAACTTCTGATCCATGTTAATTGCTTCGCTCGATTTTAAATATTTTTTAAATTCGAGATCCAATGATGAAGACACTTTTTTTAATTCAGCGGAGGATTTTGCTAAACAGAATTTTTTATCCAAAAGCGAAATATCTCTACGCCAACCAGCCACTGCTGTACAATAATCTGTCAGTAAAACGCGATCATTCTTTTTGTATTCCAACTTGGGGCGTGAGGAACTTGCCATTGATTTTTTCTCTTGTTAAATATAATTTAAAATGAATCGTATTGTGCATTTTAAATTCATCTCGGTCAAGCTATTTGTTTAACTAATAATCAGAAATAGGTTTTTTGATTATTGTTTCCAAGAAGAAAATTCTTGATTCAATCCAATAAATCAGTGACATTATTATTTCACTTAAAGGAGGATACACGATGACAATGGATGTTATAGGCTACGCTGCAAAATCCCCCAAAGATAACCTTGAGCCTTTTCAATTTCAACGCCGTGATCCACGACCTGATGATGTCGTAATCGAGATTTTATTTTGTGGTGTGTGTCATTCCGATTTACATTGCGCACGCAATGATTGGAAGAATAGTTCTTATCCCCTTGTTCCTGGTCATGAAATTGTTGGACGCGTATTAAGTGTGGGCAAAGATGTGACGCGATTTAAGGCCGGTGATTCAGTTGCGGTGGGTTGCATGGTCGATTCTTGTCAACACTGTGATGCGTGTAAGGCGAGTGAAGAACAATATTGTAAAGAGCGACCTACTTTTACTTATAACGGCAAAGATCGTATTGATCAATCCACAACATATGGTGGTTATTCACAAAAGGTGGTGGTGAAAGATAAATTTGTTTTAAAAATTCCCGATGGATTAGATTTAAAAGCAACCGCACCATTATTGTGCGCTGGCATCACGACGTGGTCGCCACTGCGTCATTGGAAAGTAGGAAAGGGGACAGAAGTTGCGATCATCGGCTTAGGTGGACTCGGTCACATGGCACTCAAATTGGCGAAAGCATTGGGCGGGAATGTGACGTTATTTACCCGATCTCCTGGAAAAGAAAAAGATGCGCGACGTTTAGGTGCGGATCATATTATTCTTTCGTCAGATGCGGCACAAATGTCCAGTGTGCAAAATCGTTTTCAAGTCATTATTGATACGGTGCCTTATGATCATGATATTAATCCTTACATTTCAACCCTCGCAATCAATGGAACATTGGTTTTAGTAGGATTTTTAGGTACTTTAGACACCTTAATCAATACCGTCCCTTTAATTTTAGAACGTAAATCGATTGCGGGTTCAGTGATCGGTGGTATTAAAGAAACCCAAGAATTATTAGATTTTTGTGGGAAACATGGCATTGTTTCAGATATCGAAATGATTCAGATGGAAAAAATTAATGAAGCGTATGAACGCCTATTAAAAAGCGATGTGAAATATCGTTTTGTGATTGACATGGCTTCATTAGGATAAAAAAGGGAAGTAATATGCAAAGAAATATTCATTTTGCCTCCGTCAAAGGTGATCTTCCATTACTCACCACATTGCTTCAGCAAAATGTATCGGTAGATTCCCGCGATAAATACGAACGAACGCCTTTACATTATGCCATTATGTGGGGGGGCAAAGGAGCATATTGTTGATAAATTACTGGAATGTAAAGCAACAGTCGATGCGCAAGATAACATTAATTTCACTCCGCTGATGTATGCGTGTAGGTGCCATCATTTCTCCATTACAAAAAAATTAATGGATAACAAGGCGGACCTTAATCTTATTTGTAGTATTAAACAAACTGCATTATACAAAGCGAGGGACAATTTGGATTTAATGCTTTTATTGATCGATGCTGGCGCTAAAATTATTCCGAATGATTGGCCTGTTTTGGAAAAAATAATGCAGCCAGTGGATTGGAATTGGGAAGCAGAAGTGGAGACTTGTAATAAAAAAAGGATGATTTTAGAAAAATTCCATGAAAATATCATTACGTATGGTGAGAAATGCTTTGATTTAGCTAATCAAATTAAAACATTCATCGATAAATTACAGAAAGTTTCAGAAATACCCGAGATGGTATGGGAAAGTGTTTCATCATTTCCGTTAGAAAATGGAAGAGTGCCGTTAGATGTTACTAATCTTTGTGTGAGTTATTTGGGGTTTTTTAGTGATAAATATAAAACAGAAGTGGAAACTCCGCCCCTTCAGCCGTCGCACTATGCAGGGCGGAGAATGACTACAGACCCTCACCCCTTACCCCTCTACCGGAGCGCTTTTTGCGAGGGGAGAGGGGACTTTTCTTTATATTTCCCCTCTCCCACTCGTGGGAGAGGGGTAAGGGGTGAGGGTTTGTAGTAATTCTCTTACCCTACATCGTTGATGTATAATAGCTCGCAATCCAATACTGAAAAAAACACCCGAGGATGGTTGTAGTGTCCAATTTAACATTAGCTGATTTTGATTATAATTTGCCCCCTGAATTAATTGCTAAATACCCATTGAAAGAGCGAAGCGCGAGTCGTTTATTGAGACTTGATCGAAGTACGGGCGCTTTGACTCATCGACAGTTCCAAGATGTGGTATCAATGCTGAATCCTGAAGATCTTTTGGTTTGCAACAATACGCGCGTGATACCCGCAAGATTATGGGGACAAAAAGCGACGGGGGGTCGTATCGAAGTATTGGTGGAACGTGTTTTAGATACTTTTACCATTTCAGCGCAAATCCGTGCGAGCAAATCACCGAAACCCGGCAGTATTTTATTTTTGGGATTTCCAGTTGAGGTGATCCGTCGAGAAAACGAATTATTTATTTTACAAGCTCGCGAACCCATTTTACCCCTTATCGAATCTTTCGGTGAAATTCCCATCCCTCCTTATTTTCAGAGAAAACCCGATGCGAATGATCGTGACCGCTATCAAACCATCTATGCCTTACACAAAGGTTCCGTCGCAGCTCCCACGGCGGGGTTGCATTTCGATGAAAACGTTTTGGGGAAATTAAAACAAAAAGGTGTGGCGATAGAATATTTGACTTTGCACGTGGGAGCCGGGACTTTTGCGCCAGTGCGGGTGCAAAATATTACCGAACATCGTATGCATAAAGAATATATCGAAGTATCCGTTTCTCTCGTCAAAAAAATCAAAGACACAAAAGAAAAAGGTGGCCGAGTCATTGCGGTGGGCACAACGTCGGCCCGAAGCTTAGAAACCGCCTGTTTAAGCGGTGATTTGCAACCATACCAAGGCGATACCGATATTTTTATTTATCCTGGATTTCAGTTTCGATGCATTGATGCATTGATTACTAATTTTCACCTACCGGCATCCACCCTCATGATGTTAGTGTCTGCGTTTGGTGGGTTTCAGCATATTAAAAATGCTTATGAAGTCGCGGTGAAGGAAAAGTATCGGTTTTATAGTTATGGGGATGCGATGTGGATTGGGTAAAGAAATATGACTTTTATTCGAGGTATCTTTTGAGAGAAGATATTTTTTTAAAATCATTGTCTAACGTATATAAGGAGTAACCAGTCCTTATGCATAAGGCTCCGATTAAACAGTCTGTAGAGGGGATTGTAATCCCTTTTTGTCGCAATTGATTAAGGATCATTCCAGCCGAAATAAAATCTTCTCGAGTTGTTTCAACATAATGCAAAATTTTGAATAGATCTTTTACGATATTATGTTCCTTACCTCGTAAGCCTTGTAGAATTTCAAGTTCAACCATTCCGCATAACGCTGCACGATCTGCATCCAATAAAATATTGACTTCAGTTGCAACGAGACTTTTTCCTGGTCTAAAATAATTTATCCATACAGAAGAATCGATTAACACTTTGCTCACTTAAGATTCTCCAATTTTTTTAATTCTTGTTGTCTCAATTCTTTAATATTGTTAGAAATATCTAACTTGCCGCATAATTTTTTTAGTTCAGCCACTTTTTGAAGTCGAATCCATTCTTGAATGGCAATCGTTACTGCAACGGTCGTTTTTTTGGTATGAGCATAATGTTGTAATTCTTTTAGTAATTCGTCAGGAATAGTGATAGTAGTGCGCATAAAATTCACCTTAATCGTGCATCAAATATCATATATTTTTATGATAACATATTACATAAAATAATGATACATTATATCGCGAAATAACTATTTTAATGGATGTTGCGACTCTACCCGCATCTACACTCATGATGTTAGTGTCTGTATTTGGTGGGTTTCATCATATTAAAAATGCTTATAGTTAAGGGGATGCGATGCGGATAGGGTGTCATGCCAGCATGCTTTTATGCCACCTTTAAGCATGCTGGCAGTGCCCACTAGATGGAAGCGGAAAGCATGCTGGCATGACATGTACTTTTTTTAATTTCGTAGCAGCGACTAGAATTATTGCGATCTCTTTATTAACAAGGTACATTAGACAACCTGATTTTATGCCGAAAAGGAAATAATCCATGCAAATTATAAATGACTTGTTGAGTTTTTTTATTCCAAACGCACATGCGGCTGATGCAGCGGCAGCGCAACAAGGTGGTGGTATGTCATTTATCGTCATGATTGGCGTTTTGATTTTATTTATGTATTTTGGTGTGTGGCGTCCACAAAGCCGTCGTGCAAAAGAACATCGCAATCTGATTAATTCTCTCGCGAAAGGTGATGAAGTGATGACCGCAGGCGGAATTTTAGGTCGAGTCGTTAAAGTAAATGATAATTACGTAACATTATCTTTGAATGATACTGTCGAAGTCATGATGCAAAAAAGTTCTATCGTCAACGTTCTCCCGAAAGGTACTTTAAAAACAATTGCGTAATCTTTGAGTAAACATGGAAGAAAGCTATGATAAATCGTTTTCCAATGTGGAAAAATTTGCTGGTTCTCGGGATCATTATCATTGCGTTTTTATACGCGATACCTAATATTTACGGTGATGACCCCGGTATTCAAATTATGGGAAGTAATGCGACTATCCCGGTCGACGCGAATACAGAAACAACATTAAAAAATACTTTAAATAACGCTGGGATTCAATATAAGAGTATAGAGCTTAACGATCATCAATTGTTAATCCGCTTCCTTTCTACTGATGTGCAATTAAAAGCAAGAGATGAAATTCAAGCAACCTTAGGAAGAAATTATTTAGTTGCATTAAATCTCGCACCGCGTACACCGGAATGGTTAAAATCCGTGGGCGCTATGCCGATGAAATTAGGTTTAGATTTACGAGGCGGGATTCATTTATTGATTGAAGTCGATGTTGACTCGGTTTTAAAACAACGTGTCGAAGGCGATTTAAATAATATTTCTCAAAAATTACGTACCGAACGCATTCGCTATGCTGGTCTTTCACGCACCGGCAATGATAGTGTGACTTTACAATTTCGTGACAGCGAATCGTTAGACAATGCTTATTCTGTTCTTTCTGATCAATTTAGAGAATTTGCTTGGACGAAAGGTGATTTAAGTTTACAAGGCATATGGTCAGGGAATGCATTACAGTTTGCACGCCAAGAAATTATCGATCAAACCATGAATACCCTCCGCCATCGCGTCAATGAATTAGGAGTATCTGAAGCGATCGTGCTACAGCAAGGCGCAAATCGAATTGCGGTCGATTTACCAGGTATTGATGATACCGCCCAAGCGAAAAATATTCTAGGTAAAACCGCGGCACTAGAATTTCACATGGTCGATATCGAAGATGATGCGCGTAATGCAGTGAACGGTGTCACGCCACCCGATACTAAATTATATTACGATGAAAAAAATCTCCCTATTTTACTCAAAAATCAAATTATTTTACGCGGTTCATCCATTATCAGCGCAAGCTCTGGTATGGCGGAAGATGGTCGTCCGTCAGTCAGTGTGCGATTAGGAGGTAGTGGCGATAGTTTATTTACGCGTACGACATCAGAAAACGTCGGCAAACCCATGGCGGTGGTATACATTGATATACGCCCCAATACGACAGTAGAAAATGGCAAAAAAATTATTACTTACGAAACCGACAAAAAAATCATTAGTGTTGCAACGATTAATCAGGCACTCGGTAATGCATTCCAAATTACAGGCCTTGGGAGTCAAGAGGAAGCGAGGACGCTTGCCTTGTTATTACGCGCGGGCGCGCTTCCTGCACCTACTGCTGTGATAGAAGAGCGTGAAGTCGGGCCTACCCTCGGCAAACAAAATATTGATCGCGGTGTTTTATCAGTCGTGGTGGGATTTTTATTAGTTGTTTTCTTTATGGGATTGTATTATCGCACGTTCGGGTTTATTGCGGATCTTGCGCTTGGCCTCAATTTAGTGTTAATCGTTGCGATTTTATCTTTATTGGGGGGCACGCTGACACTCCCGGGGATTGCAGGTATTGTATTGACCGTCGGCATGGCGGCGGATGCGAATGTCTTAATTTTTGAACGTATTCGTGAAGAAATGCGCAATGGTTCAAGTATCCAAGCAAGTATTCATGCGGGTTATGAAAGAGCGTTTGTCACTATTGTGGATGCGAATTTAACTACCTTAATCGTGACTATTGTTTTATTTAGTTTAGGATCCGGTGCGGTGAAAAGTTTTGCGGTCACTGTGACGATCGGTTTGTTAACCTCTATGTTTACAGCAATCACCGGTACTCGTGCGTTGGTGAATTGGTTGTATGGCGGTCGACAAGTGAAAAAGATTTCAATTGGGATATAACACATGGAATTTTTCAAACAAAATACACAAATTGATTTTATGGCGCAACGTAAAGGTGCAGCGATTTTATCAACGATTTTATTCGTCCTCTCTATTGTTTCTCTTTTCGTTTATGGATTGAATTGGGGTTTAGACTTTAAGGGCGGCACGCAAATTCAAATGAGTTTTCCCTATGAAGCGAACTTAAATCAAATACGTGATACCTTGCAAAAAGGCGGTTTTAAAGAAGCCGAAGTGAAAAATTACGGAAGCTCCAAAGATGTATTAGTGACATTGGCGGCGCATGATAATGAAGAAAAAGATATTGTGGTGCGCGCAGTTCAAACATTATTGTCTGATGCTAAAATCCAACAAGTGGATTATATTGGTCCGCAAGTCGGACAAGAATTAGCAACGAAAGGCGCACTCGCAATTTTCGTCGCGTTGTTGGGTACGATGATTTACATCGGATTTCGATTTGAATTTCGTTTTGCGATTGGTTCGACTGTCGCGCTCATTCATGATCCCGTTTTAATTTTAGGTATTTTTTCATTTTTTCAAATTGAATTTAATCTTATTGCCCTTGCAGCTGTTCTCACGGTCATTGGTTATTCATTAAACGATACCATTGTCATTTTCGATCGAGTCCGTGAAAATTTTCGCAAACTTCGGAAAGCGTCGCCTGTTGAAGTCATCAATCAATCCATCAACCAAACCCTTTCACGTACCATTATGACTTCGGTACTCACATTGCTTGTTGTGTTAGCACTCTTTTTCTTAGGTGGTAGCATGTTATATGGATTTTCCCTCGCATTGATCATTGGTATTGTCGTCGGAACATACTCCTCGATTTATGTCGCAGGATCTTTATCTTTAGTATTAGGCTTAACCCGCCAACATTTATTGCCAGTCGCGAAAGAAGTATTGGATGATCGTCCGTGATGTTGTCATAATGTGATTAACCTTTCATGGAAATAATCAATGGATACTTTTTCTGATTATGAATCTTTTGATGGACTGGGATTGGCGGGCCTGATTAAAAGTCATGTCATTTCCCCTCATGAATTATTAAATGCAGCGATTGAACGCATTGAAGCTTACAACCCCAAATTAAATGCCGTCATTTTTAAAATGTATGATATAGCGTGTCAACAAATTGAATCTTCCGATTCTGAAGGCATTTTTAAAGGTGTCCCTTTTTTGTTAAAAGATTTATTCGCCGACTGTGCGGGCGCACCGATGAATTTTGGGAGTCGTTTCGCGAATGGATATATTTCGCATTACGATGGAGAATTGGTAAAACGCTTTAAAAAAGCGGGCTTAATTATTGTAGGGAAGACGAATACGCCAGAATTTGGTTTAAGTCCGACAACCGAACCCGAATTATTTGGACCCACCACCAATCCTTGGGATCAAACACGATCAGCGGGTGGATCGAGTGGCGGATCAGCGGCCGCTGTTGCATCACGCATGGTACCGATGGCGCATGGGGGTGATGGTGCGGGATCCTTACGTATTCCTGCCGCATATTGCGGCGTTTTTGCATTAAAACCGAGTCGTGGTAGAACTCCGCAAGGATCGCATTTGATGCGCATTTGGCAAAATATGGTGGTCGAAAATGCATTAACGCGTTCTGTTCGAGATAGTGCAGCCATGTTAGATGTTTTATCAGGCCCAGAACTTGGGTCGCCTTTTGCTTTACCTTTACCTTCCGAATCTTTTTTAGAAAGTCTCGACAAACCGCTCAAACCTTTACGAATTGCTTTTTCCGAAGAACCTTTTTTCAAAGCAGCGCTCAATAAAGAATATGCGAATGCATTACAAAAGACCGCAATACTTTGTCAAGATTTAGGGCATAGGGTGGAGTCTCAATTTTTTTCTATCGACAGTGAAGAAGTTGCACTCGCCAATCTTATTATCGTTGCAGCAGAGACTGCAGCAAGTCTTAAACTATTGGATAAAGTGTTACCCAAAGTAGATAAACAATCGTTAGAAACATTAACAGCAGTTTTATGCGAAATTGGCGAACATTTTAATGCGAAAGACTATGCTTGGGCGAATCATATTGTCGATACGGTAGGAAAAAAATCGTCAGAATTTTTTGAAAACTATGATGTACTATTAACGCCAACCATGGCAATTCCTCCACCGCACCTCGGCGGTTTTAAACCGTATGGTTTAGAAAAAAATATTTTAGAGTTTTTGCGACGCATACCTTACGGGCCATTGTTACGTAAAATAACACAACGAAGTTCCGCCAAATATTTTGGATTTATTCCTTTTACGCCAATTTTTAATATCACCGGACAACCCGCGATGTCTGTTCCGCTATTTTGGGATGA
>Ga0207079_1024_pt1 | contig 36625 bp, 36 predicted proteins | sample Alteio_BWMinHeat_61_FD_153525 | JGI IMG/M metagenome (GOLD analysis project Ga0207079, IMG submission 153525) | Enriched cells from forest soil in Barre Woods Harvard Forest LTER site, Petersham, Massachusetts, United States -... | ecosystem: Environmental > Terrestrial > Soil > Temperate forest >...
ATTCCTGTACCCACAGCTAACCCCAAAGCCGGGTCTATTGACCTGGTACAACGAACGGCTAATTACCTTAAGGATCTTATACTACACATGGATAAGCATACGGCATTGGCCTATATATGTGTCGTTGTAGTAGTGTTTACTATTCTAAAAAATTTCTTCCTGTACCTGGCATTATATATCCTGAACCCGTTGCGCAATGCCGTGCTACGGCGCCTCAGGGACGAGCTGTTTACTAAGACACTGTCTTTGCCCATTGGCTTCTTTACAGAAGAAAGAAAAGGCGACCTGATCAGCCGCATGACCAATGACATTAATGAAGTGGAGCTATCTATTATGGGTGTATTGGAGGTTTTCATACGCGAGCCACTGACTATTATTGTCTATCTCGGCTCTATGATCTATCTGAATTACCAGCTCTCACTGATCTTGTTTGTTGCTCTTCCGGTAGCCGGGCTAGTGATAGGCCGGATCAGTAAATCTCTGCGCAAATCATCAAACATAGCACAGCAACAACTTGGCAGCATGCTTGGCGTAATTGATGAAACACTTGTGGGGATGCGTGTATTAAAGGCTTTCAACGCGGAAAACCACCAGCACCTGCGGTTCATGAAGCTGAATAACCTGCTGTTCCGCACACGCAACCGCATTGCAGCACGCCGTGAATTAGCATCTCCGCTGTCAGAAACCATGGGTATTATTGTGGTTAGCATCATACTATTGATAGGCGGCCAAATGGTTTTCTCCGGCCATGGCTTCGATGGCGCTTCTTTTATTACCTATATTGCTCTTTTCAGCCAGATCATAACGCCATTCAAGAACCTTTCGTCCGCATTCTATAATGTCCAGAAAGGAACATCTGCACTTGACCGCATAGAATATTTGCTCACCGTAGAAAATACGATCACCGAAAAACCAAACGCTAAACCGATCACCTCATTTGAGCGCTCCATAGAATTCAGGAATGTTCATTTTGCTTATGGTGAAAAGAGTATACTGGGAAACATCAACTTCACTATTGAAAAAGGGAAGACCATAGCACTGGTTGGTGCTTCAGGTGCGGGTAAGTCTACTTTGGTAGACCTGATACCGAGATTTCATGATGTGACCAGCGGCGAGATACTCATAGATGGTATTAACATCAAAGAGTGCAAACTCAACGACCTACGCAGGTTGATGGGCGTGGTGAGCCAGGACCCCATATTGTTTAACGACACCATTTATAGCAATATTACCCTTGGAACAGGTGGTGCTACACAGGATCGTGTAGAAGAAGCTGCACGCATAGCCAATGCCGATAATTTTATCAAACAAAAAGCTGATGGTTACGAAACAACTGTTGGCGACAGGGGGGCACGGCTTAGTGGCGGCGAGCGCCAGCGTGTGACCATAGCGCGCGCAGTATTGAAAAACCCGCCCATACTTATACTTGACGAGGCCACCTCTTCGCTGGACACCGAAAGCGAACGCATAGTACAGGACGCTATCAACAACCTGATGAAGAACCGTACCTGCATAGTCATAGCCCACCGCCTGAGCACTGTGCAGCATGCTGATGAGATCATAGTCATGGAGCATGGCAAAATCGTGGAGCGGGGTACCCACGCAGCCCTACTGAGCAAAGATGGTATCTACCGCCGCCTGGTGGAGATGCAACAGGTAAAGTAAAGAAATCAACCTCTTTGGCATTTGATTAATACCTATATTTCCCGAATAAAAAAAATTTATCTGAATAAGCACATCCCATATATTTGCAATACAAACTGTAGTATATGAACAAAATTCTGGTTACCGGGGGGTGCGGCTATATAGGGGGCCATACTATTGTTGACCTCATACAAAACGGCTTTGATGTTATATCGGTTGACGACCTTTCGAGAGGGTCTTTGAAAATGCTGGACGGCATAGAAAAGATCACCGGCAAGCGTGTGAAAAACTATAAAGTAGACCTTTGCGACCTGGATGATACCGAGGCCATTTTCCTGGAAAATTCAGACCTGGTGGGCGTTATACATTTTGCTGCGTTTAAATCGGTACCTGAATCGGTGAAAGAACCCCTGATGTACTTCCGCAACAATTTTAATTCACTCATCAATATATTACAGTGTGCGGAGGAGTTTGATGTGGATAATTTTGTTTTCTCCTCATCCTGCTCTGTTTACGGAAATACCACGGAACTGCCGGTAGTCGAAGAAACAGCTTTCCCTGAGCCAGAGTCGCCCTACGCCCGTACCAAGCAGGTAGGCGAGGCCATCTGCAGGGATTTTTCAGAAATAAACAAGCATTTCAATACTATACTACTCCGTTATTTTAACCCGGTTGGCGCCCATCCTTCCTCGCTGATTGGCGAGTTCCAGGACCTGTCTGAAAGCGTTGTACCGGTTATCACGCAAACAGCAATAGGCATACGTAAGGAAATGACCGTATTTGGTAATGATTATGACACACGCGATGGTTCGTGCGTGCGCGACTACATTCACGTAAGCGATATTGCTAATGCACACACAAAGGCGCTGCAATACATCATTGACGACCGCAACAAATCAAGTTGCGAGATCTTTAACCTGGGCACAGGAAATGGTGTTACCGTGCTGGAACTGATAGCTGCATTTGAAAAAGTATCGGGCCAGAAACTGAATTATAAATTAGGGCCGCGCCGCACCGGCGATGTGGTATCGGTATATGCCAATAACAACAAAGCCCGTAAACTACTCGGATGGGAAGCCAAACACGACCTTGATTCCATGATGGACACCGCGTGGCGCTGGGAGCAGGCATATGCCGGCAAAAAGGCTTTGGTGCAGTAGGAAGCGGTATTCATCAGTGAGTTACAGCCGGTAACGAATACCTAATATTACCAGAAAGTCAATAAGCCTGTAGGACGCAGCGCCTACAGTGAGCCATAACAGATCACCATTTACTTCTGCATTCACACCCATACGTTTTGTGATGTAGTAAGTGCCCCCTCCCTGCAAGCCTACAGAGAAACCGTTGCCATTCACATGGTCGAAATAGTCCGGCAAAAGAGCTTCGGGGTCTTCACATTTTGTAGCCAGCCAACAACCTGCGGAAATACCTGCATAAGTTTCCAGACGCCCATATGTTATTTTACGATTTATAAATGCCTTAAATGGTATTGCCGCTTTTGAAATATACACTGTTGCTGTATGAGCCGGCTCACTGACACCCCCGAACGCGAATAGCGGAAGGGCCTGATAAGACAGTTTCCGGTAATCAACCTGGATGCCATATTGCCATTTATTGCGGTTTAACATTGCTTTTACGGCTGCAACCGGGGAAATACGGGATGACTTACCGTCAGGGAAAGAATAATGTCCATCTGCAGTAATGTTTGGATTTGTATTAAACCCAATACCGCCATTTAGCCCGATCTCAACTTTTTGGGCAAATAATGAGGCAGTTGACATCATTCCGATACAAAAAAGGATGCTTTTCATAAGATGCCTATAATTAATAAGTTATAAAACTACCCTTATACAGACAACACTTTAACTGCAAACGTTGGCAATTCATACATTATTTTAATCCATATAAATAATAATAAAGTAAATTTAAATTTATATTTATGCAAATGAAACATTATCCGATTTATATGTTAACTTGCAATTAACAAACACACACTGAAATCATATGAGAAAGCTAATCGTTGACATTTATCGGATCATTTTCGGGGTCACAGGCAATAAAGCTGTCTCCCTTTTAGGCGCACTCGTTTATGTCGCCGTTCTCAATATTGTTGTTATATATGGGCTATCCTTGTTATTAGAAGGGTTGCTGCATGAAACAGTATGGGTAGTAAAATTATTTTCTTTTCCTTATTGCCTTGCGTTGGGAATCCTTGCAATGGTAGCGATCAATTTTTGTATGATGCTACCTTTGTATAAACTTTCGAAAGATGCAAAAAGGCATCCGTCGGTAGTCCCACTGATCATTTACACGTTTGCTTCCGTGTTGCTGATCTTATATTCGCACTTTATTAATACTATGTTTTAAGAGCGGGCACGTTCGAACCATAGGTAATTGGTAAAGAACTGATACCAGGCATGATTGTGATCAATCATCGTCTTTTTCTTTATGCGTGGTTTTGGCAGGTTTATCATCCGGGTCATCGTCATCATCGTCTTTCGATTTTTTGGGAGTTACCTTTTTTGCTCCCGGCTTCTTCTCTGTTGCCATGTCCTCTTTATCGTCCGCCGCTTCTTTATCGGCATCTGCAGCTTCGGGCGTGCGCTTTACTGATATGATCTTCTTTGCTGCCCGGTCGTAGATACATTCATACATGTTGGTATTATTATCACCTACATCCTGCCTGATGTAACCCATAAGGGTTTTGCTCCCTTCTTCGTCGTTATCATTAGAATCAATTACCGCAACCACTTTTATGGGACCTTTATTTGCCTTTTGCAGTGCAGGTATTTTTTTTCGCTCATCAGCATATTCTTTTAATCCCAACATTTGCTTGTGAAACAGGGCATAGTCATTTTTCTTAGTAACCCGGGCATCACGTGCCTGATTCTTATCCTGTTTATCTTCACGCGACATTTTTTCTTTCTGGGCAAAAGAAAAAGTAGTTACTATAGAGCAAATAATGAGCAATAAAGAAATTTTTTGTTTCATTGTTTTTTGACGATTTGGCTACAGACGCAAAGTACGGAATTTGATTTGTCTGAAATTCAGATTAATTAAGATTTAACAGATCTATAGCCTGAGCCCCAAATCAGCCGAGATTTATCGTGATATTTGTGCGCTCATCTTAGGCTTGCGGGATGCCTTGATAGTGTTGAATGGGCGGTTTTACATTTTATTTTCCTAACCTGCTTTGCAGGTCGGGAACAACGTTTTCAAAAGTGCGCAACACGCGATCCCAGGGTTTAAAATTTTCATCCTGGGTAGCAGAAATGCCGGCAGGCCCTCTTTCAGAAACCAGCTTTGCCTTATATACAAGCGGATCAGAACTTCCGGTTTTTATAATCAGCCTGGTACGTATTGTAGCTGCTTTAAAATTCTTAACCACCCAAGCCGTGCACATATAACCAGTCGCCTTGTCAGTAACCTGTATAATATCAAAACTGTTGGTAATTACACGGTTTATCAATTTCCAGGCATCATCTTCTTTCAGGTTTGTTTTAATGTCGATGTCACGATTAGCAATATCTGCCATGAAAGAATTTTCGTAGGCGTCATCTGGTTCTAACTTAATAAAATCAGAATTAGGAAGCGTGTGTTTATCATCATTAATATAATTTCTTTCTTCAGTAATGAATCCTGCTTTTTCCACCTTTACATTAGTGGTGGAATATGCCAGCACCTTAATATCTGTAGTCGACCCCCCAATCAGGGTGCCGTTAACATATATTTTAGCTCCGGTTTCAACACTTATTGTTATCTTTTTTGTTTTAACCTTGGCAAAAGAAGTAGTGGAAAAGCAAAAAACGGGCGCAAGAAGGACAAATAAGAAAAGAAAATTCCGTGTTAAAATGCCATTATAGAATTGTTTCATAAAAATGCAGTTTTATTTTTAAAAACCACCTTTAAAAAGTGTAAACAAAAGTATAAAAAAATCCTCTGGCATTTCTGTCTTTTTTATTTTGATAATATATGACCGCCTTATTAATGATCCGGCTCAAATTCGAGTACGGCAGAGTTCATACAAAACCGTTTGTATGTAGGAGCAGGCCCATCATCAAAAATATGCCCTAAGTGGGAATCGCATCTGCCACAAAGCACCTCTGTGCGATGCATACCATGGGAATAATCTGCTTCATAACGGACACTATTTGATTTCATAGCTTCAAAAAAACTTGGCCACCCGCAACTACTGGCAAACTTAGCATCTGATCGGAACAACGGGTTGCCGCATACGGCACAGTAGTAGGTTCCCTTAACGTCCGTTTTCCAGTATTTACCGGCAAAAGCCCATTCCGTGCCTTTTTCACGAGCTATATTGTAAACCTCTTTGGTCAGTATTTTTTTCCATTCGGCATCGCTTACCTGCAGGTGGGTGGTATCTGTACGGGAGTAGTAGGGGTTGTTTTTATGGTCGTCCATAGCATTATTATTTTGATTTTGCTTGCAATGTGAGAAAAAAACCGAGCAGCATATGGCTGCAATAATATTCAATTTACGCATAACCTTTGATATTGAAAAGTAGTATAATAAACGAGCCAAACGGATATATGGTTTGTTATCCCCGTGCATTAACAATGCTTTAATTCCATATCAATTTACTTATTGGCCTTATTTTTGCGTTATGGCTGATGAAACCGTGCTCATAACCAAGGCTGACCCGACAGATGCCGCATTACTTACCAGGTTGAGTGTAACCACATTCATAGATACTTTCGGTAAAGACAATGCGCAGGCGGATATGGATAAATATGTAGCCGAAGAAATGAATGTAGCAAAAATAACCAAAGAGCTACATGATAAAAACAGCCTGTTTTTCCTGGCATGGTATAACGGTATACTGACCGGATATGCAAAAATAAGAACCAGCAAAATTCCCGCCGGGCTGGAAAAAAATAAACCCCTGGAGCTGGAACGTATCTATGTACTCAAAGAATACCACGGAAAAAAAATAGGTGCGGCATTAATGAACCTCTGCCTTACACACGCTATAGCCCATGGCCATGACATTATGTGGCTGGGCGTATGGGACGCTAATTACAGGGCCATCAATTTTTACAAGCAATGGGGATTTGAACTATTCGGGGCTCATGAATTTAAACTGGGAGATGATGTGCAGACTGATGTGCTGATGCAAAAGAAATTATAGGAAAGAAGCCACGGCTTTATTTTTTAACCTTCACACTGTCATTCTTCTTAGCATCAAAAAGGCTTTTCTTTGCTGTTACTTCTTCGTCATGTTTTTTCTTTTCCCTTGCCATTTCCGCCGCTGTCCCTTCATCTTTTTCGCGTTGGCGTTTTAGTTCGGCAAGTGTTTCTGTCATCAGGCGGTTTTCTTCCTCAACGGTACGGAAGCCGTTGGGGCCAATCATCACGGGAGAGTAATACAAACTATAGTTCTCACCATACCTGGCCGCCGATTGCTGGGCATAGCCTTTGATGGCAATAATAATAAACACAACAACTAAAATAGCTAGCTTTTTCATTTTTGCTCAAGTCAACTCAAAAATAAGCCAGAAATATACCATATGTAGTTAAGCCGTAGTTAATAATGAATGACTTTAAGAAAATGTTTTCAAGGCATTCAATATATATCTAAGAACACACTAATTCTACCCTAAAATGTCATTTTCACACAGCTTTAAAATGAATCTCCGATCGTAGTTTTACTTTTTGTAAACAAAATCAATGGTATGGAAGCGAGAACAAAATTTAAAACTGTGGAAGAATACTTTTCTGCGTTGCCACCAGGCATTAAAACTAAACTAGAGGAAATTAGAAAAACAATAGCGAAGACAGCGCCCGGAGCTGAAGAGGTGATCAGCTATAACATGCCCGCGTTTAAACTGAACGGAATGCTGGTATGGTATGCGGCATTCAAAGAGCATATCGGATTTTATCCCAGGCCCTCGGGGATCGAGGTGTTCAAAAAAGAACTCTCTGCTTACAAAATGGCAAAAGGTTCTGTACAATTTCCTATTGATGAACCGTTGCCGCTTAGCCTCGTAAAAAAAATTGTAAAATACCGGGTAAAGGAAAACCAGGAGGAAGCTAAAAGAAAAGCGAAAAAGTGAATAAACGTTGAAAAGAGCCAACCATGGGAATCGAACCCACGACCTACAATTTACGAAACTGTTGCTCTACCAGCTGAGCTAGATTGGCTGAATACAATGTGCAAATTAATAATTAATAATGTGCAAATTGGCACAATGACGTAAATTAAAAAATAAATACAATTGCCCTATTCCACTTTTTCAAAACAGGTTCCGTTAAAGCGGTATTTTATATACCTGTTTGTAACGGTGGCCTCGATCACTACCGGAATAAAAATGGTTTTCGTCCTGCTATCGTAATAGATACTATGGTCTGAGCTTTTAACATTGTTCTCGAATCCGTAAAACAACTCGCTGTGCATTCCCGTTTTTGTTTTGATAATGAGTGCGGTATCTATCAACGAGCCATTACTGATGGTGAATGCCTTTATGCCCGCCCCGAAATCCCGTGATGAGCCCACTTGTATATACGTAGCGAGGTAGTATACCTGCCTGCCAGTCTTCAAAGTATATAACTTCCTGAAGGCGTAACCCATGTCGCCACCATCGGTTAGTGTATCGCGGTGCGGCAGCAAACAGGAGTGTACTTTGTTTCCAGATTTGAATTGAAAAACGCTCCGGTAATAACGCATGGTGCCGCCGGTGAGATCATCCCAGTTATATATCCGGAAAAGGCCGTCATCAGCCGTAAGTATACCCGTGATCGTTTTCTTTAAGCTGTTGAACGGCCATGCTATTGTAGCCGGATACTTTGAAGTGTACATCAGAAGTTTACGCTGGAATGCCTCATTCTTATCGGCAACCGTATCTTCATCGATCACCCCTTTCCCGTTCCTGTCATCGCTGAACCAGGTGCTGCGGGCTATCCACTCATAAGCACTGTCCAGGTCTGCTTCAATTTTCTGCATGCGCTGGGCTGTAGCAGGTAAGCAGCATGTTGCCAGCAGAAAGAGGACGGAAAATAATTTTTTTGGTGACATGGATATATTGATCTGACAAATATAGTAACTGCCAACTCTGTTACACTACAACCGCCTCATAAAAATCCTTAGGAATAAAATACATCTGCATCAGTAGTTGCAATTCCTTTGCGGTGATGGTTTTGAAAATATACTGATGTTGGACTAAACATACAATGACTATAAACGGCTTCTTTTGTTTTACTTTAACGTTATTATCCCGTCCATTATAGAGCCCTCGGTGCTTGCATAATTTTTTAAAGCATCAAGCTGTATGTGGATCTTTTTTTCCCAATCGGCATTACTCCGGATGTGGTTATTTTTTTTCCAATAATCCGCCAGCCCTGCATCGTCAAATTGATGTTGCGTTTTTAATTCTTCTTTTCGGAAACTATCCACTATGTGATCTATTCTGTCATAGTTTGCCTTTTTTAGATTATTCTTAAAATACTTTTTCAGCTTTCGTGCATAGATCTCGCATATGTCAAAATGATTTTGTTCATGGTTTAGTACCTCTTCCGTTCTATACTTCATATATGACTGGTTGGGGAAAAAAACTGCATGCACAGTATAATATACATTGTCTCCTAGCCTGTAGTATACCGGATATATATCTACGGCAGAAGTAGCTCCAGTATCATTCGCAAAAAAATCATAGTTGAAATCAAACTCATAGCCTTTAAAAGCTAAATAATCAAATAAGCCCTTAGCATTTGAATCATCTATGAAGGTATCAACTACTTTGCCCGTGTTATCTGTATAGGTAATCGGGGACCTATAACCGGCAACTACTGTATCTGTTTTTTGCTTTTTCTGCAGTTTAAAATCAGCATAAGTCAACTTCACTTCAGCATACCATCTCAGATAATAGTTTTTATCGTCTTTATTTTGAGCGGCTTCAAATATCTGTGCATCCACAAAAACCGGCAACAAAAGAAACAGAATGAGCAATCTTTTCATAAAGGAATACTAAAGGTTATTTATACCACCACCACCTCATAAAAATCTTTGGGATCAAAATACTTCTGCGCCAGCAGTTGTAATTCTTTTGGGGTGATGGTCTTGTAGATATTTATGTTGCTGTTGAAATGCTCTTCCGTAAAACCATTCAGCATAAGCGTGCGCCAGCGTTGCAGTATAGAGAAGGGCCCCTCAAGGTCGCCGAGGAGGCCGCCGAGGAGATAATTTTTTACCAGCAGCAGCTCTTCTTCTGACGCCGGTTCACGGCACAGCACATCCATCTCGTGATAAACCTCTTTGATCGCAAGCTCCACTACATCTCTGCCTGTTTCGCTATGGATAACCAACGAACCACCATTTAAGTCGGGCGAAACAGAGCTATAGATGCCATAGGTATAGCCCTTGTCCTCCCTTATATTGCTCATGAGGCGTGAGCCGAAGTAACCACCAAAAAGCGCATTCAGCACCACCATTGGGGTGTAATCGGGGTGATGACGATTGGGAAAGACCCTGCCGATGCGTATGGCACCCTGCACACCATTAGGGTCATTATTGACCCTCAGTATTCTGTCAGATACAGGCGGCGCGGGGAATATCTCCTCTTTTATGACTGGTTTTTCAATGGCCTGTTTGCCAAATACATCATTGATGCATTTCACTTCTTTCTCCCCCACCTTGCCTGCCATGAATATTTTTGTGTTGGCAAGGTTGAAATGTGTTTTGTAAAAACTCACCAGGTCTTCACGCACCAGTGCTTCAATATTTTCTTTTTTAGAATAGCGCCCGTACGGGTGAGACTCGCCAAACAGCAATGCATCTATTTTCTGGTTGGCGACAAATTCGCATTGGCGCAGATTCACCAGCAACCTTTGTATCGCATTGTGCTTATGTATCTCCACCTCCTGCTCCGGGAATGTGGCGTCTGTAATGATCTCGAATACCATGGGTAGCAGGTCGGGCAGGTGTTTGGTAAGCGAGTATAATGCCAGGGAAGAAAAATCATTCCCGGCGCTCACTTTGAGCTGGGCGCCATAGAATTCGAGGGCTTCACTTATTTGCTCCGAAGTGTGCTTTGATGTACCATTTTTCAACAGCCCTGCAACAGCATGCGCCACCGAAGCCTTTTGCTCATACCACAGGCCTGCAGGAAATATCCAGTCTATCTGCACCACATCTTCCACACCTGCATCGAGCCAGTATAGCGGCAGGCCGTTATCTAACTGCTGGGTATTAATAGGCGGCAGTTTATAATCAAATTCTACTGCGTCATGGATTACAGGTGGGGTCTTGCGATCTAGTACCATTATCTAAGTCAAAAGTTAAAAGTGAGAACCTAAAAGTTTGTTGTAGTTGGTAAATAGTAATTAGTAGATAGTTGTTGTATGGGTTTACTCTTTGACAAACAGCGCTCTTAATTCGCCGGCATCTTCTGTTTTCATTTTGCCGCCCAGTATTAGGCGCAGTTGCCGGCGGCGCAACGCGCCATCATACATCTTCTTCTCCGCATCCGTATCCGGCACCAGCTCCGGTACCTTGCGCGGCCTGCCATGCGGGTCGAGGGCTACGAAAGTCATGTATGCCTCGTTAGAGAGGTATTTGTATTGAGCGGAAAGGTCTTCACCCCACACACGCAGGTAAACCTCCATTGATGTATTGAATGCACGTGTGAGCTTTGATTCTATCGTGAGCAGGTTACCCAGTTTTATGGGTTGCGTAAATGATACATTATCTACAGATGCTGTTACTACGGGGCAATTGCAATGTTTCTGAGAAGATATAGCTGCTGCAATATCCATCCAGTGCATGAGCTTTCCGCCCATGAGGTTGCCCTGGGTGTTGGTATCATTAGGCAGTACTAATTCAGACATGATCACGAATGAGTCTTGTGGTCGCTTTGCTTGCATTATACAACTTTTAAGTCCGCCAAAATTATGTCAATAAATAGCTAAATGGTGTTTTTTCATTTGAAAAAGCTCCTCGTATGTCATTATTTGATAGGAATTGGCTGTGTCGATCCTAAAATATTCTTTATTTAAAGCCCGAGCAGGCATCATTCCCCATACATCAAAGAATCCATTTGAGTTCTTTATTAGATCCTGGGTTTGTTTGTCGTCCCTGTTTACAAAAATGAAATTTATCTGGGGATCATCGCCTTTCATTCCGGACTGCAGCATTGTTTCGTAAGATAAAGTCCAATCCAGGATAAATGTATGTTGGTGAAAAGAATCGAGATACAATGCCAATTTTGTAATTCCTTTTTTCTTCATTTCAGCCATTATGGATTCTTTATAATGTTCCCGCAACACAAACTTTTGGGCAGAGCTGCATATATAGACAAGCCTTGTTGCAAAAATGACTATCAAAAACAAAATTGCCATTGAAGATTTTAGCCTGGGCAAAAATGAAAAAACAAAGGGGGCTGCCAAAATAATGCTTAAGCTCGCCCACTCTGTCTCTATATGGCATAATATAAAATTCCCGTCATAGCGGCCGAACACAAGCCCCATAAGTGTAAAATAGCCAATACATGATATTAGCGTCCAAACGGCGAGTTTTATTTTTTTGCTTTTTAAAAGGCTTATCAACCCAACAAAAAATACGACAACTCCTATCCAATAATTAATTAAGCACCTGTATAAAAACATTTGCACAACCGGCCTGGAAAACGATTCTATAATATCTTTTAAGGAAACTCGTAAAACTCCGGACAAGTAGTTATTTTCATAAGATTGTCCCTGGCTGATCATAAATTTTAATAAAATTATTGCTAATATAAGGACACTAAGAACAATTGTCTTTTTATTCGAGAAAGGCCAATTGTCTCTTTCAATAATTAAATAAACCCATAAAAAAAGCGTTGGTATTATGGCAATAAAATGAGAAGATACTGTAAGAAAAAACAGGACGATAAACGGAATTAAAATTACAAGTGTATTTATATGCTTTTTGCGCAACTGAATAATCACGGCAAAAAACAAAAACATCCATGCTATACCCTGGTGTATCTCGTCGTTAGCCAGAAAAAAAGAATCACTAACCAATAAATAATAGTAAAATGACATGAGGATAGCAAGCCCATATTGCTTGCACTTATGCATTACTGCGATAACAGTCAAGTAAAACAAATGAAAACTGGCTGCATAACTTATTAATACCGAGGTTAACGGCAAATGCATTCTCTGTGCTAAATAGGGTACTATTTGTGTAATAAATGAGCCATATCTCTGGTTCATTATGGCCAGCGACTTACTGTTAATGATGTAAAACGCTGCATATGAAGTATCTGCGAAAAAAAAACGCTCTTTAAAAAAGATCAACGCTATTAGCAGTTGAACTCCCAAAGCAACAACTGCTATTTTTGAAAGTTGGTGTAGTCTTGCCTTACCATTATCCATACGCGGTTTGAAAAACTATTTTAGCCGTATAATTAGATTACAAGGTAACGCAAAAAAACATTCGCCAGTTATCTATCGGAAAGATCACCCAGTACCGCGAACAAAAACCAACAGGGCAATTACTTACTCAGGTGCATACTACGTTCTTTATATAGCGTACGGAACCACGGGTCGCGCAGGTTTTTTATGAATCGTATGGCCTCGCCCGTGCTCTTCATTTCCGGCCCCAGCTCTTTATTTACATTCGGGAATTTGTTGAAGCTGAACACCGGTTCCTTTACTGCAAAGCCGTTTAGGGTTTGCACCAAGGTAAGGTCTTTTAGTTTCACTTCGCCCAGCATTACTTTGGTAGCTATATTCAGGTAAGGTATATTATATGCCTTTGCTATGAACGGTGTAGTGCGGCTGGCGCGGGGGTTGGCTTCTATCACAAATACTTTTCCGTCCTTTATGGCGTATTGTATGTTTATCAGCCCTTTGATCTTCAGGCGCAGCGCTATCTTTTTAGCTATATCCACCATCTCATCTACGATCAGGGGTGTGAGATTAAATGCAGGCAGCACCGCATGGCTATCACCACTGTGAATGCCCGCGGGCTCTATGTGCTCCATGATGCCCATGATGTGCACCTGCTCTCCGTCACAAATAGCATCTACTTCCGCTTCCTGGCAACGGTCCAGAAAATGGTCTATGAGTATTTTATTGCCCGGCAGATGTTTGAGCAGGCTCACAACGCTTTTTTCCAGCTCATCGTCATTAATCACTATGCGCATGCGCTGGCCACCTAATACGTAAGAAGGGCGCACCAGCACAGGGTAACCTACTTCTTTCGCTACTTCTATGGCTTCGTCTGTAGTATAGGCTGTCCCGTAATTCGGGTAAGGAATACCCAGCTCTTTAAGCGTATCGCTGAAGCGGCCGCGGTCTTCGGCAATATCCATGCTATCGAAAGAAGTGCCTACTATCTTAATGCCTTTTTCATGCAGGCGTTTTGCGAGCTTCAGTGCTGTCTGGCCACCCAACTGCACGATCACGCCATCGGGTTTTTCATGCTCTATGATCTCCCAAAGGTGTTCCCAGTATACAGGTTCGAAATATAATTTATCAGCAATATCGAAATCAGTGGATACTGTTTCCGGATTGCAGTTCACCATTATGGATTCATACCCGCACTCCCTGATCGCCATAAGGCCGTGTGTACAGCAATAATCAAATTCTATGCCCTGCCCTATTCGGTTTGGCCCGGAGCCTAACACGATTATTTTTTTCTTTTTGGAAACAATGCTTTCGTTTACCTCTGTGGAACTCGCAGCAGGAGCGGCGATGGCATTCTTTTCAAAAGTGCTGTAGTAGTATGGTGTTTTTGCTTCAAACTCTGCACTGCAGGTATCCACCATTTTGAAAACACGCGTGATGCCTAACGCCTTCCTGTGCTCATAAACCTCTTCTGCCGTGCAGTCCTTTACCAACTCTGCTAACTGATCATCACTAAAGCCCATTTGCTTGGCATCAAACAAAAGTGCATCCGGCAGTTTTTCGAGGTGTTTGTATTTGCGTATCTCTGTTTCCAGGTTTACAATATCCTGCATCTGGTATAAGAACCAGCGGTCTATGTGTGTGAGCTCACGTATTGTTTTTATAGACACGCCTGCTGCCATCGCTTCCTTGATACGGAATATGCGGTCCCAGGTGGGACGTTTCAATGAGTTGATCAGTTCCTCAGGCTTTAGCCTGCTGGTGCTGATGAACGACAGCCCGGTAGCATTATTCTCCAGGCTCTGGCAGGCTTTTTGTAATGCCTCCGGGAATGTGCGGCCAATAGCCATCACCTCTCCCACAGATTTCATTTGCAGCCCCAGTGTATCATCAGCGCCTTTGAATTTGTCAAAATTCCAGCGCGGCATCTTCACGATCACATAGTCAAGGGCAGGTTCAAAATAAGCAGAGGTTGTTTGTGTGATCTGGTTTTTCAATTCATCGAGCGAGTAACCGACAGCTAGTTTTGCAGCGATCTTGGCGATAGGATAGCCAGTAGCTTTCGATGCCAGTGCCGAAGACCTGCTCACACGCGGGTTGATCTCGATAGCGATGATCTCTTCGGTTTCAGGATTTAATGCGAACTGCACATTACAGCCGCCGGCAAAATTACCAAGGTCGCGCATCATCATGATAGCAGTATTACGCATCAATTGAAAAGCGGTGTCGCTCAGTGTCATTGCCGGGGCTACAGTGATGCTGTCGCCTGTGTGTATGCCCATAGGGTCAAAATTCTCGACCGTGCAAATGATCACCACGTTATCCCTGCTATCACGCAACAATTCCAATTCAAATTCTTTCCATCCAAGGACTGCCTTTTCTACAAGTACTTCGTGTATAGGAGATGCGGTAAGTCCCCGTTCCAGTGCCTGGTCCAGTTCTTCTTTATGCATGACTATGCCGCCACCGGTGCCCCCGAGTGTATAAGACGGGCGGATAACGATTGGCAACCCGATCATTTGTGCGAATTCTTTTCCCTCCAGCAATGAGTTAGCTGTTCTTGCTGATGCCACAGGCACGCCAAGCTCTATCATCCATCTACGGAAAAGTTCACGGTCTTCTGCCTTGTCTATGGCTTTAATATCCACGCCTATCAGCCTTACTTTAAACCGCTCCCAAATGCCCAGCTCGTCTGCTTCTTTGGCAAGGTTCAATGCTGTTTGCCCACCCATTGTTGGCAGCACTGCATCGATCTCATTTTCTTCCAATATCTGCTCTATGCTTTCTACCGTAAGCGGCAACAAATAGACCCTGTCTGCCATTATGGGGTCGGTCATAATAGTAGCTGGGTTAGAGTTGATGAGGATCACTTTTATCCCCTCTTCCCGGAGGCTTCTCGCGGCCTGGGAGCCTGAATAGTCAAATTCACATGCTTGCCCTATGATAATGGGGCCTGACCCGATAATGAGCACACTTTTAATGGAAAGATCGCGCGGCATCTATTAGTTAAAGAATTAAAAAGTAAAAAAATTAAACGCGGGGATGAGCAGATATAAAAATCGGGCTCAACGCCCGAAGCGCAAAAGTAGGTAAAAAATAATATTTCTGCATGCAGCTTTTTTTCTTAATTTATTTATAACAAACTCCATATTAAAATTAAGTATGCAGTTTAATTCATCCTCTGAAAAAGTTGCATTAAACAAATAAAATATTTCAACTCAATTGACATTTTATGCACATGTCTTAAATTATTACCTGATTGGGCATGATTATTTACATAATTTTGCCGCAATCACATAAATTAGCGTAAACTGTATCACTTTTTTCGCACTTTTGCCATTATCATAAAATTACTGCCATAATGAGTTTTTTAGGCTTTTTCAAATTTCTGACACAGGAAATCGCAATAGATCTTGGCACTGCCAATACACTTATCATACATAACGACCAGGTAGTTGTTGACGAACCATCGATCGTTGCCATAGACCGCACTTCTAATAAAATTGTAGCTGTAGGTAAAAAGGCAATGATGATGCATGAAAAGACCCATGATAACCTGAAAACCATACGTCCGCTTAGAGACGGGGTGATAGCGGATTTCAACGCAGCCGAGGGCATGCTGCGTGAAATGATAAAATTGGTTTACCCAAAAAAGCCGATGTTCCCGCCTAGTTGGCGCATGGTTATCTGCATCCCTTCCAGTATTACGGAGGTGGAAAAAAGAGCGGTAAGGGATTCTGCCGAGCAGGCAGGCGCCAAGGAAGTATATATGATACATGAGCCCATGGCTGCGGCTCTGGGTATAGGTATAGATGTGGAAGAACCAACAGGGAATATGATCATAGATATAGGCGGCGGTACTACAGGCATATCAGTGATCGCACTTGCAGGTATTGTCTGCGACCAGTCTATACGTATAGCCGGAGATGAGTTTACCACCGACATTATGGAAGCGATGCGCCGCTACCACAGCCTGATGATAGGAGAGCGCACTGCTGAACAGATAAAAATACACGTAGGCTCTGCATTAAAAGAACTCGATAATCCACCCGATGATATAGCAGTGAACGGACGCGACCTGGTAACAGGTATCCCTAAACAGATCATGGTATCTTACCAGGAAGTAGCAGAGGCGCTTGATAAATCTATTTTCAAAATAGAGGAAGCCATTTTAAAAGCATTGGAAAGCACCCCTCCTGAACTTGCTGCCGATATTTATCGCCGCGGCCTGTACCTTACGGGAGGCGGAGCGTTGCTTCGCGGGTTAGACAAGCGTATCTCTCACAAAATAAAACTGCCTGTGCATGTGGCCGATGACCCACTGCGCGCAGTGGTGCGCGGCACCGGGATGGCACTGAAGAATATTGCCAGGATGCCATTCCTTATGAAGTAACTTTGTGTTTTGGGAATTTGGAATTTGTTATCAGGAATTGGGATTATGATGATAAAAATAGGGCACAATACCATGTTACAACCAAATTCCAAATTACTAATTACCAATTCCTAAACAAGTGCGCAATTTCATTTTATTCATAAGCCGCTTTTTTAACCTTATACTATTTCTCGGTTTGGAAATAGTATGTTTCATTCTTATTGAGCACACTAACACTTTGCAGGGTAATGATATAGTAAGTTCCGCAAACACTATAGCGGGCATCGTCTATAAAAAACAAAGTGATGTAGTCTATTATTTCGGGCTGCGGAAAATGAATGACAGCCTGCTGAGTGAGAACGCCTTGCTGAGAAAAAAAATCGACCAGTTCCGCAGCATAGATACACTGAATGACAGTATGGTTCATATAAACCTGAACCCGGAAGACACTTCAAAACACATCATAAAATACGCCGATTACCTATACCAGACTGCCCGCGTAATCAACAACTCGACAAATGCAAGCGACAACTATATTACTATAAACCGTGGGTCTAAAGATGGTATCGGGAAAAATATGGCAGTAATATCAGGTACCGGCATCGTAGGGCGTGTGGAGCATGTTTCCGCGCATTTTGCCAGTGTGCTTTCTGTATTGAGCGCAAAACTAAAAGTGAGCGCCAGGCTGAAAAACGGCACTAACGGCTTTGTGATATGGGATGAAAAAGGGCCCGATATACTTACCATGATAGATGTGCCGCAACAGGATACCGTGAAAAAAGGAGATTCCATTTTTACTAACAGTTTTTCTTATTTTCCGCCAGGTGTATTGATTGGTACTATAATAAAAACCGACGATGATAAGAAAAAAGGATTGAAGGTCATCTTCATCAGGTCGTCAACAAATTTTCACAATCTCCAGTACGTGTATGTAGTAGACAATAAAATGGCGCTGGAGAAAAAACAACTGGAAGACTCAACAGGTAAAAAGTAGATCAATGAGTAAGGTAAACAGGGTAAGCAATAAATGAACAAATACATAAAAAATATTTTGCGCTTTTGCATTATCGTTCTGCTGCAGGTACTTATCCTCAATAAGATCACTTTGCGCTGGTGGAACGAGCCGTCCGGGTTTCCTGTATTCATACCCTACGTATACCCACTTTTTATTCTGCTGCTACCATTTGAAACACCGGTATGGGCACTCCTCATCTTAGGTTTTGGGCTGGGCATCACTGTTGATAGTTTTATGAACACCGCCGGCATGCATGCGTGTGCCACAATATTCATCGCTTATTTACGCACCAATGTACTGAGCGCCCTGCTGCCCAGGAACTTATCGGAATATGCCGGCCAGCAGCCTACCATAAAAAGTATGGGGTGGATGCCTTTTCTTGTTTACAGCGCCTTCCTCATCCTCATACACCATTTTGTTTTCTTTACCATAGAGTTGTGGAACTTCACCAATATCGGCTTCCTGCTTTTGAAAGTAGTTGCATCTGCCGTAACGTCCATGTTGTTTATAGTTGTGTACCTGCTCCTGTTTACCCGGCAGAGTACATCGCGGATATAAATGTTCCAAATCGGCTCATTTCTAATATCTCGTAGTGAATTATACATAAAGATCATTAATAACCTGATGTAGGTTGCCTATCCAAAAAGCGCCAATTCACCCTTATTCATATCGCCAATAACCCTTACCTTTGCACCCATGGCAAAACAACCGGAAAAAAGATGTTCTTTCTGCGACCGAGCAGAAAGTGAGGTGAATATTCTTTTTACAGGCATAAAAGGCAACATTTGCGACCAGTGCATAGAAAATGCGCATTCATTGCTTATAGAGGCTACTGGCGGCGACAAAACCAAGAAAGAAGAAGCCAGGCCCGAATTACAAAAAAATAAAAATTATAAACCACGAGAAATAAAAGCCTTCCTCGACCAATACGTCATTGGGCAGGACGATGCTAAAAAAGTATTGTCTGTAGCTATCTATAATCACTACAAACGCCTTACCATGCCCCAGCAGGATGATGTGGAAATTGAAAAATCCAACATCATGATGGTTGGTGAGACCGGCACCGGTAAAACCCTCCTTGCCAAGACCATAGCGCGTTTACTGCAGGTACCCTTTGCTATTGTTGATGCTACCGTATTTACAGAGGCCGGCTATGTAGGGGAAGACGTGGAGAGCATATTATCGCGCCTGCTGCAGGCCAGCAACTACGACGTTGCTGCTGCTGAACGTGGTATTGTATACATAGACGAACTCGACAAAATAGGCCGCAAGAGCGATAACCCTTCCATTACCCGCGATGTGAGCGGTGAAGGCGTACAGCAGGCTATGCTGAAGCTGCTGGAAGGTTCTGAAGTGCTTGTCCCACCACAAGGTGGCAGAAAGCACCCGGAGCAGAAGATGATAAAAGTAAACACGCAAAACATACTCTTCATCTGCGGAGGCGCTTTTGAAGGCATCGACAAAATGATAGCCCGCCGTATACAAACAACGGCTATAGGCTATAACGCTATTAAGGCCACCAAAGACCTGGACAGGGCAAACCTGCTGCAATATGTGAACGCGCAGGACCTGCGTACTTTCGGGCTCATTCCGGAGCTCTTAGGCAGGTTACCTATTGTCACTTACCTGAACCCGCTTGATGAGGCATCACTCAAGCTCATCCTCACCCAGCCGAAAAATGCATTGATAAAACAGTATTCACGCCTCTTTGAGTTTGAAGGCATAAAGCTGACTGTTGAAGACGGAGCGCTCGACTACATGGTGAAAAAAGCCGTGCAATACAAGCTGGGAGGCCGCGGCCTCCGCGCTATTTGCGAAATGATATTGACGGATGCCATGTTCGACCTGCCGTCTGAGCAGCACGATGGCTCGTTCCACCTCACACTGGAATATTCGCAGCAAATGATAGAGCACGCAAAACTGGAACACCTGAAAGCAGCATAACTTTTTAAATTCCAAATCGAAAATTCCAAATTCCACGAAAATGGAAGAGCTGGTACAGCAATTAATAAACAAAGCAGGCCTTACCGAAGAACAGGCCATTAAAGCCATACACACGATGAAAGACTTTATCATGGGCAAGGTACCACCTATGTTCAGCGGCTTTGTAGACAGCTTTTTCTCCGGGAAAACTAAGGAAAATGAAGAAGAAGACCCATTAGCATAAGGTCAATACTTTAGAATAAAATGTTGTTTCTCTTTAAACTCATTCCTAAACAACAACAGCCCTAAGCCATACATGTCAATACTCATTTTCACCTGCTCATTTGCTGAAAGCGTGGTCCATGCTTTTGTGTGTTCCGTGTTTGTATGTATCCCTGTTATTAAAATTGCGCCTTCATTTTTCAGTAGATGAAAATATTTATTAAACAAGCCTGCCCACTCCGTTGGCTTTACACTTTTAAGCAATAGCATATCAATCTCTTGATTAGTTGCGTATTCATTTCCCATAGGCAAAGACAAAATGATTTTGTACCCATAGTATGCAGCAATTCGGCTGATAAGGTTCTCATAACTCAACGGAATATCAGGGCATTCTATGATGGCTGCCCTGTCTATAGGTCCTTTATCCAGCAACACATGTTCTATAAGATCATAAACAAAAGGGGAGTGCACTCCATGCCTGCTTTTAGCCTTCCATCTGTATTTCAGGTATTCACCAAAGGCATGTAACGCCATTGCTATCGATGCGTTTTAGAAATGAACTTCCCAATTAAACATTATCGACTTATCAACATGTCAACTTATTAACCTATCAACCAATCAACTCACATCTCCACCCGTTCATACAACTGGAATGTGTAGTCATATTTATGCTTGTCATCTGCTTTGTGTTTTTCTTCCCAGGTCAGCTTCCAGTGTGTATGGTCTACATCCGGGAAAAAGGCATCGGCTTCGGTTATATTGGTATACACCCGGGTTATGTACATACGGTCTATGTAAGACATAGTTGCTTCAAATACTTTTCCACCACCTACTATAAAACATTCCTCCGCATTTTCATTTTGCAGGCGCTCTATTGCCGCATCAATATCTGTAAATACCAGCACCCCTTCCGGCACCGGAAGGTTCTTATTGCCCGACAAAACAATATTCAATCTTCCCGGCAATGGCTGCCCTATAGATTCAAAAGTTTTGCGACCCATGATCACAGGCTTACCCATAGTGGTACGTTTAAAAAATTTCAGGTCTTCCGGTAAATACCAGGGCAAGGTATTATGTATACCAATGGCATTATTTTCAGCAACTGCAACGATCAAGGAAAGTACCATAACCCCTTTATTTTTAAAGATTTATTTAGTCAAAATTATACAGTATAAAATCAGAGGGGTATAATTTATTTCACTAAGTCTATTGATAAGCTAAATGGCTACAGGCGCACTTATTGTCGGGTGATGTTGATAATTTTCTAAGGTGAAATCTTCGTAAGTAAATGAAAACAGATCTTTTACCTCGGGGTTTATTTTCATTGTTGGCAAAAGGTAAGGTGTGCGGGTTAATTGCAATTGTGCCTGTTCCAGGTGATTGTTGTAGAGGTGCACGTCGCCGAATGTATGCACAAACTCACCTACTCCCAGCCCTGTTACCTGCGCTATCATCATGGTGAGCAACGAATAGGAAGCAATATTAAATGGTACACCAAGAAATACGTCGGCACTACGCTGATAAAGCTGGCAGCTTAACTTTCCACTGGCTACATAAAACTGGACCAATGCATGGCATGGGCTTAGCTTCATTTTTGGCAGGTCAGCCACGTTCCATGCGTTGATGATCATACGGCGGCTATCGGGGTTTGTTTTTATCTGGTGCAGCACATCCTTTACCTGATCATACGTTTTTCCGTCGGCGCCTGTCCAGCTACGCCATTGATGGCCATATATGGGGCCAAGGTCTCCGTTTGCATCTGCCCACTCATCCCATATTCTTACTCCATGCTCCTTTAGGTAGCCGATGTTCGTATCACCTTTCAGAAACCACAGCAATTCATAAATGATCGATTTTACATGCAGCTTTTTCGTTGTTACCAAAGGAAACCCCTTACTGAGGTCAAAACGCATTTGGTAACCGAAGCAACTGGTGGTACCGGTGCCGGTCCGGTCGTTCTTTTTCGCGCCTGTTTCTATTATGTGCCGGAGCAGGTCTAAATATGCTTGCATCTGTTGGGAGTTGGGAGTATAAAATTAGAGATTAATCCCAATACTTTTTAAACAACAATAACATCTTGATTTAAAATGCTATGAAGTAACATTTTTTCTTTTTCAATTTGTAGAATTGAAACTAAATTATACTTTTAGGCAATCTTTAAATTATTTTTGATTAAAATAAATAAAAGAATATGAAAACATTAATTATGCTTACTTTGCTTTTTTGCGCAGGACAAATTTCTTTTGCGCAAGATGTGTCACCCAATCTGCCGGTTGACCCTGCTACTAGCAAAGTGACGTTTGCAAAAATTGTAGACGCCCCGGGAACCTCTTCCAAGGACTTATTTCAAAATGCAAAAAAATTTCTTCTCACCAAGAACACAAGTTCAAACCCTTTTACTATCAAGTATGAAAATATGCAGGAAGGATCTATCATCTCCGAAGGTACATTTACCCTTCCCGCAGCGCGAAGAAAATACCTTGTACGATTTGCGTTTAACGTTTCTACTAAAGACGGCAAATACAAATACTCTTTATCTGATATAATTATTCAGTTCCATACTGATGCAAAGTCAAGTTACGGCGGCTATGGTGGTTGGGGCAGTTCTACCCATAAAAATGCAGAAACACTTGAATATACAGTAGAGACCTTCTATCCTTCACGGTTAAATAGCAAGGACCCTGTAATAAAATTTTTTGAAGAAATTGATGAAGATTCGTTTGTAACCATACACAGGGAATTAAAATCATTTGTAAGTTCTTTCAGACAAGCAATGACGAGTAAGGATAATTGGTAACATTTTTTAAACTCAATAAAATATGAGAAATAGCATTAGCAAATCACTAATAATTTTAAGCCTTTTCATTTTTCAGATACCTTGTTCCCACGCCCAGGATAAGAAAAAAGAAAAAGACAAAACAGAAACAAACAAAGAGTTTCAGGATGACGATGACGATGCAAACGCTCAGGATAAAAATACTAAGGAAGAAACCAGTACCAGGAAAAAAGCTAAAACAGAGCCTGTTGCCGTTGGCATTGAGCTGGGGCTAAACTTCCCTTACATGAATTATTTTCCTTTTTCAAATGATTTTAGTCTTGGTGGCAGAGGAGGCGTGGTGGTGGAAGTAAATCTGTTCGACAAATTTTATTTGCAACCCGGGCTTTTTTATGCAATGAACGGTTGCCAGGGAAAAGGATCTTATTATACTGATGCTACTACGCAGCTTGCTCATGTAAACAGCATCGAACTACCGGTCAATGCTATATTTAAAGTAGGGAGCAGAAGACAATTTTTATTTGGAGCCGGTGCCTTTATAGGTGATAATATCAGCGGTAATGCGGTATCCACATTTAAGATCGGTTCAAGTAATGGAGATGATTTGAAAGCTATAGACTATGGTTTGGGAGTTTGCCTTGGCCATCAAAGCAGGGGTGGATTCTTTTTTAAAGCGAGATACCAAAAAGGCTTAGCAAATTTAAATCCAAACTCTTATGGCGGTTCTATAAAAACTTCATGTATCAATGTTGATTTTGGCATCCTGTTTGGCAAAAAGGCCAAACACAAAAAGAAAGCAGCTTCCGGCGATAAATATATGGAACCAAAAATGTAGAAACAAATTAAGGTTGTCAAAAAAAGGGTTTCAATCAACAGCATTGAAACCCTTTTCCAATTTATATATAAATCAAACTATCCAGTACCTTTGTTATAGATTTTAATGTCGTCAAGGATTTTTTCATAAAAATGCATTTTCACTTTTTGACCTTTAATTTATTATGCCAATCATTCTGCCGGTAAAAGGAGTTTTCCCCGAAATACCCGATAGTTGCTATATCGCGCCAAACGCTACTATTGTGGGGGATGTAATAATGGGCGATGACTGCAGCGTATGGTTCAACGCTGTTGTTCGCGGCGATGTGAACAGCATCAGGATAGGCAATAAAGTAAACATACAGGATGGCGCATGTATTCATTGCACCTACCAAAAGACTAAGACTATTATCGGGAATAACGTGTCCATCGGGCATAATGCCATTGTGCATGGCTGCACGGTCGCTGACAATGTGCTAATAGGCATGGGTGCTATTGTTATGGACAATGCGGTGATCGGCGAAAACAGCATTATAGCAGCGGGTGCCGTAGTGCTGGAAGGCACAGAAGTGCCCCCTGGAAGCATTTTTGCCGGGGTTCCTGCAAAAAAAGTAAAGGAGATCAGCCCTGAATTACTGAAAGGGGAGGTGGATCGGATAGCCAATAATTACCTTATGTATAGCTCCTGGTTTAAATAGCAAAAGTGCCTAGGGGCAAAGGATTAGCGGCTGAAACCCTTCAAAATATCGTAAAATAAGACTAGTTAAATATTGCATATTCAAAAAAACTATTTATCAAAGCTATGGTTTTTTCAAAATCCCTATTATATTTGCTCTCTAAATAAAACACACTCTGTATGAAAAAACTGATCCTCGCTTTATTAGCTGCGGGAACAATTACAACAGCTAACGCTCAAGAACCTCATAGCATTTTGTTATACGGTGATGTTTCCTTATCAACAACAAGGAATGCAGCACTTAATAAGACAACTAATTGGGACGCTTCTCCGGGTGTTGGTTATCAGTTCAATCGCAACTGGACCGTAGGTTTAGCCATTAGCTGGGGGCAAGCTGCTTCAAAAGATAGCTCAGGTGTTAAAAATACGGACAATTTATATAGTATAGGCCCATTTGCCCGTTATTCACATTATATCGGAAAAAGCGAAACTTTCTTCTACTACTCGCAGCTTGATTTCGATTACCAGGGCGGATACCACACCAGTGGTGGCAACCCTGCAACTAACAAGCACAGTGGCGTATTCATAGGTGTTTACCCGGCACTCGGGATCAATGTAGGCCGTGGCCTTTGCCTCAACTTCTCAATAGGTGGCATCAGCTACTCTACTGATAAGGTAAATGGCGCTACTTACAGCACAAACACTTTTGATTTCTGGTTTGGCCACCAAATGAACGTTGGCATCAGCAAAAACTTCAATTGCGGTCACAAAATGCATAGCCATCATGAGCCGGGCGACGAAGTTCACCGCAGGAAAGCTGACAAGATGGAAGACGAAGATGACGCAGCTCCAAAACCAAAGAAAAAAGAAAGGAACAGGGATGATGACGAGTGATCATCACGCTCTTAACAATACTAAAAACGTCCCGACATGTCGGGACGTTTTATTTTATACCAGCCTTTCCGCTTAGTAAATATTTAAAAAATTTCACCGTTTAAATACTTTTTTGTCAGATCATCCGTTTTGGTGTTAACATATCCAATATCGACTCTTTCTTCTACACTGGCATTTAGATATTTTTCACTGCTGATTCCGTTCCCGGAAAAGTAGCCCGGTATAATACATATACCAACCGCTTTTAAGCTTTATAATTGATTTCTTTATCCAAACTATACCCAACTGTATGAAAGTACTTATTGCTGTTTCATTCGTTTTATTGTCCGTAACATCATGGTCGCAGCAGGACACTGCCATTCACCTTATTCCGGTGAAACACAAGGCCTATGAACCACACAGCGTTATTGCAACAGCGGCATTAGGCTTCATTGACGGCTACCGTAATAGTTATTCAGTACCTGCCGGTTTCACGAAAAGTAATACCTCCGGCTTTGCGCCTGTACCTGTGAAGCTGGAATACGGTTTCACTGACCATGTAAGCATTGCCGGTACTTTCTGCTATGATGCTTTTACCTATAACTTAGCACAGGTTTATGAAGGAAATAATGGCCCATTTACACGCTATATAACCAACAATACCAGGATATTTAGCGGAGGGATTAGTGTATTTTATCATTTTCGCAGACTATTGCCTACATACCGTTTCGACCCATTCATCGGCCTGGGGTTATCTATCAATAACATACGCTATAGCCAATACCCGCAAGGCGATAGCACTACAGTTAAAATAGATCATTCGGTAACTCCTTATCTGAAAGCAGGCACCCGGTATTATGTATCAGATAAATTCAGCCTCTATGGAGATTTGGGATATGATAAGCACGCTATTGTGAGTTTAGGTTTTAGTGTGCGTTTTGCGAAAAATAAGTACATCCTTGACAGTGATGGCGACGGTATTCCTGACAATGTAGACTCATGCCCACACGAAGCTGGCCTTGCCCGGTTTCACGGCTGCCCCGACAGTGATGGCGACGGTATTCCTGACTATGCAGACTCGTGCCCGCACCAGGCCGGGCTTGTACAGTTTCATGGTTGCCCGGATAGTGATGGTGATGGCATTCCTGATAGGGAAGATTCATGCCCGCACCAGGCGGGATTAGCACAGTTTCATGGCTGCCCGGATAGCGACGGCGACGGGATACCTGATTACCTGGACAAATGCCCGTTCCTGGCAGGCCCCATAGAAAATCAAGGTTGCCCTATACCTGCAGAACAACCGCAAAAGCAGTTAGCGCTACCCATAAGCGTTATACAATTCCAGTTTGACAAAGCTGTTATCAGCAAATCATCAATGCCATTCCTTGACGATGTGGTTGTTCTACTTCACAGCCACCCAGATATTGGCCTTTATATAGACGGCTATGCGGATATCACTGGTAAAGCGGTAGTAAATAAAAGGATATCCCTTGCAAGAGCAGAAAGCATAAAAAAATACCTGGTCAAAAAGGGTATCGAACCCTCCCGGTTGATCACCGTTGGCCACGGAAGCCAATCACCTGTTGCCAGTAACCGCACAAGGGCAGGAAGAGCTAAAAACAGGCGCGTTACACTGAAAATAGAGGATAGCAGAACTAAATGACATTTGGTCAACTATTCCAGGATAATATTCTGGGAAATTTAGCGTTTGTTTCTTAGCTTGCTTCCTGAATGAGGACCAATTTTATAGTTTTATTTATACTGGCATCTATTGCCTGCAGGGCTCAGGGCGATACTGCTATGGCTGATTATGGCATGCACACTCCTTATGAACGCCATAGTGTCATTGTTTCCGCATCATTAGGCTTTTTTGATGATTACCGGCAAAACTATACGCTGCCCACAGGCTTTGAAAAAGGCAATATATCCGGTTTTACACCCTTCTATGCTAAACTGGAATACGGATTATGCAAGCACATCAGCATTGCTGCTACCTTTGGCTATGATGCTTTTGTTTATAATTATAAGCAGGATTATACCGGTAATAATGGCCCTTTTACCCGTAAACTGAAAGATAATACCAGGATATTCAGCGGCGGTGTTACCGGTTTTTATCACTTAGACCGGCAGATCCATATAAAGCACCTGGACCCTTTTATCGGCGTAGGGTTATCATTAAGCAATATCCGCTACAGCTCCTATCCGCAGGGCGATTCTACCGCCACAAAATTTGACCATAAAGTTACGCCCTACCTCAAAGTGGGCGCACGATACTATATAACTTCCAGATTCAGCATCTTTGGCGATGTGGGCTACGATAAGCAAAGTATTATCAGCCTGGGAGCTTCCTGCCGCTTTTTTTCCAGGAAAACAATGCCAAAATAATTACTCTATTAGTACCCCGCATAGATCGAGTATACTTCAACCTCGTAATAGGGTTTGTCGTCGTTCTTGTAGGTAATGTCATAGAAGTGGGCTGAAATAGCATCGTTTACATAAATATGCTCCAGGTAATGCATTTTACGGAAGATCTGCATTTTTGTTTTATAGTACTGCAATGACACCTCTGCCTGTTGTTTTATTTTTTCATAAACATCTTTGTCTGAAGTTTCAAATTTTATGGCTATATGATTGTGATAGGCTAACTCATCATCATAGTAGTGGCAGTAGGAGATCATGTTCTTCCCATTCCTGAAAATGGCACATTTCTCATTGTATTCCAGGTGGTCAAGTTTATAGCCCCTGTCATGCACAAATGTTTCAAAAGCAGGATAAGTATCCGCTCTCAGTTTTACCAGTTCATTGAACGACATATCCTGCCCAAAACCTAATGAACATATACTAAAAGATGCCAACAGAAACAGCAGTATTTTTTTCATGGTATTGTTTTATACAGACAAATGTAATGGCTATTATATAAACCGTATAGCATCTGAAAAAATTTTACAGGGCATAGAATAGTCATTTTCTTATACTGTTTCATCCAAAGGCTTTCTACTAACCGCTAACTTTGTAACTTTGCATTTGGTTACAATTTATTTTACCATATGTCTTATGCTTTAAAGAATAAAATACGCCTGGTTACAGCGGCTTCTTTATTTGATGGCCATGATGCTTCTATAAACATCATGCGCCGCATTATGCAGGCAAGCGGGGCGGAGGTTATTCACCTTGGGCATGACCGTAGTGTACAGGAAGTGGTGGATTGTGCCATACAGGAAGATGCCAATGCCATAGCTATCACCTCTTACCAGGGCGGGCATGTGGAATATTTCAAATACATGCATGACCTTTTACAAAAAGCAGGGTGCGGGCATATAAAAATATTTGGCGGTGGTGGTGGCGTAATACTGCCTTCTGAGATAAAGGAGCTGGAAGATTATGGCATTACCCGTATTTATTCCCCGGATGACGGGCGTTCGCTTGGTTTACAGGGTATGATCGACGACCTGCTGGAGAAAAGCGATTACCCAACCGGCAATCGGTTGAACGGTGAGCCGGGGCATTTGGTGGAAAAAGATGTGAGATCTATTGCCCGCCTTATCTCTGCAGCTGAAAATTATTATACCCTGCCTGAAACCCAGGCAGCACTTAAGACAGTGAAGGAACAGGCAGCGCTTGCTCATATACCTGTGTTAGGCATAACCGGCACAGGTGGGGCCGGTAAAAGTTCTTTGGTTGATGAACTGGTTCGTAGGTTCCTGCTGGATTTCAAGGATAAATATATAGGCATCATCTCTGTTGACCCTACCAAGCGTAAAACCGGGGGCGCCCTACTTGGCGACCGCATACGCATGAATGCCATCCGGAACGAAAGGGTGTACATGCGCTCTATGGCAACACGCCAGAGTAACCTTGCGGTTTCAAAACATATTCATGACGCGGTAAACATTTTAAAAGCAGCTAAGTACGACCTCATTATCCTCGAAACATCGGGCATAGGGCAGAGCGATACCCAGATAACTGATTACTGCGACCTGAGTATGTATGTAATGACGCCTGAGTATGGCGCGGCATCACAGCTCGAAAAGATAGACATGCTTGATTTTGCGGATATTGTGGTCATCAACAAGTTCGACAAACGCGGTGCAATGGATGCCATCCGCGATGTAAAGAAACAATACCAGCGCAATCATAAACTATTTGATAAGAAAGCAGATGATATGCCTGTTTTCGGCACCATCGCTTCCCAGTTCAATGACCCGGGCACCAATACCATGTACAGGTCGCTGATAGACCTGGTAGCCGCTAAGACCCACGCGCCGTTGCACTCGCATTACCACGTAACAGACGAGATGAGCGAAAAGGTATACATTATACCACCGGCAAGAGTGCGTTACCTCAGCGAGATCACCGAGAACAACCGCAAGTATGACAACTGGGCAAAAGACCAAAGTAGCATAGCCCAGAAACTCTTCTCAATCAAAAAAACCATAGAAACACTCAATGCTACTGCTATTGATGATAAAGACAGGCTGGTGAAAACTTTGCAGGAGGTGTATGCTAAGATAGAACTGGAATTAGACCCTAAAAATAAACACCTGCTGGAACATTGGGAAGAAAAGAAACAGCAATATATAGGCGAATACTACTCTTACAAAGTAAGGAATAAGGAATTAAAGATAAAGACGCATACCGAGTCGCTTTCTCACCTACAAATACCCAAGGTGGCTGTTCCACGCTTTGAAGCATGGGGTGAAATTTTACAATGGGCGCTTCGGGAGAATTTTCCCGGAGAGTTTCCGTATGCAGCGGGTATCTATCCTTTCAAACGTGAAGGTGAAGACCCCGCGCGCATGTTTGCCGGCGAAGGTGGCCCCGAGCGCACCAACAAGCGCTTTCACTATGTATCACGTGGCACGCCTGCAAAAAGGCTCAGTACAGCGTTTGACAGTGTAACACTCTATGGGCAAGACCCCGACCACCGTCCTGATATATATGGCAAGGTGGGCAATTCAGGAGTAAGTGTTTGCTGTCTTGACGATGCCAAAAAACTGTACAGCGGTTTTAACCTGGCGGATCCTAAAACCTCTGTATCTATGACCATCAATGGCCCGGCACCTACTATAACGGCATTTTTTATGAATGCGGCTATAGACCAGCAATGCGAGCTCTATATAAAAAAGCATAGCCTGGAAGAAGAAGTAAATAAAAAAATTGACGCCATCTTCAAAGAAAAAGGACTTGACCGGCCATATTATAATGCAGAAGCCGCATCGGATAACACCTCCCTCTCCTTCGGAGAGGGCCGGGGTGAGGCCACTCTTCCCGAAGGCAACGATGGCCTGGGTCTAATGCTGCTGGGCGTTACCGGCGACCAGGTTTTACCAACCAAAGTATATGCAAAGATCAAAGCCGATACCCTGCAGGCAGTGCGCGGCACCGTACAGGCCGACATTCTGAAAGAAGACCAGGCACAGAATACCTGTATTTTCTCCACAGAGTTCTCCTTGCGCGTTATGGGCGATGTGCAGCAATATTTTATAGACCACCTGGTGCGCAATTTCTATTCTGTGTCCATTAGCGGTTATCATATAGCTGAGGCAGGGGCCAACCCCGTATCTCAACTTGCATTTACCATTTCCAATGGCTTTACGTTTGTGGAGTACTACTTGAGCCGGGGCATGCATATAGATGAGTTTGCGCCAAACCTTTCGTTCTTCTTTAGCAATGGCATAGACCCGGAGTACAGCGTCATAGGCCGCGTTGCCCGCCGTATATGGGCTAAAGCCATGAAGTTTAAATATGGTGGCAACGAACGCTCCCAAATGCTCAAATACCACATCCAAACATCAGGCCGCTCACTGCACGCGCAGGAAATAGACTTTAATGACATACGCACTACTTTGCAGGCACTGTACGCTATTTATGACAACTGCAATTCACTGCACACCAACGCATATGACGAGGCGATAACCACCCCTACCGAAGAAAGCGTTCGCCGTGCAATGGCTATACAGCTCATCATCAATAAAGAATTAGGGCTTGCCAAAAATGAGAACCCGCTGCAAGGTTCATTCATCATAGAAGAGCTGACTGACCTGGTAGAAGAAGCTGTACTCTCCGAATTCGACAGGATCAATGAACGTGGCGGTGTGCTGGGTGCTATGGAAACCATGTACCAGCGCGGCAAGATACAGGAAGAAAGCCTCTATTATGAAACACTGAAACATACCGGTGAGTTCCCGATAATTGGTGTGAACACGTTCCTCAGCTCAAAAGGCTCACCTACTATTATTCCGCAGGAAGTGATACGCAGCACCACGGAGGAAAAAGAGTTCCAGATACAAACGTTACAAAACCTCTGGAAACGCAGTGCCGATAAAAGCGAACACATGTTGCACCAGCTTCAGCAGAAGGCCATACACAACCAAAACGTATTTGAGGAACTGATGGAAACTGTAAAATATTGCTCCCTGGGACAGATAACCAAGGCTTTGTTTGAAGTAGGTGGACAGTACAGGAGGAATATGTAGATTGATTGAACATTATATCATTGCTTTTCTATAACTTTATATGCGCCTAACATTTTCATAAGCGATGGGAGAAAAAGCCTACATCATTATTTTAGATAAGTTTGGAAATGATAGGTTGCGGTTAAAAATAGTAACAGTTAAGGGTAAGATTAGTTATTTTGTAATTCAGTTTGAAACTTTTATAGACAACAATTGGCATTCAATTGTAAGATATGATAATGCTCATGGCTTCTTTCATAGAGACGTTATGAACCATAAGGGTGAAAAAGAAAAACAGGCTATAAATATTATTAACCTTGAAGATGCATTCAGTTACGCCCAACAGGATTTAAAAGATAGATGGGATTTTTATAAAGAACGCTACTTAAAACAATTAAGAAAATGACAAACAAGGAAACTATAAACAGAAATATAGGGCTAACATTTGACTTTCTACGGGAGATAGTAAGAAAACCATCTTTATTAGATCAAATACCAAATAATTCTGTCATTGAGTTTGTAGAAAAGGATTTTCCAAAAAAAGAAAAAATAAATAGTAGAAGTCCTCGGAAAAAATATATCATAGTAAAGAATGAATTTGAACTAATGTAAATTTCATTCTTAGCCTTCCAGAATAACCTCCAATTCACTAATGATCATTGCTGTGGCGCCCCATATTATGGTGCCATCGTCCAGCACATAAGCGTTTACTTTTCTTTTTACTTCGGGAAATTTAGGAGAGATCACCTCTGTAACTGTTTTCCGGTCGGCATGCAGTAAAGTGTTTAGCGGCACTTCAAGCGTATAGGCTACCTCGTGGTGGCTAAGATCATATGTCGGCCTCTTCCTGGCATATCCCACATAGGGATAGACATTAAAGTTGCTTACCGGTATATACAATGGTGTGAGTGCTCCCAATATATCTACCTCACCCGAAACAATTCCCACTTCCTCTTGCGCTTCTCTAAGAGCAGTGGCTCTCAGGTCAGCATCTGTAATGTCATAGCTACCACCAGGAAAACTTACCTGTCCGCTGTGCGCCGTTTTGTCTTCACGCCTTTTCATCAGCAGCACATGCAATTCATCGTTCAAAGGAAACAGCAGGCAGAGCACCGCACTGGGCCTTGCGTCATCGGGCAGCTTGTCGGGCATAACTACTACCCTTCCCATCATGCGCTCTTGTGCGCTTCGTCCGGGCAATGGTTTTTTCAAACGCTCCCTGAGCCATTCTATTTTATCGGTATAGCTCAATATTTTTCTGTATCAAGTAGTCATTTAAAAATACTAAACTTTCCGGTCAGGTACACCCTTAGTTATACATAGGTACTTCCAATATCAGCACATCACTTGTTTCACTTGCCTTAATTTCAAAGCTATCCGTATCGCTGATACCCAGTGCGTCTCTCTTGCGCAACCCTTGTTCACCTATCGCTACCTTACCATCGATCACAAAAATATAAGCACCATGTTGCTGGCTATGCAAAGTATGTGCAACAGTCTTACCGCTTTCCAGCGTAGTGCGGTATATCCATGCATCCTGGTGTATTTTTAATCCCGGATCGTTGTTATCTATCGGTGATACCAATGCCTGCAATTTGTTCACCCTTTCTTCGGCCGGAAAAGTTTTTTGTTCATATCGTGGGGTTACATTGTCTTCTTTGGGGAAGATCCATGTCTGCAACAGGTTTGCTTTTTTATTCGGATCCGGGTTGTATTCACTATGGGTGATACCGGTGCCCGCACTCATTACCTGCACTTCGTTTGGCACTATTTGCTGGGTGTGGCCCATGCTGTCTTTATGCTCCAGGGTTCCATCCAGTACAATAGTGATGATCTCCATATTGTCATGCGGATGCTTACCGAAGCCTTGTCCGCCGGCTACTATATCATCATTCAAAACCCGCAGTGCGCCAAAGTGCATCTTTGTGGGGTCGTACCAGCTTGCAAAACTGAAAGAATGGTGAGCGTTAAGCCATCCATGGTCGGCATGGCCTCTTTTGTCCGCTGCATAAAATATTGTTTTTGCCATAATTGTTGTTTTTTGTGATTCAGTGTATATACATACATTCAAATCCTGTGCCGTAGTCTTCACCTGACAAAGTTGCAGAATAAATGCAACTTTAAACCCAATTTATTGGTAAATTGGCACTTTGATAATTGAATAAGCCGTTATCTCAACCTGTCTCCAAAGCAGGCTTATGACTTACGACTTATGACTTATTTATCTGCCGTAGCATTTTGCGAAGGCATGACAACTTACTAAATGGCTCAAAATATACTGGTCATCGACGACGAAAAAGCGATACGCAAGACGCTTGGCGAGATACTCACCTTCGAAGGCTTTGTCATAGACGAAGCGGCAGATGGCACTGAAGGCGTTAAAAAGATCAAAGAGAACAACTATGACTGCATTCTCTGCGATATAAAAATGCCCCGCATGGACGGCCTTGAAGTACTGCAGGTGGCCCGCGAAGAACGGCCTGATACACCCTTCATTGTTATCTCCGGCCACGGCAACATAGAAACCGCTGTTGATGCTGTAAAAAAAGGTGCTTATGATTACATCTCCAAACCACCTGACCTTAACCGCCTGCTGATAACCATCCGCAATGCGATGGATAAAAAGTCGCTGGTGGCGGAAACCCGCCAACTGCGCAAACGCATATCCCGCGGATACGAGATGATAGGCGCCAGCGATGCCATGATGCGTATACAGGAGACCATTGCAAAAGTGGCGCCAACTGATGCGCGCGTGCTCATAACCGGAGAGAACGGCGTGGGCAAAGAACTTGTAGCGCGCCGTATACATGATCTCAGCAACCGTTCCGGCGGGCCGATGGTGGAGGTAAACTGTGCTGCCATACCATCTGAACTCATAGAAAGTGAACTCTTTGGGCACGAGAAAGGTTCTTTTACCTCCGCCATCAAACAGCGCATCGGCAAGTTTGAGCAGGCTAATGGCGGCACCTTATTCCTTGACGAGATAGGCGATATGAGCCATGATGCGCAAGCCAAGATGCTCCGCGCCCTGCAGGAAAGCCGTATCACGCGCGTAGGGGGCGAAAAGGATATAAAGGTTGATGTGCGGGTAATAGCTGCCACCAACAAAAACCTGATGGAAGAAGTAGAAGCCAAAAAATTCCGCCTCGATCTTTATCACCGCCTGAGTGTGATACTCATACCGGTGCCACCGCTTAATGATCGCCGTGATGATATTCCTGCACTCATAGCCCATTTCATGAAAGACATCAGCGAGGAGTACAAACAGCCGGTAAAAGAAATTGAACCTGCTGCAATTACCATACTGCAACAATACAACTGGACAGGCAACATCCGTGAACTGCGCAATGTGGTGGAGCGCCTCATCATCCTCTCTGACAAAAAAATAACGAAGAAGGATGTGGAGACCTACATATTACTGAAATAACCCCAAACCCTTAAAGCGGCTTCACTTATGAATGAGGTTCAACTTAGAATTATTTCTCAATGAACGAAAATAATTCAGCTTAATAATTTCTTATAGCTCAAAGTAATGATTCAGCTAAATTCCTGGTTCTCCTTTAGGGGTTCAGGGGTTTATCCTATTGCCTGCTTCAGATCTTCTATAAGGTCGTCTATGTCTTCTATGCCTACGCTGAGCCTGATGAGTGAATCCATAAGGCCGTTGCTGATGCGCTGTTCGCGGGGGATAGAGCCGTGTGTCATAGTTGCCGGGTGGCCTATGAGGGATTCTACACCACCGAGGGACTCTGCCAGTGAGAAGAGTTGTGTCTTCTTCAGTACGGCAACAGCCTCATCCATACTGTCGTTCCTGAGGGTGAAGGAGATCATACCACCGAAGCCTCTCATTTGCTTTGCAGCTATATTGTGATTGGGATGGTCTTCAAAACCTACCCAAAGCACCTTGCCCACTTTCGGGTTTGAGCGCAGGTAGTGTGCTATGGCTTTGCCATTTTCGCAATGGCGCTGCATACGCACGTGCAGTGTTTTTATGCCTCTGAGCACCAGCCAGCAGTCATGTGGGCCGGGCACCGCGCCACAACTGTTTTGAATAAACCGCAGGCGCTCTTCCAATGAAGCATCATTCATGATGAGTGCGCCATGCACCACATCGCTATGACCGCCGAGGTATTTGGTGGCTGAGTGTAATACTATATCCGCTCCATGATCGAGCGGGGTTTGGAGGTATGGTGATGCGAATGTGTTATCGCAAACAAGTACCAGGTTGTGCTTCTTGCTGATAGCCGCACACGCAGCTATATCTATCACATTCAGCAGCGGGTTGGTAGGTGTTTCTATCCATATCATCTTTGTTTTATCATTGATGTGGCGCACTATGTTATGTGCATCGTGCATGCTTATGAAGTGAAACTTGATACCGTAATTTGCAAACACCTTGGTCATTATGCGATAAGTACCCCCATACAAGTCATTGGATACAATGACCTCATCACCGGGAGCCAACAATTTTATAACAGCATCTGTAGCCGCCATGCCGCTACCGAAGCAAAGG